>OLRH01001077.1_pt1 | contig 14192 bp, 13 predicted proteins | sample 1672321 | NCBI WGS metagenome assembly OLRH01 (sample SAMEA3136671, study PRJEB25190) | human gut metagenome | reverse complement strand
CAAGGCCAAAGTCGAGAAGCAGGAATTATAGGTATACAAAAATGAAAAACTCAGAAAGCGTAGGTAAATGGTTCACCCCGGCTGTCGGAGCGAGAATCGCCTACAATGGACTCAGCATGAGAGGAGCCACCCAGCAAGGTCCGGACGAAGCGTTCTCGACAGGAAAGGAGGTTCCCGGAAAGGGCGGAAGCGGCTACTGGCTGAACAAGCAGAAATTCTCGTTCGGTGATGTCAGGATGGATGCCATGCTCAATCTTTGCAATGCGTTCCGCGGCTACAAGGCGGAAGGCCGCTTCTGGAATCCAAGCCTCTACGCAGGTCTGGGATTCGCCTGGACATACGATGAGCCAGGCAACGGCAAGTCCAGATCCCACGAGATTTCCGCCAGCATAGGAACAAGCAATGACTTCCGCTTGAGCGACGCATGGGCGATAAACCTCGATGTTCGCGGAATGTTTGTCAATGACCGCTTCGACGGAGAGATGGGTCATCGCTGGGGCGAAGGTGTGCTGAGCGCCACGATTGGTCTGACCTACAACATCGCGCCACGCGGATGGAACAAGAGCAAGACCGTTGTCAAGACTGTCAATAACAACATAGCCGACTTCCAGAAGGCTCTCAGCGAGTCCGAAGCTGAAAGGATCAGACTCGAGAAGGAACTCGGCGAACTCAGAGCCCAGCCTCAGATTGTCGAGAAGCAGACCACGATCGCCGCTCCTTACTTCGTGATCTTCGAGATCAACAAGAGCAAGCTCAGCAAGGATTCCCGCGTGAACCTTGGAATGCTCGCCGAGATCATCAAGGCTAACAACATCAAGTACATCGTGACCGGTTACGCCGACGCCGCGACCGGAAACAAGAAGATCAATGACAAACTCAGCCGGAAACGCGCCGAGGCCGTTTACGAATGTCTCACTAAGGAATTCGGAGTTCCGGAGTCACTTCTTGAGATTGACCACAAGGGTGGCGTGGAGAACATGTTCTACGACGACCCTGCACTGAGCCGCGCGGCAATCACTAAAGCATTGTAGTTCCGCCTCTACCTGATTGACTGACCAAGACGGCGGCATGGCACCTCAAGAGTGCCGGCTACCGTCTCAGTCAGTTTTAAGAGAAGACATTTGGTAATGTCAGAATTCTAATTGAAATAAAGTTTTATGAATAAAATGAAAAACATCAAACGATTCTATGTCTCCCCAGACTCAAGGAGGGAAAGAGTGGTCATGGAAAGTACCGTCTGCGCCGGCAGCGAAGTAACTAAAATTAAATCCACCAAGGAGAACGTCGAGGTGGACGAATGGGATTCGATCCAGAATGGAGTAACCTTTGATTAATCTGAAAAAACAATGAGAAAAGCAAGCAGAACACTCGCGGCCGCATTCATGGCGGCTATCGTTCTTGCCGGGTGCCAGAACGAGGAACCTATGAATAAAGTGAAGGAGGGGCTTCCTGTAAGCCTTTCGTTCAATATGGAGGTGCCTGAAATGGACGAGATAACCGTCACAAGGGCAACAGAGGAGCAGGAGACAAAAGTCGAGAAGATGGCTATCCTCTTCTACAACGCCAATCAACCCAACTCGACACCGATCATCGTGAAGGTCAGGAATCTTGGCGAGCCAACAAGAAGGAACAGCAACACCAACTGGCTCTACACGATCGAACTGAATGAGGACCAGCTCACCGTCGGCGACAGGAAGGTGACCAGCGGCGAATGGTACATGTACCCGATCGCCAATTACGACAAGTACACGGTCGTCAATCTGGATGAACTGGCGGGGAAGACGCTCGCCGAGTTCAGGAGCCACACTATCACAGCCTCTGGACGTGACATCACTTCCACGTCTGTGCTGATGTCGGGACACTACGGCGACAAAGAGAACACTACCACCATCACTCTCCAGCCGGGCGAGAACACCTTCGACAAGGTCTTCCACCTCAAGAGGATAGTCTCCAAGAATGTCTTCGTACTCAAGAGCGGGACAGGGGTGACCTTCATTCCGAAGAAGTACAGCATCTACAACTACTCCACATCGTCAACCCTGCTCCAGAGGGATGAGCTGAATGAATATGCCGGTGACGACACCTTCACCAAATTCGAGGAACTTCCTATCGCGGCTCCGGCCGCCGGCGGCGATTACTCTTTCTCATTCTACATGCCGGAGAATGTGCAGAAGCCGGCCGCCTCGCCGACTTCATGGTCTTACGCCGACCGCGAGAGAAGGGAGAGTGACTACAGCACATTCACCTATGCTCCGGCCAAATCAACCTACGTTGTGATCGAGGGTACTTACGAGGGTCCGGGCGAGAGCGGGACAGACCACGTGACAGGAACCGTGAAGTACACCATCCACCTCGGAGACTTCGGCAACAGCACCGATGCGTCAAACACGAAATTCGGCAACTTCTCCGTGACACGTAACGCAAGGTACACCTACACGATAACGGTCAACGGAGTGAAGAACATCATCGCCGAGGCAAAAAAGGAGAGCGACAATCAGCCGGGAGCCGAGGGACAGATCATCAAGCCGTCCCCGCACGTCATCGTCAACCTTGACGCACACTTCGAGAATGTGCTGCTGACATTCTCGAAGACAAACATCGAGAAATGCATTGTCAGCGGCACTGTACCTGCGGGAGACGGAAAGATGACATCCTTCACCGTTCATGAAGGATCAACTGATCCGCACTTTGAGGACATCGCCTGGGTGAAGTTCGGCAAACCTGCCAGTCAGACGGAATTCGCAAAATATCCTGGAGACGCCAACTTGGTGAACATCTACAACTTGATTGATGAGATAAAGGCCGGCACCACGACACACTGCATAATAAGCGGAGACAATGTCTACACGCAGGCCTACGTGGACGAGTACTTCTACAATGACAAGCCTTACAAAGACTTCGTCAACACGGATGACAGGATCTTGTCATTCACCATCGGCAATGCCAAGATCAGCGCCGACGGACACAGCACCTACATTGAGGGCAGTGGCTTTACACTCCAGCAGGAGTCAATCAAGACATTCTATAAAGACAATGTGGGTAATCCATTCGGATTTGAATCTGTTGAGGAGACACCGGCTGCATCTTTCACCGGTAATGACGACTATCCGGGAACGGAATTGCAGAACGGATTGAAGAACACCTGGGAGATCATCAACACTAAAACAACCAAGAAGTGGGCCGACTATGTGAACATTGCCCAAAACGGCTTCACAGGAGCGACTCCTCCTACCTCGGCCAATATAATGACCACTACCGGAACCAATCCGATGTTCGAATGTCTCTCAAGAAACAGAGACCTCAACGGTGACGGCAAAATTGACGAGGACGAGGTAAGGTGGTACCTTCCTAGCGTCCGCCAATGCATCTTCGCCTGGTGCGGTAAGAAGTCACTGCCTACAGAGATATCATTCGAGACGACGAACTATGCGACAAGTACAAACCTGGGCTTCCGTATCTGGTGGGCTTTGGAGGGTACTGCAATCAGTTCCTGGGATAATAAAGAGACAAATCCTATGATACGATGCGTCAGGAATCTTGGCACAAACTCAACCTCGGGTGAAGTCTCGGACATCACAAGCTGGGACCAGGAGAACTATGTCGTGACAGTGAACGGCCTCAAGGACGAGACCTTGAGAACCAACATGCAGATCGGAGAGTATCCTGAGCACGAGAATTTCGATGCGGCGAGTACATTGCCTAAGGCTTTCAAGATCGCCAGTGCGGATCTGAACATTCCGGCAAGCGGAGAGGACACCTATGCTCCTGAAATCACAGTTGGCGAGCTTAATCCTACTGGAATACCAGAGAGTCAGAGCAACACGACTCCTCATAATATAACTGTTCCGGTAACGATCACTAATTACGATGGGTCTAAGAACTACACCTATCAAATCGGAGCCGATAACGAAGTAAATGTTACGTCAGCGAAGTTCAATGTCAGTGTTACAATCAACCATACATCAACTTCAAATGGTACGACATCATCGAAAACAATTAAAATAAAGAGCGACAACGGCAATTACACATCTTTCAATGTAACGGTTACACTGACCACAAGAACAGAAGGCAGCATTATTTGGCCAAGAAAATATTACACATACACATACAGCAAGTCTACGCCTCAACAAACAATAGTTACTGGTGGAACCCCAGCCAAAAACACCTTCAAGTACACTGAGATCATGAACGGTGACTGGTGCGAGAAATACTACCAGGAAGGCACCGACGACCTTGGCAAGTGGAGGATTCCGAACGAGAAGGAGCTCTACTTCATCCCAATGTACTGTGGTGAGGAGATTACCGGCAATCTCGCCGGTTACAAGCCTTCTGGAGCCCAAACCGAAACCGGAACCATGCGATACGCAGCCAAGACCAAATACAATCGAAACCTGATACATGACCCGTCAAATCCAGGTAATACATTCATGATCTACCACCTTCAGAAAGACGGATCGTCAGGTACGCCGATCGTAACAACCGGTCACAATCAGTCCGGTGCGGACTTTACAATCCGATGCGTCCGTGACGCGCCTCAGGGTACCAGATCCTACGACTCCTCCTACAGTAGTGGAGGAAAGGGATTCGGACTGTAGAGGCTGACCTAAAGACTTAACCTATGGGTAAATGGATTAAACTCTTTAACACATAGGTTATGAAGCGAACATATTCAGCATCTGTGCTGATGGTGCTGGCGGCACTGATGGCCGCCTCCTGCGCCGACAACAAGGAGACGGAGGTACTGGGACAGGAGTCGATCTCCCTTACCGGAGAAATAGGACAGATTCCTGTGACAAGAACCCAGATCGACATCGAGCCGACGGCAGACGGATCGGTAGGCATACTCTGGTCTGTCGGAGACAGAGTCGGCGTGTTCGGAAACACCACCCCTAACGCCCCGTTCGACGGCACATTCTCCACTCCTGTGAGTTCCGGAGAGTTCAAAGGCTCGCTGAACACAGGCGACCAGCCAAGGTTTGCCTACTATCCTTACGTGGAAGGGGCGACGGACAGCAGAGCGATCCCGGTCAATGTGGCCTCAGTGCAGTACTACACGGACGAAGCTTCTATCGCCGCCAACGATGTGAAGGCCAGCGACACTCCCGTCAAAAAAGATGGAGGCTATGGGTTCATATTCAAGCCTCTGGTGTCCTTCCTGAAGGCGGAGGTGACATTCGGAAGCAAGCTTGACGAGGTCGCAAGCTCGGAGAGACTCCAGTCCATCATATTCAGACAGAAAGTTGAAGGGATCGCGGTGCCTCGCGCCTGGACCGGTGATTTCACGATGAATCTAACCAACCTGGCTTCGGGTCTTGCCGCTGTTGACGGAAAGACCTCATCCCAGATCACTGTGAAACTGGTGAAGGACGAGGAGGGAGGAATCCCGGTTGGCAGAAAGGCTGTCGTGTATGCCGCCATCGCGCCAGGCATCAAGAAAGGTGACAAGATCGAGATTCAATTATTGACTGACTCCCACAAGGTGTCATTCGAGGTCAATGCTCTCGTAGACTTCCAGGCCGGAGCATGCTACGACATCCCTCTGAACCTTGATGACCTGAAGCCGGAGAACAACTGCACGGTCGAAAACATCAGCACGACTCCACTGGAGTTCAAGAGTTTCGGGTTCGAAATCGCCAAGAACGAGTCAAGCCTTCTGAAGAAGACGGCGGTTCTGAACACCAGTACCTCCAAGACCGAAGTCAAGGCCGCGGAGGATTTCAGCTGCGCGATCGACAAGAACGCCGGCACGGTCTCTTGCTGCATCCCTTACCTTTACAACTTCACGCTTGTACCGACGTTCACGGTACCTGAGGGAGTGAAGGTTCTTTGCAACGGTGAGGTTCAGGAAAGCGGTGTGTCAAGCCAGGATTTCCGGACTCCTGTTGAATATACCCTTGTCAGCGGCACGCAGAGAAAGGTGTTCACCGTTACCGTCACGAACACCGGACTGCCGGTGGTGGTTGTCAATGTCAACACTCCGGGAACAGTCAGCTTCCTTGACTTCTCCATCCCTGCCAAGGGTACAAAATGGAGCGAGGCCGACGACATCGCTGTCTACAAAAACGGTGTGGCGGACTTGAATAAGGCCGGTTGCAGCATCAGGCTCAGGGGAAACACGTCGTCCAATTACGACAAGAGGCCGATGGCTATCAAGCTGAACAAAAAGGCGGGCATCCTTGGGATGAAGGAGCACAAGAGATGGATTCTGCTCTCTCCGTGGACGGACATGTCACTCATTCGTAACTATCTGGCGTTCAACATCGCCCAGACCATCCAGAACCACTTCATCAACGGGCCGACAGACGGAAGCACCTTAGGTAAGGGACTGGTCTGGAATCCTTCAGGGCAGAATGTCGAGCTGGTCATCAATGGCATCCACGCCGGCAACTATCTTTTCTGCGAGCAGATCAAGATCAATAAGAACAGGCTGAAAATGACAAACCCGATATTTGAGGATGTTGTCGAGAAAAACACCAGCCCTACCGTGAAGGATTGCAGCTACCTTATCGAGTTCGACAATAATTACGACGAGACCTGGAAATTCAAAACCTCAATGCGTGAATTGCCTTGCTTGTTCAAGGATGACTTCAAGGCTACAGTGAATAGTATCACATATGATGGCAGCGCGATTTTCGAGAATCTGAAAACCTACATCAACGCCATCGAGAGCAACCTTACTAATGGTTATTACACAGAGGCCTACAAGAGTCTCGACATCAACTCCGTGATCGACTACTGGTTTGTCTACGAGATCGCCATGAACGACGAGATCCAGCATCCGAAGAGTGTCTACATGTACAAGGACGGGGACGGAAAACTCAGCGCCGGGCCGGTTTGGGACTTTGACAGCCAGAACTTCACGAATGTGGACACGGAAAAGAACGCGTACTACTATCACACATGGAGTTCACTTCTCATCGAAAGGGCCATTAATTATAATGAGACCCCAAGGAGGTACTATATGTGGTGGCCTCTGTTGATGAAGGATCAGAACTACATCAATAGGGTCAAGGCTCGCTGGGCGGATGTCTACCCAGACTTGATTGATGTCGCCAACAGAGTCGTGGAGGAGAGGCGCACCGCAAACAGGCTTTCCGATGAGTATAACCGAAAGATTTGGAAGGTCGGTAATTATCTGGATGAGCATTGGCTGTGCGGTGACGAGAAGATGGAGTTCGACGATGTGATGGACAACCTCAAGTACTGCTACAACAAGCGTCTTGAGAACCTCAACAACACCATCACCAACCTTCGTAAGTGGAACTGATCACACAATACCGATGAATCTCTGATCTTACCCTTTGATTATTAACGGCAATTTTGCTGATTTTGCGTTCCGGTGAGAGGTCTTGCTCAGGCCTCTCACCGCTTTTGTGAAGAGTCATTTCTCCACTATAGGGAACAGTAAACTCTGAGTTATTCAATTTAATATACCTATAATCCCTGATCCAGTATATGCCGTAATTTATTTACGGATACGTTGTTTTTTTGTACCTTTGTAGTCAAAATATCACTAATCAATATTGTCATGTTAACGAGATTTGCAGTTAAGAACTATAGAGGGTTCAAGAATCGTATAGAGTGGGACTTGTCTCATCCGAGCAATTATACGTTCAATAACGATGCAGTACGTAATGGCATTGTAAAGAACGGTATTATCTACGGACCGAATGGAGCCGGTAAGTCGAACTTCGGATTGGCAATATTCGACATTGCCAACCATCTTTCTCACAAGTGGAAGAAGCCTGATTACTATCTGAATTATGCATGTGCGTCATGCCACAACGAGCCGGTTGATTTCGATTACACATTTTCTTTCGACGGTCATGTGGTAGTATACAGTTACAGTAAAATAGCATCGGAACTGAAAGGCGATATCATCAGCGAAAAGCTAATTGTAGACAAAAAAGAGATTCTTGTTAAAGACAAAGACGAATTGGCTATTTCCGAAGAATTTGGCTTGACCGCCGTTGCCATTCAGAATCTTAAAGATAGTGCCAACAACATTTCTATAGTAAACTATCTATTGAGTTCTGTGCCACTTCCCAAAGACCATGCCCTGCTACAACTTCGCGATTTCGTAGAGAATATGCTATTCTTCAGAAGTCTCGACTACCGTGAATTCATTGGCTTGAAGGAAGGTGGCAGCAACGTGGAAGAGTATATCATAAAGAACAACCTTGCTGACGACTTTGCAGCTTATTTGAAAGAAGTAAGTGGTCAGGAGTATGAGTTTGCACCTAACACGAAGGGCGACAACATTCTCTTCTGCATAATGAACGGTGTGAGAATTCCGTTCCAATGGGTTGCATCCACAGGCACAAGGAATCTGGAGTTGCAGTATTATTGGCTGAAAGAGATGGACAACGCTTCGTTCGTCTTCATCGACGAGTTTGATGCTTTCTACCACCACGAACTATCATATAAGATTTGCAAGCGATTGTTTGAAGGCAACAACCAGGTGTTCGTAACCACCCACGACACATTCCTTCTTTCCAATGACTTGCTTCGTCCTGATTGTTTCTTTATCCTCAGGAACAACGAAATAAAGGCTATTTGTGACTTGACGGACAAGGAACTTCGTTTTGCCCATAACTTGGAGAAACTATATAGAGGCGGAACTTTTGGCCTATGATTCTGTTTGTATTTGAAGGCGACGAGCGTGAGCCTCGCCTGTATAGAACATTGGAAAGACTCTATTTCCCGAAGGTAAATGACAATATCATTTGTTCTTTCGGGAATAACATATATGACCTTTACAATGAGCTGAAGGAATATGAAGACGGTGGAGATATTGTTTCTGTCATGCGAGAACGCTTGGCAGCAAGAGGTGACTCCATCTTGAACGGTATCAGAAGTTCAGACATTTCGGAAATATTCCTATTCTTTGACTATGACTTCCAACACTCTCACCTTTCGCTTGAAGAAATCAATCAAAGAGTAGAAGAGATGCTGGCATTGTTTGCAGACGAAACCGAGAACGGAAAGCTCTACATCAACTACCCGATGATTGAGTCCATCCGCTATACCAAGGAACTTCCCGACAACGATTATGCCAACTATGTAGTAAGCAGAGAAGAGTGTAAGGATTTCAAACGTCTGGCTCGTAATTTTTCGGCTTATGACAGTCTCGACCACATCTTGCTCAAGGATGGCGAAACGCCGACCAAGGAAAAGTATATGAAGGTGAAAGACAACTGGCAATTTCTTAAGCAGATGAATGTCAGTAAAGCTAACTTGCTTATAGCAGGAGTAAATGCGATGCCCAAGGAGAAGTCTGTTGTCAATCAGCTATCAATATTCGAAAGGCAACTCTTGCTCCATGTCAAACCCAATAGAAGTGTTGCTGTATTAAATTCTTTTCCTATTTTCATCTACGAGTATATGAAATAACAATGTGCATACGGTTCCTTATTTATGAACCGCAAAGATACTCCGGTGGAGTTATGCGGAAAAGACGGGGTTTACCGAATGCTTACGACTGATCACACCACACCGATGAATTTCTGATCTTACCCTTTGATTATTACCGGCAATTTTGCTAATTTTGCGTTCCGGTGAGAGGTCTTGCTCAGGCCTCTCACCGCTTTTGTGAAGAGTCATTTCTCCACTATAGGGAACAGTAAACTCTGAGTGTAAGCATTCGATAAAGTACGACTGTCAGTTTGCTCACGAAGGCCGTCCGCGGGTCTCGCTCGTGAGCAGGAACGCCTGTTTCGCTCACGAAGGCCACCTGCGAGTCACGCTCGTGAACAGGAACGCCCGTTTCGCTCACGAAGGCCGCCCGCGGGTCACGCTCGTGAGCAGGAACGCCCGTTTCGCTCACGAAGGCCGCCTGCGAGTGTAAGCAAATCCGTTGATGACCGATAACAAAAAACCGTTCTTATCGAAATCCGGCATTAGCGAGGTCGGATTGATCTCAGCAAGACATGTATTGATTACAATATCGAAGTTACAGATTTTATCCATGCATCATTGCTTACATTAACTATTATTATTCTGAATGTCAAAACTTATGATCTCAAACATCCAATCGGCACAACATACACTCCATCTGTTCGTTTATAGGCAAAGTCACCAACACCTGTCAGCACCATACAAAAAGCAGGGGCTTTCATTCGGGAGGTGTCTATGATATTTGAAAGTGCCATTAAGGTTTTTGCACCGTCCTCAATCAACTTTTCTCCACCTAACTTTATTTCAATAAGACCATATGAGCCATTACGCAAATGTACCACAGCATCACATTCCAAACCATTCTTGTCTCTATAATGATATACAGAGCCATCCAAGGCATCGGCATAAACCCTAAGATCTCGAATGCACATTGCCTCAAAAAACAACCCAAATGTATTCAGGTCATTAATTAAATCATTAGGACCTAGTCCAAGAGCTGCCACACCAACTGACGGGTCGACATAGTACCTTGTGTCTGATGTGCGAACAGCGGTTTTACTTCTTAAGTTGGGATTCCACGCCGGCATATCCTCTATTATGAATATTTTCCGCAAGGCAGTAAGGTATGAATCTATTGTTTCATCACTTACATCCTCCGGTTCATTTGCTGATATATCGGCAAGGATTGTCGCGATACTTGCTTGAGAGCCTTGATGTCTGGCATAAGAACGCATAATTCTCTTTGCCCGTTCGGCATCTCGTTTTACGTTGTCAACTCGTGATATATCGCTATTTGTTATCGCTTTATAATATTCTGTCGCCTGCAATAGTGCTGCCTTTTCTGTTTTCTTTTGCAAAGCCTTAGGCCACCCTCCACGGCAAACAACAAAAGCAAGCATCGGCAATGTAAGTTTATTCAAAGCTCCTATTTTATCAGGTGTAAGAAACAAATCCGATAGGCTTATCTCACCAGTAGAGTCGCCGGATTCCCACAAACTCATAGGGCGCATGGTAAGCCATCCGTATCTTCCAGTACCTGTATGATGAATATCTTTAGCTTCAGCAGGCACCGCAGAACCTGTAAGCATAAATTGTCCATCTTCGCCTCTATGGTCTACCTCAAATCGGATGGCATCCCAAAATTGGGGAACTTCCTGCCATTCATCAATCAAACGAGGAGTTTCCCCCTCAAGCAAAAAGCTAATATTTGTTTGCGCCATCTGTTTGTATTGCTGCTGTTTGGTAGGGTCATCCATATAAATAATGCTTTTAGCCTGTTGCTCTGCTGTAGTTGTTTTGCCACAAGCCTTGGGACCTTCTATCAAGACAGCACCCATTGCCTCTAATTTATCACGTAGCAGTTGATCTGCTATTCGATTCTTATATTCCATAGAATTATATTTTGGTGCAAAGATAGTACATTCCTTTGTAATTCAATTCATTTTGAATATTTTTTTGGAAAAATGGCGTATTTATATTTGGATATTTGGCTTTATTTTGATTGGGAATTTGGCGTGCACTTATTTTAAACACCGCAACAGGAATGATCATGATGGACTGGGTAGGCAACTTTAAGTCCGGACGCTACGAGGTCTATGGCGATCTCCTGCCTCAGGCCATCATCAACAACAACTTCAATTACTTCAAAAAATAGTGTTCCTTTGACACCGGACAAGGAGCATGTATTTTAGCCCCAACCCGGTGACCATACCATAGGCAGCGGCGGCCAAAAGTTTGGCCGCCGCTGCTATTTTCAAAACCATGCGCACAATGAGGAGTCTGAATGCCGTCTGCGGGTCACGCTTGTGAGCAGGAACGCCCGTTTCGCTCACGAAGGCCACCTGCGGGTCTCGCTCGTGAGCCAAAGCGCCTGTTTTGCGCACGAAGGCCGCCTGCGAGCCACGCTCGTGAGCAGGAACGCCTGGTTCGCTCACGAAGGCCGCCTGCGGGTCTCGCTCGTGAGCAGGAACGCCCGTTTCGCTCACGAAGGCCGCCCGCGGGTCACGCTCGTGAGCAGGAACGCCCGTTTTGCTCACGAAGGCCGTCCGCGGGTCACGCTCGTGAGCCAAAGCGGCTATTTTGCTCACGAAGGGCTTGGCACTTAGTACATATTCGACTTCTGACCTACTTTACTGGCGTGCTGTCGTGGTTACTGGCGGCGGTACCCATGAATGAATATTCCTTGGCGAACATATTCGTTAAAATTATCCGTGATAAGTGGGAGTTGTTATTGCGAAAATGGTTATTTTTTGCAAAATGTTTTTTTTGTTGGTAGATGCCTTGGGTAAGAAAGAGTGTGCCGGTGGCATATTATTGACTGCTAAGGATTATCTACCAAAAAGATTTGGACAGGCTGGAGAGGTTGAACAGATTGAACAGGTTGAACAGATTTGTTTAACGAATACATAGACGAATACATAGTTAGTTAACCTTAATAATTTGGTAGAAAATGGTTAAAGTCAATTTGGGAGGATGTGCCTCCTTTGTCAAGGATGAAGATTACAAGAAATACGTCGGCAAGGCTCTTGAGGCCTTCGATGTACTTGAAAGCGAGAGCGGTGCGGGCAACGACTTCCTCGGATGGAAGCATCTGCCATCGCAGACGCCGGAGTCACTGATCGCCGATTGCGAGGCGGTACGTGACTGCTGGAAGGCGAAAGGTGTCAACCTGGTGGTCGTTATCGGCATCGGTGGATCCTATCTCGGAGCCCGCTGCGCCATCGAGGCACTCTCCCACAATTTCGCCAAGCAGCTTGGCGGGGCGAAAGAGGCTCCGGAGGTTGTCTTCGCAGGTAACAATCTTTCCGAAGAGTACCTCGCGGAGCTGATGGATCTTGTGGCCGAGAGGAATGTCGTCACCGTGGTGATCTCCAAGTCCGGCACCACAACCGAGCCGGCGGTCGGGTCGCGTTCAGGATCGTCAAGGAACACATCGAGAAGACCTACAAAGACGCTTCCGAAAGGATTGTCGCCATCACCGACGCTCACAAGGGAGCCCTCAAGACCCTCTCCACACAGGAAGGCTACAAGACATTTGTCGTTCCGGACAACGTGGGAGGCCGGTTCTCCGTCCTCACTCCGGTCGGACTTCTGCCGATCGTGCTGGCGGGATTCGATGTGCGCGAGATGATCGCCGGCGCTGTCGAGATGGAGAAGGCTCATCCATCGAGAAATGGGAGACCGGCTCTCCAGAGCTGAAAAAGATCTACGAGATCATGACCAGAACCGACGGCATCTACGGAGGCCGCTTCAGCGGAGCCGGATTCAAGGGCTGCTGCATGGCCTTGATCGACCCGTCGTTCAAGGAGGAAATATTCAAAAAAGTCGAGACTGAGTATCTTGCCGAGTTCCCGGATCTGCGGGGGCATTACTCGGCCTGCATCTGCCATAGCGCGGACGGCGTGAAAATTTAGAAGATAAGTCATGAAATGCCTGATCCTTGCCGCCGGTTATGCGACGCGGCTTTATCCTCTGACGAAAAATTTCCCAAAACCCTTACTGAAAATCAAGGACAAAGCCATCCTTGACTGGCTGATCGACGACATCAAAACCTCCGGGGCGATTGATGAATATGTAGTCATCACAAACCACAAGTTCGCCGCGCATTTCCTCGACTGGGCCGCCGGACGACCGGATGACAAGATCACTGTCGTGGACGACGGCACGGTGACGAACGAGACGCGCCTGGGTGCGGTGCGCGACATCCAATTCGCGATCGATTCCCTCGGCATCGACGACGACATGCTGGTCATAGCCGGAGACAATGTGCTGGATTTCAGCCTCGTAAGGTTCATTGAATATGCCCGCGCAAAGGGTACGTCCTGCATCATGCGCTTCTTCGAGCCTTCGGAGCAGCGCCTTCGCAAATGCGGTGTCGTGGAGGTCAGCTCCGAAGACCTCGTGCTTGGCATGGAGGAGAAGCCGTCAGAGCCTCGCTCCCACTGGTGCTGTCCCCCGTTCTACTACTACACCCGCAAGGACGCAAGCCTGATCTCCGCCGGCATCACCGCCGGATGCGGCACCGACGCTCCCGGCAGCTACATAGCATGGCTCTCCACCCAGACCCCTGTCCACGCAATGGAGATGCCCGGACACCGCTACGACATCGGCAACCTTGAAAGCTACCACACCGTCTGCGAACAGTACGACGGAATCCAGCCGACTGCCACGAAGTGACTCGTGAGCATCCTGACGGACGAGGACAAAAAAAAGAGGGTGTGAAATCACATCCTCTCTCTCTTATTATCTGATTATCATCTGATTATCCGATCGTCTTTACTGCTCGTCCGGGCCTT
>OLRH01001075.1_pt1 | contig 14202 bp, 16 predicted proteins | sample 1672321 | NCBI WGS metagenome assembly OLRH01 (sample SAMEA3136671, study PRJEB25190) | human gut metagenome | reverse complement strand
CTGACCTGATGCGCCTGTATGTGGTTGGCGGCGGTGGATGCCGTTTTCGTCTCCACCGGCGCATAGTTTTCCGCTTCGCCGCCCGCCATGGTGGAAAGTCGGTACGCCGCGCCGTTTTCGGAAAGCGCATTAAGCAAACGCGCCGTGATCTTAATCGCATTGAACTGCTCCGGATGCACCATTGCGCCGGAGTGTACCGGCTGCACGCCGGAAACCGTCAGCATGAGGGCCGCGCCCTTTGCAGGCTCCGTCTCGCACGTTTTCGTCAGTTTCATCAGGTCGCTCGTAAAGCAGGAAACGCAGCTTGTGTATTCCACCGTCTCGCCCATCACGTCAAGGCCGATCATTCTTCTGGATTTCAGCTTGCCCGCGTCCAGCGCGTCCACGCCGTTGCAGCCGTTTTCCTCCTGCACCGTAAAGACGAGCTCCAGCGGCGGGTGGGGGAAATCCTCCTCCATCACGGCCAGCATGTACGCCACGCCGTAACCGTCGTCCGCGCCGAGCGTTGTGTCCTTCGCGCGGATGTCGCCCTTGTCGTCCACATAAATCTCAATGGGGTCATGCGAAAAATCATGCGTGCTCTCGGGTGTTTTCACGCATACCATGTCCATATGCCCCTCCAGCATCACGACAGGCGCGTCTTCGTACCCTTTAGAAGCCGGTTTGCGCACGATGACATTCCAAAATTTGTCCTGCTCGTAGTTTAAACCGAGCTTTTCCGCAACGGAGCACACGTAGTCGCTTACGGCTTTTTCTTCGGTTGAGGGGTGCGGAATGCCGCAGATCGCCTCAAAATATTTCTGGTTCGGTTTTGTTTGGTCGAGTACGAATGCCATGTTAAACGTCCTTTCCGCGCTCACGCCTCCGAAGAGGAGATGAAGTATTTGAAAATCTGCAGCTTGTTTTCTTCGTACAGCCCAAGCTGCTCGTATAATTCCTTGTAGTAGCTGAAAAGCGCCGTGCGCGCCGTAATCGCCGTGCGCACCTTCGTCAGATGCACCGCGCTGCCGGGGTTGTCGTAGTAGTTGTAGATTGGCGTGGTCAGCGCAAAAAACCGTTCTGCATAGCGTATGTACGTCAAATTAAAATACAGGTCTTCGCTCCACGTCATTTCCTCGCTGCACCGCACGTCCGTGTGTGCGCGCACCAAATCGGCGCGGTAAAGCTTGTTCCACATCACGCCGTAGTAAAAGCTCGCCGGCTCCTGCATTAGCCCGCAGGCGAATTCCTCCTTTGTCATAAAGCCCATCGGCAGAAAGCCGAATGTCTGGAATTTCGCCAGCTGCTCCGTCAGTTGCTTCTTTTTATTCGGCAAAAGCGGGTCAAGCTTCGCTTCTTTTTTCGGCTTGTACGGCACAATGCGGTTATACGCCGCAATGACGAGATCGGCGTTGTTATCCTCCGCACGCTGAACGAGGAGCTCTGTCGCAAACGGCTCCAGTGTGTCGTCCGCGTCCACAAACTGCAAATATTTGCCCCGCGCCATGCGCATGCCGAGGTTCCGCGTCGCCGAAACGCCGGAGTTTTCCTTATCAATCAAAACGATGCGCGCGTCTGCCTTCGAGAGCATCTCGCACACCGGGTAGCTCACGTCCTTAGAGCCGTCGTTCAAAAGCAATATTTCAAGATTTTCATACGTCTGCCGCCGAATGCTCTCCACGCAGCGCACAATGTTGTTCTGTGCGTTGTAGATCGGCACGATCACGCTGACAAGCGGTTTCTGCATCAAAATACTTCCTTTCCTGCATCATGCTCCGTTTTTTCCTATTTTACCGCAGAAAGTTCCGGAAGAAAAGACTTTTTGAACATTCTACTTGCAAATCCGGTAAACACACCAAATTGACCGGTGCAAAATTAGCCAAAACGCATATTGATTTAAAGCAAACTTTTAATGTTATAGAAATGTATGCGGAGCCACACCCGCACATAACGAATTCTTAGGAGGAGTTTTCGGGAAACCCAAGGTTTATTTCACAAAAACGGTCACCCCTGAAAAGGTCATTGAAATGTATAAGCAGCTCGATTGCAAGCTGCCCGGCAACGTCGCCATTAAGGTACATTCCGGCGAGTTCGGCAACAAAAACTTCCTGCGCCACCCGATTGACGAACCAACCTGAATATAGTAGAATACAGGTAACGAACAACATTTGGAGGATTGGGATATGAACAAAAGTCAAATGGCAAAGCTTGCGGCAGCGGCCGGTGTGAACGGCCTTATGTATGACCCGAATGCAGAGGGCGTTTTCGGCAATGTGCAGGGGTATACCGTCACCATTATGCCGAACGCCAACAACCGCGTCTACTATATGCTTTCGTTTTCGGTCTCGCGCATGGGCATGGCGCCGAACCCCGCGGATTTCAAACCGCTCGAGAAAATGAATAAGGTTTTGAGCGGCTGTACCGTGCAGCGTTTCCGCGTCAATTTCCTTGTGAAGCTCTCCGGCAATAAAGATAAAATGGCAGAGGCCCTGCGCAGTGCGCTTGATACGCTCATCACGTTCCTCAGAACAAACGGGTATACAAATTGCTGCGAGCATTGCGGTCGCCCGGAGGGCGTAGACGCCTACACCGTCTCCGGCAACGCGTACCTTTTGTGTGAACCGTGCTTCGGGCAGGTCAGCGAAGCCGCCGCGCAGCAGAACCAGACAAAAATGCAGAAGCAGGAGCAGGTTTTGCCCGGCATCGTGGGTGCGCTCATCGGTTCGCTCATCGGCGCCGTCGTCATCGTCATTGTCGGTCAGCTCGGCTACGTTGCCGCCGTTTCCGGCCTTGTCATGGCCATCTGCACGTTAAAGGGCTACGAAATGCTCGGCAAAAAGCTCGGCACACCGGGCATCATCATTTCCTGCGTTTTGATGCTCCTGATGATCTTCCTTGCGTATCAGGCCGATTGGTCAATCACCGCGGCGCAGTTCTATGAGACCGATTTCTTCACCGCATTCCGTGCCATGATGGATCTTATCAAAGAAGGCTATGTCGATTCCGGCGATTACTTCGGCGGCCTTGCACAGGTCTATCTCTTCGCCGTCATCGGTGCCGTGCCTACCATCATCGCCATGGCAAAGGGCGCAAAGCACATGGTCACCACCGCCAAAATGCGCAGCGCCTACGCACCCGTTTCGGCACCCGCAGCGGCTTCCGTGCAGATGCCCGTGCAGCCCGCTTCTTCGCCCACTGCTCCGCAGAACGTCGAAAAAGACATCGAAAAGTAAAATTCAAAAACCATCGCCCGCAGGCAACCGTTTTTCGTGCCTGCGGGCGATTTTTTACGTCTTTTTGTTCTGATTTTTGAGCTTTTCGGCCTCTGCCTGCGCTTTTTTTAACTGCTCCTGCGCAAGCTTGGCGCGCTTCATTGCGTCTTCCATTTTCTGTGCGGCACGCTCCGCTCGCTTTTGGGCTTCCTCCACGCGCTGCCGCGCTTCTTCGGCTTCCTTTTGCGCCTCCTCCGCCTTGCGCCGCGCTTCTTCCGCGAGATGTCTTTCTTCGTCTGCATCGGGATTTTGCACGGTGTCCTGTACGGGTTCAGGCGCAAGTTTAATATTCCAGCTCAAAAATTCTGGCGCAGATGGGGGCGGGGAGATCTACCGTCAGCGTGCCCTTCTCCGGGTTCCATGCGCATTTCGTGTTGTGGTTTGCGGGGTATGCGCAGCGCACATTTACGTGCTCGTTGCCGCGCAGGAAATCCACGGGCAGTGTGCAGCGGCCGTCCGGCGCGCCGCGTCTCCACACGGTGATGTACGCTTTGTGCGCGGTTTTAAGGCCCAGCGAGACCCACGTGTCCGCAAAGTGCGACGTACCGAGCGGCCAGAACGGCAGCGCGCGCTTGATGTCGCCGCGGATTGTTTTGTAATAATCGAGCGCTTCCTTGACGAGCGTGAAGTCTTCCTCGGGAATTTCCGCCAAATGACCGCTCTGGTGGATGCGCTGCATCAGTGCATTGCACATATTAAATACGGCTTCCTCGCGTCCGCCGCCTTTCATCGGGTAGCTCCAAATGGCGCTCTGCTCCGGCGTCAGACCCGAGGGCGCGTTCGCCGCAATGGACGCATAGCGCAGGTAGTCCTCCTGGTCGCTCGTAGACTGAATGCTGTGGCGCGAGAGCATCGCGTAGTCGATGCGCATGCCGCCCGAGGAACAGTTTTCAATCACAAGGTCGGGGTAGCGGGCAAAGACGGAATCGAGCCAAGCAAGATATGCGCGCTCATGCCCGAGTAAACCGTCGCCCACACTGTCGGCGTTTAATTCCGTGCCGATGCCCGGCTCAATGTTGTAATCCATCTTGATGTAGCCCACGTGGTAGTCGCGCACAAGGCGGTCAACGACCTCGTTTGCATGCTCCACGACCTCCGGGTTGCGGAAATCGAGCTGCCAGCGGCTGCGGTCGTGCACCTTTTTGCCGTGGCGTGTGAAGAACCAGTCCGGGTGCACGCGCGCGGCCTTCGGGCAGCAAATGCCCATTACTTCAATTTCGAGCCACACGCCCGGGATCATGCTCTTCGAGCGGATGTAGTCCATCACTTCCTCAAGGCCGTTCGGGAAACGTTCCTTACTCGGCAGCCATTCGCCCACGTTGTCCCACCAGAAGCCGTCCGCGTACCAGCCTGCGTCCACGCAGAAGTATTCGCAGCCCGCCTTGTGCGCCGCGTCGATGAGCGGCAGCTCTTTCGCCGTTGTCGGGTTGCCCCACAGGCAGTTCATGTAGTCGTTGAAAATGACGCACAGCTTCTCGTTGTCTGCATTTTTGCGGCGAATCATGCGGCGGTACTTCGTCAGCTCGCCCATGGCGTCATCAAATTTGCCGAGCGTGGAGCCTACGCACGCCGGCACTGTCGTGAATGTTTCGCCCGGCTGCAAATTCTTCCACCAGTGCGATTCCGTTTCCGTCGGGCCGCTTAACTGAATGTAGAAGTTGCCCATCTGGTCGCTGATCTCCCAGTGCCACGAGCCGTTGTGCTCAATCTGCCAGAATAAATTGGAGCCCGTTTCCGTGTTTTCAAGCAGTCCCATCGGCAGGTATTCCTTTGTAGACCAGTTGCCGATGTTCGTCGCACCAATCACCTTAGAGGAGCGCTGAATTTCCTCGGGCTGGCAGCGGGCGAGACCGAGCTGCGGGAAGGTGTAGCTTTCCCACTGCATTTCGCGCTGCCAGCCGTTGTGCGGGTACCAGACGCGCATTTTGTCGTCGGTCGAAAGCATACCCTCTTTTTCGATGCCGGTGAGGGCAAAGGAAGAAACGTATTCCAGCCCCTGCGGCTCTGTGCCGACATTTTTCACGTCTGTCCAGCAGCGTACAGCCTGAACGCCGTTATAAAACTGCATGTGCGAAATCGTTTCAATGCCGCAGATCTTATCTTCCATGTGGATTTCCAGCTTGCGGCCGAACTCGTTGTGCTTGTCCGCAAAATAGACAAGCTTCATGCGGTCGCCGGGGCTTGTGGAAATGTATTTATTGCCGTGGCGCTCGCCCGGTCGGTTCTGCCCGGAGATCATAATTTCCAAGAGATTGTATCGCTCGGTGTTCAGACGCAAGCCGCCCGTCTCGCGGTCGTGCACGTGCAGCAGACTGCGCTCGTCAAAGGGGAGCGCAGAGAAGTGCAGCAGCTTGCAGCCGAAATCTTCCGTCTTTTCAAAAACGAGATGCAGCCCGTTTTCGTCAATTTGAATCAAATCCATAGTATAAGCCTTTCCGCAGATAAATCTGCTGTAATCTATGCTGAGTTGTCTGTACAAATAGTAGCACAATCGGAGAGGCTTTTCAAGGGGATTATCGGTCGCGGCTTTGCTCCGCATGCATGCCGAGCGCAGAATACTGCAAAACGTGCGAAAGTCGTGCCGAAGCCTTTTGCAGGTGCTTGCACACCGTGCCGCGCGTCAGGTGAAGCTCGTCCGCAATCTCCTGCATTGTCAGCTGCTCACCGTAGTAAAGCTGCACGCAGTCGCGCTGGCGGTCAGTCAGCTCATTGCCGATGGCGCGCCGCAGCAAAACCTGCGCTTCTAAAAGCTCATTTTTGTTTGTCTCTGCGCCGATGCGGCTGAGTAGCTTCGCCCGCCGTGCACCGGCGGAAAGGGGCTTATATCCGCTCACGAAACCGCCCTCCTTCCGCGCTTTTGCAGCGCATGGCCTGTTACAAGACACTCCAAATACATGGTGTAAAGCATCTGCACACGCTGGGCCTGCTCGCCTGCAATGTCATAGTCGCGTTCGGCGCGGATGACGAGCAGCCGCCGTTTGATGCGCTCCGCCTCATCCAAATACTCCTGTCCCCAGGAAATGTAATCGTTCACTTGCAGTCACGATCCTTTCATCTCAAAATAGAACATGTGTTCGTCAACTCTCATCATAATCAAAAATTTCCGAAATGTCAATCGAACACGGAACAAATGTTCAAAATATGTCCTACGATGTCCTACGATGTCCTGCGATGTCCGCTTTTCTGCATATTTATATGGAATTATTTACATTTTGGGGCTGTTATTTTGCGCTTTTTTGATATATAATAAAGGTGTATTTAAACTTGAAATAACTGAACGCCTTGGCGTTTTGACCGAAAGGAGTTTTACCATGAACTTTTTGAAGAATATCTCGGCCGTATTTAAGACCGCCGGCGGCGCCGTACAGGGCGCTGTGAAAGTGGTAGAGGAAAAGAACCGCCGCACTGCGCTCATGAATCGCCTGCGCACCGTTATCCGCTGTGAGGAAAAGGCAGAGGAGCGCGCCTATCTCGCTCTCGGCCGCTACTACTACCACAACCTGCGCGATGCAGAGAACACCGTTACGGAGCCGTACTGCATCGACATTGAAGCCGCCCAGAAGCGCATCGATGCCGCTGTGGAGAAGCTGGAAGCCCTGACCCGTGAGGGTGACAGCGAAGCGGAAGAAGAGGAGATCACCCTTGACGACGTGCAGGAGTACACTCCCACGCCGGAAGAGGAAAAGGAAGCCGAAGAAGCCGCATTCGTGCCGGACGGTACCGTAGACGAAGCCGTGGAAGCGGCAGAGCCTGCCGCCGAGCAGCCGGAAACGACTGAGCCCGAAAAAGACGAAAGCGAAGAAGTTCCCTACGAATAATGCGCTTTAAAATGAACGTTAAAAGGCGGACCTGAGGTCTGCTTGATTCCTTGCGCGGAAAAACGCCCACCTTTTGCGCCGGGGCAGGTTCCGTTTGCAGAAAGTGAGTGAATTTGATGTCTACGAAGATACAGAAAGATATTGTCTGCCCCGCCTGTGGCCAGACGCAGAAATTAGAGATGTACACAAGCGTCAATGCGGAGGAAAACCCCGAGCTGCGCCGCGACATTCTGCGCGAATCCATGTTTGACTGGGAATGCCTCCACTGCGGCTACACCGCGCAGATGGCGTACCCCATGATCTACCATGACCCGATGAACGCGTTTATGATCTGTCTGCGCCCCTCCGGCGCGGTATCCGGCGCGGAGCCTATCCCCGCCGTGCGCGCGCTGAAAAAGCGCAGCGTGAAAAACCCGCAGGAGTTAAAGGAGAAAATCCTCATTTTCGAGGCTGGCCTCGATGATGCCGCCGTGGAGCTTGTGAAAAACGCCATCGTCACCGTGGTGCGCAAAAATCTGGACGGCAATGTGCACGCCTATTTCTGCGCCGCAACGGAGGAGGAACTGCGTTTCGCGCTGTTCGTCAAGGGTCGTCAGGAGCCTGTGTATCAGACCACCAAAATGGCCGTGTACCGCCAGTCGCAGGAGGTTTTGCGCACGCTCGATTACAAATCCCCGGACGATTTCGCCGTCGTCAACTCCAAGCTCGCCCAAAGCCTTTTGGACGAATATAAGTCGATTTAAAGTAATGAAAACGCCCGGCACTGTGTCATTCGCACAATGTCGGGCGTTTTATATGGGATAGGAAAACAGGAAAACAGACGCAGATTTCGCTTTCAGTTACTTGTAGACGACCTCAGAGTGGTCAACAGAACCGCATTTTTTGCAACCATAATGGTAAACAAAATATTTGATTTTTCCCGTATTGGTATCTTTTATAATATCAATACCAAGTAAATCGTTTGTTCCGCATGCACCGGGACCAACGGGGCAAGGAACATAACGTGCGTTTTGGGTTGCGTTATCCGCTTTGGTATCATCTGGGTCTTCTACACGATAAGAAGTAACAGCAAATTCATTACCGAATGTATCTATTCCGGTAGATTCTGTAACCTCAAGAATTTTATAACCTTTGAGAGCTTCTTCAAGCGTCAAGCCTGTTTTAAGCTTATCAGCCGGATGAAGTTCTACGGAGTTTTCTTTCATGTTTTCTTTTGCGGTTTGAATTGCAGCTTGGATTTGCTGTTCGGACATGCGACTTTTCAGTGTTTCTGCAGGATGAAGTGTTGGAACTTCTGCAGCAGAAACAAAAGTCACAAGGGTAAGAGTTAGTGCAAAAGTAAGGAATGCTGCGATGAATCTTTTCATGGGTATTCTCCTCTCAAAACTGACAATTGAAAGTGCGAAATCTGTTGTCTGTAATATGAGTATAGCAGAGCAAATTTGACATGTCAATAATTTTATATTAAATTATTTTAATAATGTGCTTTACAAATCAAGTTTTCTGTGGTAGGATAAAATTACAGAAATAGCGCAATGGGGAGGAATGACAATGGCAAATAACGACAGCACCAAGCGCGTGCCGCTGGAGCTTTTGTGCATGCTCATTTTAAAGGAGGGCGACCGCTACGGATACGAGATGGTGCAGGAGATCGAATCGCGCAGCGGGGGACTTTTGTCGTTCAACTTGGCTTCGGTGTACGTCGCACTGCGGCGGTTGGAGGAGCGCGGGTGTGTATCTTCCCGCACCGAAATGACGGACGCCGCCCGCGCCCGCATGCGCGTTTACTATCATTTGGAGCCTGCGGCGGAAGCGTATCTCACGGAGCAGAAAGAGGAATACCGCCGCACGGCCGTAGGCGTGCAGAACGTGCTGAAAAGCTGCGAGGTGCAACATGAAAAGGAAGCCTGAAAGCGGGTTTGAGCAGTATTTACGCCGCGTGTATCGGGCGGTAAGCGGCACGCGCGCAGAGAAGAAGCGTGAGACCGCCCGCGTGCAAAGCCTTTTGTGCGAGATTCCCCACGCAGAAACGATGTCGTATGACATTCTTTGTGCGGTCGCCGGTACTCCGGAGAGCTATGCAGCGGGATTTCAAAGCCGCCGAACCCAAAGCCCGCTCGTGCTTTCGGCAGTTATGCTGACCGTGCTCGTGCTCGCGTTCATACTCGGCGCCGCAATGGGACAAGCGCGCGAAAAGACGCAGACCGGCGGTGTCGTTGTGAGCTACCGCTACGAAGACGGCAGCTTGCAGACGCTTTTGGAGGAAAGGCCGGAGCTGCTGGGGTGAAAGTTTTGTAAAAAAGACTCCCTCTGACAGAGGGAGTCTTTTAGGTTATGCGTGAAAATCGATGCGATGCTCAATTAAACATTGCGCGGATTGAATTCTGGTGCTGCTCGGTATTGACGGCCATTTCGTTGACGGCGAAAAGTACGTCCGTGATGCCGTGCTCCGTGCAGTAGGTCGGCAGATCGCTTTCAAAGTAGCGGAAGTCCACCACGTGTACCTCGTCAAAGCTTGCGCCGAGGAACGGACCCATGGCGTTGCCGTAGGAGTCCTTCACCACAAGCAGCTTGCGGCCCGTGGAAAGGTCGTGGTTCGTGATGCGCACGCAGCCCATATCGCCGTGCAGGTACATGGCGTAGCCGAGGCTCTCGTCGTGGTTATTGAGGCTGTCGGTTTCCTCAAAATACTGTCCGTCATACGAAATTTCGCATGTGTAGTTGTACTTCGGGTCGTAGAGATCGAGTGTATCGGGGTTGTTGTTCAGCACGTCTTCGCTCGTAACATAGGCAAGGTAGCCCGTGAAGTCAGAGGACGTTTTCGTGAAGCTGTCGAGCGTCGTGGGCGTTACACCTGCCGCTTCGCAGAACTTTTCATACGCGTAAAACGCGCCGAGCGGCGCCCAGTGGGTATCGGTATCAAAATAAATGTCTTCGTTGTTATGCAGGTTCAGCGCATCGTAAATATCCACCGCGGTGATGCTTGCGGAAAGCGTATTGTTGACCGCCATGGTGTTCTCACGCTGGGAAGCTTCCTCATAGTAATTGCGCACGCGCTCCGGCACGCCGAATTCCGAGTGATTCGGGATGACCATGCTGTACACCTTTGTGCCGGAAAGCTGGCTTGCACAGTCATTCAGCGTTTCGGCGTAGGCGGTCGCCATGCTGTCGCTGCCGTAGAACATTTCAAAGCCCTTGTTATTGTAGATGAGAATGCCCGAGGACATGTAGCCCTCCGTGCCGTCGTCATAGATCGGCGGCGGTGTCGGCTCCGGCGTGGCGGTCGGCTCTGCGGTGGGGGTAGGTGTCGGCTCTGCCGTTGCGGCGGCTTCCGGTGTGGGCTCCGGCGTAGGTGTGGCGGCAGCGGGTAAAAGCTTGCCGAACGCACCGAGGCTGTACGCAATGTACCCCAAAATGCCGATGGCCAAAACGATCATCACGATGACGATGGGCACGACGGGCGAGCGCTTTTGACGCGGCTTATCGTCGTAGCCTTCCTCATATTCTTCGTACTCTTCGTAGTCGTCTTCGTCCTCATACGGCTCCGACCGTGGAGCGGGTGCAGGCGCGGGGCGCTCCGAGCGGGGCGCTTCCTGTTGCGGCGCTGCCGGTACGGGATATTCGCGTGTTTCTTCAAAGCCCTCGGGACCGTTTTTCGGCGACTTCGGGGTAAAATGCAGATTTTCTATGGAGGAGGGGACGCGCTTTTCGCTTTGTGACGATTGCTTTGCGTACAGCGTTTCCGGCGTCAGCTCGGAAGCCGCGCTGCGCGGGTCAGCCTTTGCGGCGCGGCGCGCTCTGTCTTCGGCAGAATACGGGCGCTGATTTTTGCCGGCCATGTGCTTTGCCATTGGATCCATCCTTTCTGTAAAAAGGGTCGTTTATTTTCTCAAGAAAAAAGCCGCGCGGAAACAGACCGCTGCGGCTTTTCGATTTCCATGTCCATTATACTGGCTTAGAAAGAAATTGTCAATTCCCGTATGCTCAGTGTGCGACCGGCAAATACCCCACTTTCTTCATGACCTTTTGCAAAGTACGGCGCGCAATGGCCTCTGCACGCGGCGCGGCCTCGCTGTAGCACTTTTCAAGGTATGCCTTGTCCTTGATGAGCTCGTTATAGCGCGTCTGAATGGGCTCAAGCTCCTTGACGACGGTTTCGCCCACGGCGGTCTTGAAATCACCGTAGCCGCGGCCCTCGAATTCCTTTTCGATTTCGTCATAGTTTTTGCCCGTAATGCAGCTGTAAATGCCCATCAGGTTATTGATGCCGGCTTTGTTTTCGCCGTAGTAGACGCGGGCTTCACTGTCCGTGACAGCGCGTTTGAACTTCTTCATGATCTCCGCCGGGGTATCCAGCATAGTGATGAAGCCCGCCGTGTTTTCATCGGATTTGCTCATCTTCTTCGTCGGGTCCTGCAAAGACATGATGCGCGCACCGGTCTTCGGGATAAGACCATCCGGCACGACGAATGTCGGGGAGTAAAGCCCGTTAAAGCGCTCCGCAATGTTGCGGCAAAGCTCAAGGTGCTGCTTCTGGTCGGCACCGACCGGCACGTAATCGGCGTTATACAGCAGAATGTCCGCCGCCATCAGGCTTGGGTAAGTGAACAGCCCCGCGTTTACGTTATCGGCGTGCTTTGCGGATTTATCCTTAAACTGCGTCATGCGGGAGAGCTCGCCGAACTGGGTGTAGCAACTCAATACCCATGCAAGCTGTGCGTGCTCCGGCACCTGACTCTGGATGAAGAAAATGCTCTTTTCCGGGTCGATGCCGAGCGCGAGCATCATCGCGTAGGCGGAAAGCGTGTTTTTGCGGAATTCTGCCGGGTTCTGGCGCACGGTGATGGCGTGCAGGTCGGCAAGCGCGTACACGCACTCATAGTCGTTCTGCAGCGCGACGAAGTTCTTCAGCGCACCGAGGTAGTTGCCGAGCGTGAACATGCCCGTCGGCTGAATCATGCTCAAAACGCGCTTCTTTTTTGTTTCGGGTGTGGTGTTTACGGTATTTTCCATGGTAATTTTCCTCTCTGATATCCTTTATTTTTCCACCATCTCGCGGATGGTCTCGCCAAGCAGCGTGATGCCCTTTGTGAGCTGCTCATCGGTCGGGGTGGAGAAATTGATGCGGAACGCGTCGCACGGCTCGTTTTCATCCGTCAAAAATGCGGTGCCCGGCACAACGCAAACCTTCTTTTCAAGCGCTTTCTGTACGAATTCCATCATGTCAACGCCCTTCGGCAGGTGGCACCACGCGAACAGACCGCCGTTGAACGGGTCCCACGTGATGTACGGCGCAAGGTGCTTTTCCATGAGGTCAAGGAGCAAAGCGCGCTTTTTCGTGTAGATTTTTCTAAGCCCCGCAAGGTGCGCGTCAAAGTCATATTCCGTCATGAAGCGGTAGCACAAAACCTGCGACCAGATATTCGTGTGCACGTCCTGCCCCTGCTTGCAGACGGTCATTTTGGCGAGAACCGGCTTTGGGCCGATGGCGTAGCCCACGCGCATACCGGGGGAGATGACCTTAGAGAACGAACCGGCGTAGATGACGATGCCGTCCGTATCAAACGACTTGATGCTCGGCAGCGGCTCGCCTTCATAGTAAAGGTCGCCGTAGGGGTTGTCTTCCAGAATCATTACGTCGTGCGCTTTGGCAAGCTCATACAGACGGTGACGCTTTTCAAGGCTCATCGTGATGCCGGAGGGGTTTTGGAAGTTTGGAATCGTATAGATGAACTTCACGTTCTTTTCGGTCTCGAGCGCCTTTTCCAGCGCTTCCATGTTCATGCCGTCCGTGTCCATCGGGATGCCGACGAGCTTTGCTTTGTAGGAACGGAAGTCGTTTAAAGAGCCGATGAAGCTCGGCGCTTCACAAATAACGGTTTCGCCTTCGTTTAAGATGGACTTTGTGAACAGATCCATGATCTGCTGTGCGCCGCTTGTGACGAGCACGCCGTCGTCCTCGGTGCCGATGTTGCGGGAGGACTTCATGTACGCCTTAAGATGCTGTAAAAGCGGCGGGTAGCCCTCCGTTGTGCTGTACTGGAGCGCCAAAATCGGCTCTTCCTCCATCAGTTTTGCGGAAATGGCGGCAAGCTGTTTAGACGGGAACGCTTCCGGCGCAGGGTTGCCGGCGGAAAGCGAAACATAGCTCGGGTCAGCGGCGTATTTAAAGATTTCACGGATTGCCGAGGGCTTTAACGTGAGCACGCGGTCTGAAAATTTGTATTCCATCGTAACGTCACCTTTCTATATGATTCATTTGATTTTGCACTTTCAGGCTTTTACGGGTGTATCTGAAAACAAAGGAAACGCAGGATATTTCGCAAAGACGAGGCGGGTTCAAGGCGAAAACCGCAGGAAGCCTTCCGGCTGCCGAGAATTTTCAACGCAGAAACCGTCCGTATTTGTGGAATAGACAAGTTTTTGACTTTTCAGATGCACCCCAAAAAGTAAAACCCCTTGTCCCAAACTCTAAGGGACAAGAGGTCAAATTCCTGCGGTACCACCCAAATTGGCGCATAAACGCCCGCTTTACAGCCGTAGTTACGGCTTGGCTTCTAACGCGGCCAAACGTCGGGCGATTTTCCCGCCCGCCCTCATGGAGCCATTCGCCGCGCAGCCCGCACCCCGTCTCACCGAAAGGGGCTCTCTTTGCCGTTTTGCATCGGGTACTATTTCCAATCATCGGTTTTGATATTACCGCTATTCTAAGCCCTTTTTTGCGGTTTGTCAAGTCGGCACAGCCGGAAAACTGTAAATTTCCACGTGGGAAGCAAGAGAAACCGACAAGGAAAATGCGCATGAAAGGCGCGGCGACAGAAACCTTGTGCTTTTCACAAAACAATCCTAAAACCCGCCTGCCTGTTTCGTGTTTTCCTGCGGGCAAGGCTTCGTATAATGGTAGCACAGAAAAAACAAAGTGCAGGAAAGGGCGGAAAAGACAATGGAGGAAAAAGCAGTTTTAAGAGTGCGGGACCGCATAAGCGCGGCCCTTACCGTGCCGTATGTGCGCAGGGCGGTGTGGCTGATGGCGGGCGGCCTTGCGGGCTTTTTAACGGCGCGCGGGCTCGTCTTCGGCATATGTTTGCCATCCAGAAGTATCTGGAAACCGCCAGTGTCACGCTGATGGTCGA
>OLRH01001070.1_pt1 | contig 14229 bp, 13 predicted proteins | sample 1672321 | NCBI WGS metagenome assembly OLRH01 (sample SAMEA3136671, study PRJEB25190) | human gut metagenome | reverse complement strand
AACATCCAATATAATAACACACCGTTACTGTTTTTTCCAGTTTAAATTTGCTTTTTTACGAAAATCATGCTAACATTCTTTCATTAGTGAATCACATACTCTTTATGGGAACTTTTAAACCATTGCAGTAAAATTATAAAAGCTTATAAATTATCAGAAAATGTGATTCAGAGCGTTAAGATAGTTAGGAGGAGTTTTATGGCTCTTGATGGAATCGTAGTTGCCAGTCTGGCAAAAGAATTACAGGAAAATTTCACAAATGCACGTTTGAGCAAGATCGCACAGCCTGAGAAGGATGAGCTGCTTCTTACTCTGAAAGGTCCAAACGGTCAGAAACGTCTGCTTTTGTCTGCCAGTGCATCTTTGCCGCTGGTATATATTACCGGAACAAATAAACCAAGCCCGATGACAGCACCAAATTTCTGTATGCTGCTTCGAAAGCATGTGGCTAATGGACGGATTACTTCAATCACGCAGCCTGATATGGAGCGTATTCTTGTATTCGAAATTGAACATTTGGATGATCTTGGGGATCTCAGACACAAGAAACTGATCATTGAGCTGATGGGAAAACACAGCAATATCATTTTCTGTGATGAAAATGATATGATTCTTGACAGTATCAAACATATTTCCGCACAGGTAAGTTCTGTTCGAGAGGTACTTCCGGGACGTACCTATTTTATACCTGCTCAGCAGGATAAAATGAATCCTCTGAAAGAAAATGGGGCGCATTTTATGGAACATGCCTTGCAGAAACCATGCAGTACTTCCAAAGCAATCTATACTTCTTATACCGGTATCAGTCCGCTGGCAGCCAATGAATTCTGCTATCGGGCAAATGTGGACGGTGATGCTCCATGCGCTTCACTGACAGAATCCGAACAACAGAAACTGACAGAAGTTTTTCTGGCTGCCATGTCAGATATCCGGGAAGGTCATTTTTACCCGAACATCATTATGCATCAGGATGAACCAATTGAGTATGCGGCAATCCCGCTGACTTCCTACGCTTCGGATACAATCCTACCTTATGATTCTATCTCAGAAGTACTGGAAAACTATTATGCGCAGCGCAGTCTTTACACCCGTATGCGTCAGAAATCCGCAGATCTGCGTCATGTGATCAATACACTATTAGAACGAAACCGCAAAAAATATGATCTGCAGAAAAAGCAGTTAAAAGACACTGATAAACGCGAAAAATATAAAGTGTACGGCGAACTGATCCATACCTACGGTTATCAGTTAGAGGAAGGATGCAAGGGATTTGACGCATTGAATTATTATACAAATGAAACAATCCATATCCCTCTGGATGCAACAATCTCACCGTTGGATAATGCGAAAAAATATTTTGACCGGTATGCAAAATTGAAACGTACCTATGAAGCACTCACTGATCTGATCGAGGACACACAGCTTGAAATCGATCACCTGGATTCCATTGCTACGGCTCTCGATATTGCAGAGACAGAAGCTGACCTGCAGCAGATCAAGGAAGAAATGATGGAGAGTGGTTATATCAAACACAAATATTCCAAGAAGAAAACCCCGGGCAAGAGCAGACCATATCACTACCGTTCTACCGACGGATTTGACATTTATGTTGGGAAAAATAACTTCCAGAACGATGAACTGACCTTCAAATTTGCAGAGGGCAACGACTGGTGGTGATAATCTCGAACGAATCATTTTTGTACCGAAATGCAGTGACAGTCGGCTTAAAATAGTCAACATATACGCCAATGGCATCTCTTGATTCTGGAACGGACAATATGATCATATATGGGTGTCCTCCATTCGTTGCTGCCGCAAAGACGCTTGAGCCTTGTATCAGAATAGCTTCTTTCTCAGCGTTCATGGCACTGATAATATCGTCATACGCACGCCAGTTATACTCTTTGAGCCGGTTACTATTTAATTCATTAAGTGCGGCTGGAAGTGTCTTGGTTCCCTGATCTAATGCAAATGTTTGCGATGTCAAATTTTTGAGTATCTGGGTGGTCAAATCCTCAAGTGTGATAACACCACCCTCATTTGTGGTTGGGTCTACAAATATCAATTTCTTTCCTGTTGGTACTTCTTTTACTGTGGCCAAGGCATTTGCGTTCTGGCCGTCCTGCGGTAATGCCATATTATCTCCTTTCTGGTGCCCTGATCGGGCACCTTACGCATCTACTTGTAAGCATATAGCCTTACTTCCAACTACCAGAAGCTTGCCACCAACGACAAGAGCCATATGTATATATCTTGTGAATTGTCCGATAACTACTCCACCGAACATATAATCATTGTTATTTACTGTTACTGAATAGCCATACTGTAGGAACACTTCGCCGCTCTCTGTGCGTCTGCTCCAGGCAAACCATGCAGCCGGATATTCTTTTGTAACATCCTTGCCAGCTTTATATAGAACCGCTGATATCGTAGTAGTTCCGTCGCCATTGTCCTGATACTTCGCATTGTATAGGAGTGTTCCATCTGTAACACCATGCAGATCAGTTATGGTTTGAGATAGTTCTGTTTCAAACCCTTTGATACTGCTCTGGATATTAGCCACCTCCTGAGATGTCGTTTCAATTGCGCTCTTAGCTTCCTGTGCCTTCTTGTCTGCTGCGGCTATATCTTTTGCAAGACCTGCAGCATCTGATATGATCGATACCGTCTGCGTATCCAGGAGCTGCACACCAGATTCATCATACAGAGAGCATTTGATGATATTTACATCCGGGCCAGATGGAGTATATACCTTCATCAGCTCCGGAGATGTGGATCCATATTTGATATTGTAGGTCTTCCCGGAATCCGTTGACTCTTCGATCTGGAACTTTCCGGAATAACTGCTCACCATACCATTGTCATTTTTAAAAGCTGAGAACGTCACATTTGCTGGTTCCAGTGTTTTATCATCTTTCAGTTTCTTAATAATCTGTGTACTAGCTCTCAGGTCATAACTCAGGCCAATCTTACCGTCCTTAGCTTTGGATACAGAAAAACGCTTTGTGATCCATGAGCCCACGGACTTCACTACCATCGTTTTGCCACTAATAATCAAGCCTTTACCGCCTACCAGAAGTACTTTACTTTCCAGTCCGTACAGTGCCGATATATCAACATATCCGCTGTCAGTGGACATTGCAGTAACCTGATACTTTCTGAGATTCGGATCCCATGTTCCGGCTATGCCGGGAGATGTAGTAGCCTTGATCTCATCAATATGATCAGATACATCTGTATCACCCAGGAACACTGAAAAGACAGTGTAACAGGAACTGTAATCCCCTCCGGTTCCATCTGCGTAGGTATGGACCACATGAGCGTCATTATTGAGCGATGCACCAATAGCATCCAGTGTTGAGATACCAGATAATGTTTCCAGGGCCTTCTTAGCCGCATCTGTTGCCGCTGATGCACTATCTGATGCAGAACTTGCAGTGTCTCCAATCCGGATGATATTCTGGCTCATCTTAGTGTATGCCTGATTAAGACTTTGGTTAGAATCATCCAGCCAGATACGGTTACTCTTGATTACCTTGGAGCTGTTATTGATTTCTGTAAACAGGCTGTTTATATCAAGTTTAGATGCTGCTATGTTGGCCGAATCAGACACCATCTTATTGACGATCAGCCCATCTGCTATCGCATCAGGCTTAACACCTGTTGCATCGATCAGGATGCCTTTTCCGGTCTTATCAAACAGGGAGAAGGTGAAATCTCCATTTGCATCCCGGCCGGCCTGCATCCGGATTGTACCATCCTCATCGGACCACTGCTGCGTTGCTCCCTGGATACGGATACCTCCGTCGTCGGAAGCTATCAGGAATTTGTTTGTGCTGATCATACCGGCAAGAAGATCTGCTACGGATACCGTCTGCATCACGGCTGATCGGATCAATGCTGAGTCAATGACTGCGTTCTGAGACGTCAGGTGGATGTTCTGCAGATCTCCGATTCCTGCCCCTCCGGAAAGAAGTGTTTTAATGTTTGCGTAATTTCCGTCCAGGACATCGATCTTTGCGTTCACAGCGGTCAGATCTGTTGTTCTGAGTGTATTGATATCAGCCTCTACAGCTTCTAGTTTTTTTGTATAAGTTTCCTCGAACTGTGCCGTATTCGCTTTTAGTGTTCCAAACTCGCCTTCTACAGCTGTAATCTTTCCGGACACCTGCAGGTATTTCACACTCAAATCTTGAATATACGCCGATTCAATAATTCCGTTTTCCAGATCGACAATCTGCCTGCTATGTATTCCATCGATTGCATCTCCATCGACCTGGCCATTGTCATTTGTAATGTTATCCACCGTATCTGCGGTATCTTCATACTTTTGTGCCAGTTCATCAAAAGTCAGAACTTTATTCGCCAGTGTGCAGCTATTCTTTTCCGGCGCCTCCGGATAAATTTTCATGCTTACAATGCGCTGCTTTTCTTTCTCTCCAGTAACGTGATCGATCAGAGTTACCGTATCACCGATTTCGTACTGGAGTATCGAATACTTTTGAGAGTTTCGCGATAAATCTACAATATCCGCACTGTATGATACATACGGCTTGCTCATATCCGCCAGTTTTGCTGCAGCATCTTCTTTTAATGAATCTGCGATCGTATATCTCTCATCTTTCCAGATGCAGCGTTTTTTCTTGCTGCTGTACTGATGATTTTCCAGATAAGTCTTTCCTGAATTAACTGTTTCAATAGTTAATCCATCTTTTCCGTATGGTTCTATTTCTGTATAGAAATCATATGTGGAATACTGTACAGTAAGCTTTCGAAGATTCAGCTGGTCTGAAAAATACACTCCCTTGTCGCTTCCGACTTCTGGATATATATCGATGCTCTGTTTTTTAGAATCAATCTTAATCTCGGCTCGATATGTTTTTAAGGCCTGTTTCAAGACATCCAGTGCGGACACATTTGCCATTGACAGCGTTCTTTTTTTTAAAATTCTACATTCTCCAACTATCCATCCGGTTCCGGCAAATGCCAGCTGCAGTGTTGCTTTTATTGTTTGCTCTTCTGACTTAAATGCCCTGAATGGTTTTCCTTCAAGGCTTTCTAGGTCCAACTGTGCTGTGATGGTTGCTGTTCCTTCACTGCTTTTTTCGATTTCTTTAACAACAAATCGGTCATCTTTTGTTTCTATGTACCCTTCAACCGCAATAGCTGATCTAACATTTCTGTACGGTACTGAAAACGTAAGTGTCTTATCATCAAGCTCAATCGAGTTTTCGATACACAAATCACTGTATTTCCGCAAACCCTTCACGGGGACTTTATTTTTATCTAAAATTCTAAGCATGTTATCCTCCCCGCTTTTTCATGATTATTTTGCTATTTCAAGTAAAGTCATAAGCTGATTTGGAGTTGCGCTCATTTTCTTGAATTCTTCTTCTGAAAAGCACTCAATATTCACATCGGTTTCCGTATTCATCAACGTGGTGATTTCTGCGTTATATTTAGGGATATCTGTAATCCGGATTCTTCCGTCTTCGTCCATGACGATCTTGCCTTTTTCATCTTTTTCGCCATATTTTCTTAAGATATCGTTTTTAACTTTCAGAACAGGATTTAATGCCTGCGTAAGGTTATAGTTGTTTCTTGCAATTTTAAGTGCAAGAACGGGATTATCAATTTCTTTGTTTCCAATCACCGTAAGCACGTTCTGCATGTTCTCAATCTTCTGATTTGTAAATTTCATTTCAATTCTCCTTTACATATATCGTGGTTTGTATTTTATAACAATGTCGCACTGATCACTTGTGCAGCTGATTGTATTGTTTCCAGGTCTCAGATGCGGAAATTCCCAGAACTCTGTTTCTGAAAATTTATTTTTTCCCTCTTGGAGAACCGTACAGTCATCTCCACTGATCACTATCTTTTTCCCTTGTTTCAGATTTTTGATAGTTATTCCTTCATCGGATCCGGATACCTGGTCGTAAAATGCACCAAATAACTGAATCTGTGCTATGTCTGCTTTTGGAGTGATTTCAATATCGCAAGGAGTTGTCAGATTTCCTTCGGCAAGAATAATCTGTACGGTACCATTCACCGCAACTGTGATCTGCTCTGTACTCTTTTCCCACCCCTGCATTGTTACCGTCACTTTATAGTCCCATCTTTTTATGAACTCTTTTTCAATATTAGTAACTTCTGCACCGATATTTATATCAACATTGTCCAGTCTGATCACACTTCCGGTCACAAAGTCATTAACTGCCTCACTAATTCGCAACTCTGCCTCTGTTTTAGTGTTCCCGGACGCAATCATCTCTATCTGCACTTCGAAAAAACGCGTCTCAGGAGACCATGACCGGGTCGGATCCGAATTATGATCCAGCCACTCTGTGTAAGTATTTACCTGCCGTGGCTGGATGGTCTGCTGGCCAAACTTTATTTTTCCTTTGTATTTTTTTGTCAGATCTTTTCCATCTACTATCATTAACGTTTCCTCGATATTCTCAGTGCTGCCTGATTCATGAAGTAGTCAATATCCTGCTTATCTTCAAATTTATAATTTCCGTAGAAATTTACGTTTGTGGTTCCGGCAGTCTGAACACCTGTTACATTTGCAGATACAATCAGGTCACTACTAAGACCCTGTACTGCTTTCTGTATCATTCCCCGGCTGTTCTCAAGGCTTTTGGCAAGTCCCTGAACGAAGTCCGGCATCCAACTTTCATAATCTGTCAGTGGTCCTTCGTCTGGCACAGAAAAATGCAGGAAAGACCGGATCTTACTTGCTACATCTGAAACAGCACTTGTAACAGCTCCTATAGCATTTCTGATTCCATTTGCGATTCCATTCACGAAATCTACGCCCCAGTTCCATGCTTTCCCGGGAAGGGAAGTGATAAAGTTAATAGCCGACTGAAATCCATTCTCGACTACGGTTCCTAAGCCAGACAAGGCCGTGCCAATGTTTGATACCATGTTTCCAAACGCATCAATAGCTGAATCCTTCAGTTTTCCAGCTGTAGTCGTAACTTTTTCTTTTATAGATTCCCAAATTCCGGTTGCTATATCTCTTATGCTAGTGAATAGTGTTGAGACATTCGTTTTTAGCCCCTGTATCAGTGTTGTTACAACCGTTTTGATTCCTGTCCAGATCCGGCTTGCTGCATTTTTGATATTATTCCAGATAGCCTGTGCATCCGTGCTTAATTTGCTGAAATCTCCTGTTACGAGATCTATCAGTAAAAGAACCGGTGCGAGAATCGTGTTTTTCAAAAGCTCCCATGCACCTTTTGCGATATCAACAAGTCCGCTCCAGATTGACTGAATTGTATTAACTCCGGTCTGCCAAAGGCCTGTTATGGTTCCTATAGTTTCTTGTACTACAGGATTCTGCATGATCGTATTCCATGCGTTTGTGAAAAAATCTGAAATCTGCTTCCAGATTCCTGACCACCATTCCGGGATACTTTGGAATTTTGCCACCAGGCTGTCCCATGCCTGCGGTATCGTTTCGGTAAAAAATGAGCAGATTGATTCCCACACTTGTGAGCATTTCTCTTTCACTTTTACCCATAAATCTCCGAACCACTCCGATATAGCGCCCCAGTTTTTCACAATGGCTATGATTGCGGTAATTGCTGCAGCTACACCGGCAATAATTCCGATGATTGGTCCTAGGACCGCTGTTCCTAGCGTTCCCACAATCATCATAACCGCTGTTATGGCAGGGGCTAAAGTGGTAAAGGCGGCAATCACAGCCCCCAGTATAATCACAAAATTCTGTACCGGCTCTGGCAGTTTTCCGAAAAACTCTCCCGCCTGTTTCAATCCTGCTGCTATCGGTGGAATGATATTGTTTGCCAGGTTCATCAGTGCCTCTCCCAACGGAATCAGGCTCTGCTCCAGCTGTCTCATGCTTGCCTCAAACGTCTGGGAGTCTGTCGTGGACTGGTCGAACATATTCTCTGCTGATCCAGCCACGTCATCATAGGTGTCCCCTACCGTAGTGAGCGACTCGATAAACTTCGCATTGCCGTCCTCGGCCATTGTACCGAATGCCAGCGCTGCTTTGTTCAGTTTGTCCTGCTGGTTCTCTGTGTTTTGAATATCTGTCACAATGGCATCAATAACATCTTTCTGTGTAGCTCCGCCCTGCTGCCACTGTTTGAATACATCCTCAACTTCTTTGCTCCAGCCTCCGGTTCCGGCTTGTACCTCCCCGGTCTTTTCATCAATTTTGCTCAGTGAATCCGCTATAGTTCCATCAACCAGTCTGGTCGTGACTTCGTTAATGGCATCATTTACCTTGTCCAGGTTATACGCTCCATTGTCCAGTCCGTTCTGCAATAGCTGGAAATACTCCTGAGCGGAATAACCGGCCTGAGCAAACTTTCCAGAATACTCTGAGAGGTTATCCCCCAGCTCGTTTGTCTTATCCAGGCCATTCTGTGTACCCTTTACGATATAGTCCATGGCCTGCTGTGCCGTGAGTCCGTACTGCTCCATGAGGCTGTTGACACCTCGGAGAGTCTCATTCATGTCAATTCCATACAGCTCATCCAGCGTGATTGCCTGCTCTGTCAGATGTGTCAGTGTAGTCTCATCCAGATCTTTCAGGTTCTTTTTGACCGTAATGACCGCATTTGATACAGAGTCCATGGAATCTCCCACGCCCTCAGCATATACGTCCTTGATGACTCCGGCTGTTTCCTCAGCCGCTTTCCCGGTTTCTCCAAAATAAGTGGACGCTTTTACTGTGGCATCTTGTGTCTCCAGAAAAGCGTCCTTTGCTTTGTCTCCTAATTCTGTTATTTTATCCCCCAGTCCAGAAAGCTGATCAGCAGCCTCCATCAATGCGCCTGCTGAGAGGGTTTTTCCCATCTCGTCCAGTTGTTCTGCTGTGTTGTCTGTCTGTGTTCCTGCTTCTTTCAAGTCCTGGATGAGGTTCTTGATTGCCTGTCCATCGTCTACCGTATCCAGAGCGTCTGTCATCTGTTTGATGTCAGCTTTTCCGTCTGTGGCTGATCTTCCGATCTTTTCAATGGCCAGTTTTAACTGATCTGATGATGCAGATCCGTTTTTGATTGCTGTTACCAACTTGCTGCCCAGGACGTCCGCATAATCATCCACGTCCGCTCCCAGAGCATCAAATAATTTGCTGAGACGTTCGGTATTTGTAGCCAGTCTGTCCTGTTCGGTGTTTAATCCGTCCAGTTCTGACTGATACCGGCTCAGTGTTGCCTTGGTTGCCTCAACTTCCCGCTGGAAAGCCATGTACTCCTCCTGACCAATCTTTCCGGCCTCCAGAGCCGCCGTCACATCTTTCTGTGCCGCCTCCAGCGTATCCAATTTGTTTGCTGTGTCTGCTATCGCATTTTTCAATAATTCCTGTTTTTGCGCTACCAGCACCGTATTTGATGGATCTAATTTCAGCAGAGTGTTCACGTCTTTCAGCTGTGCCTGGGTATTTTTCAGCTTGTCGTTTACACCGCTTAGGGCTTTCTGCAGGCCCGTGGTATCTCCGCCGATTTCAATCGTTATTCCTTTGATATTCCGGCCTGTCGCCATCCTGTTCCACCTCCTTAGAACTTGTCAAAATCCTCCTGTGTTGCCATCTTCGGATATTTGTACGAATCATTCTGTTGCTCAGTAAACATATCCATGACCATTCCGACTGTTAGCAGATCAAGATCCCGGATAGAGATTCCGACCTGACAGCATCTCAGGAGGAATAGTGGAGTATTTAACTCCCTGCTACTCGGTCTAAGTTTTTTTTTGCCTGACTTTTCGTCTCCTCATTCATATTCCAGAGTTCCAGAATGGCAGGCAGGATCTGGTAAATAGAGAATGTGTTGAACTGCTCCAGCCAGTCCATAATGTCCGGCGGCACATTCTCCGGATCCGCGTGCTGTGCCATGACATACGCGATATTTTCAAACATTTCCAGGTCCTCAATCGGAATCTCGCTTGACTCCTTATCCTCTTTTTTGCCTTTCTTTTTCACAGACTTTGCAATTTTCTGCAAATCCACAAAAAGATCTCTGCGGAATTTCATCCGGTAGATTCTCGGCACCGCTGCTGACGCCTTGAACTCCACCTCTCTGCCATCAATTTCCACCTTTTTTCTCAGCATAATCTATCCCTCCTATCTCTTTGCTTCAGCTGTCTGTGCCGCCTCGCTTGTCACGGCAACCGGCTCATATACTTTGTTGTACCAACCTGTATATGTTCCATCTGCTGTGTCCGGTCCTGTCTGTACTTTTACCAGACCGTCTTTTCTCGGACTGTTTGTGATTGTCAGAGTCTCTGTTCCAGGGTCTACTGTCTCCTCTTTTGTCTCGGATGCAATAGACGGTCTTGTGCATGTGCAGTTATATAAGCATCTGCGGATTGCTTTCACGTCTCCATCAAACTCAAACAGTAGAGCGAACGGATTCGTTGTTTTGTCTGCATTTTCCGCCAGAACACCATTTTTATCCTGCTCCTCATTGAGAATTTCCACGCGGAACCAGCTCGGAATGAGTGCCATTTCCAAATCTCCCTCATATCCATTGTTTGCACTTGTCACATAGTACGCAATTCCGTCCGCGTAGAACTTGGAAATCTCTCCTTGCGCGTCCAGGCTGATGCTGACCGCTCCAGGAATACTTTTCGGAGCATCATACGTGTATGTAGTAGCTCCCTCTGTGTTCTTTTCTGTCTGCTTGGCCACATGAACGTTTTTAATGTTGTACTTGACTTTGTTCTCTTCTCCAGTCATTTTCTATACCTCCATTTCATATAATGACTCCCACATTTTCTCCGACTCCAGCCATTCAGATGCCGTCTGTTCCCAGGCAATGCCATATTTGTCCAGGACTTCCTCCAGCTTTTTCTCCAGCTCCCAGTCTTTGTCATCTGTGTAGAGTTCAATATCCAGTTTCGTTATCTTTTTGTATGTCTTGCCATCTGCGAAAAAATTATCTGTTCCCGGTGTCAGCCATACAGCAATAGGGAGCGGGATGCCCTGCATCTCTTTCTGTGTGAAATGATGATATCTGAATGGGATTCCCATTTCTCCCAGCATCTGTTCAATTTGATCTTTGGTCATAATCTCATCCTCAGCTCCTTTTCCAGCTCATCTACTGCTTCCTCCTCTGCAGGTGCAATATGCGCTATTGCCTTGGTTCTTCCACCGCCCCGTTTCTGGTGTCCTTTCTCCAGTAGATGTGTCAAAGCATATTCCGGTTTATCCGCGTAGACAACCATTGTATGCTTTGTCCTTTTGGTCTCTCCCGTCCCATAGGTCCATGATGCTGCATAGTCTCCTGTCAGCTTTGGAGATGTTTTATTCAGTATTTTTGCTGTATCCTCGGCAACTTCCTTGGACACTTTCTCGACTTCCAAGCCGACCGCCACGCCATAATCATCCAGCTCTTTCATGACTGCCTTGGCTAGGTCTCCGATTTTAATTGCCACCAGAATCCCTCCCATCTTTGAACGGGTGCATCAGCTTTTCCAGTGATAAATACAACGCCGGCGGTTTCGTATCATACTTCGGTTGTACCTGCTTGATCTGATAATGCCCGGCTCTGTCTTTCATCTCTGACTCATCAAATGTCATATTGCCACATAACCAGTCCGTCTCGTTTTCCAGAATAATCACATCATTGACCTCGATCTGCTCTGCATCCAGTACCTCCAGCGGAATTGCTAGAAGCTTATCCACCTGGTTTCCGGCCGTTTGCGCCTTCCAGTATCTTGTTACGCCTACCGTTCTGTTTCCAAAACGTATATGCTCCAACTTTGTTCTGGTCAGACTTCGTTCATCCGCTTCACAGATCGTCAGCAGGCCGTCTCCAAAATTTTCAAAATGCTTACTACTGATCCGCGGCATATCCGTCCACCTTTCTGTCTATCTGCAGAGAAATGATCTCATCTCTGTAATTCTGCCAGAACTGTGGTATCTCCCCCGCTCTGGCATACATGACATAATCAAAAAGGAGTGCTTTTTCCTGAGTTTCCTCATAGAAATTGCACTCCCCTATTTTCCCGCTTATGGCAGCCATTCCTCTTTTGACCATGCCCCTGATTTTCTCATCTCCCAGGGAATCATCCCAGGTTATCTCCAGATAATTTTTGATCTCGTTTAGGAGCTTGTTATCTTTATCGTCTGCCATAATTCATTTACTCCTTTGTCACTGTTACTTTGTAGCTCTTTGTCTGTGCTCCGTCAGTCACTTTTACAGTCACAGTATTGGAACCCTCGGACCAGTTTGCTGCTGCTCCATTTGTCACTTTCACATCTCCCACCGTGATCTCAATTTCCGCTGTGGAACTTGCCGGTACTGCTGTGATTGTGTTGGACGCATTCTGTGTGGTTGCTGTGTATTCTGTGGTTTCTGCTGTAAATGTCGGAGACAGTTTCAGTGCACCAATTTTTAAGTCGACCAGTGTTGCATCATCTGTCTTTGTTTTTTCTGTCTCGCTTACAACCTTAAAACGTAACGGCTGGAGATCCTTGATATCCAGAACCTGGAAAGCATTGTTATCCAGTGCGAAACCATGAGCATACAGCTTGATGAGATATACCCTCTCATCTTCCAGGAATCTGTATTCGTCAGAATATTCAATTTTTCCATTTTTTGCCATTCCGACTCCCAGGAAATACTTGGTTGCCATTCCATATACTGCTTTTCCCTCCGGAACAGCTGCGCTCTGAATGATTTCAGCGTCCACCGGGAGCACAGATGCATAGATTCCATCCGGAGTCAGCATCCTTGTGGCCGGGAGCACTCTGCGGAAATAATCTACCGGATTAACCAACAAAATGAGGCTTGTGACAGTTCTTGCCTGTCCTTTGTCGTTTCTGGCCATGATTGCTGTAACATTTCCCATCTGTGTCATGTCCAGTGCAGTCATTTTGATAGCGTTTTTGTCCGGATATTTTCCGCCTGTCACTACAACGCCCTCTCCGACCTGTTTCATCATACCGATTGGCTCATCTTTTCCAGTTCCCTGTACAATACCGTGCTCCAGCCCGTTTGCCAGTGCCTCATAGAGCACCTGACGCACGTATGTATCCAACCATGTCGGTCCTAAATCCAGCATAGCCTTGGAAACCGGCAGGAATGCGCTCAGTTTTTCCTGTGTTACATCTACCTCTTTGAATCCAGAGGTCAGCTCCTCGATGATCTTGGCTGTCAGCTTGCCCCATGCTGCTTTCTGCTCGCCGTTTGTATTCATCATCATCCTTGTCAGACCTGCCACTGTGGTTGCATTCAGCTTGGACAGGAGCGGGTGGTTTGTCTGGAGTTCATCAAAGACAGAATCAATGATTGTTTCCGGCATAACCACCTCAACGTCATTAAGAGCCTGTTTCGGATCTGTGGATCTCATAGCCTCAATGATTTTCTCATAATACTGTTTTTCCTTAGAGGTCAGCTGGCGCACACCTCTCTGTGCCAGGATTGTTGCATCCTGCTCAACCAGCATCTCTTTGGCCTGCTCCAGAACATTGTCCTCAATCTTCTGGCACAGCTCAGTGAACGCCTCGCTGAATGCTTTTGTATCGTCATCTTTGATGGCCTGATTCATTTTTTCAACGATCTTGGCCTTTTCCATTGCTAATACGTCTTTATTCTTCATATCAGTTCTCCTTTACATATTTTGGAATAATTTTGCTAACTGGTTTGTGAGTTTCTTTTCTTCCGGCTCTGGTTTTGGAGTCGGTACCGGAGGTTTTGGTTCTCCTCCCTGCTGCCGCATAGACTCCAACTGTTCCCGGAATGATTTCTGCTGTGCAATCACACCGGACAGCTGCTGCACGCGGCTCATCAGTCTCTGCTGTACATCCTTATCATCAGCCTGGTAACTGTCTACCCGGTCAATGAGGCCGTATTCCAGAGCTTTCTCCGGTGTTAGGAATGTTTCTGCCTCCATCATGTCAATGAGCTGCTGTTCTTCCAGGTTTGATTTTTCCAGAAAGATCTGTCTGTTTGACTCCATGAGCGTATCCAGATCATCTGCTGCTTTTCTGAGTTCTTTGGCGTTTCCATCCACACTCATCCACATATTGTGAATCAATGCAGATGTTCCCAGTCCCATGACGCGCTCATCACACGCCTGCAGGATCAGGAACGCTACGCTGTAGGCAACTCCATCCACATATCCAACCTTTTTGCAGTTCTTCTGTTTCAGCTGGCTATAGATCGCCACGCCCTCTTTGACAGATCCTCCGTTTGAGTTGATATGCAGCTCAATGGTTGCTGTATCAGGAATGGCTGCAAGCTG
>OLRH01001059.1_pt1 | contig 14300 bp, 9 predicted proteins | sample 1672321 | NCBI WGS metagenome assembly OLRH01 (sample SAMEA3136671, study PRJEB25190) | human gut metagenome | reverse complement strand
GAAAAAGGTGAAAAAGGCGATACTGGCGCTCAGGGCGAAAAGGGCGAAAAGGGTGACAAAGGTGATAAAGGAGATACTGGTGCCGCAGGTAAAGACGGTATAAACGGTACGGACGGTAAAGACGGCGTCAATGGTGTTGACGGTCAGGACGGCGTTGGTATTCAAACCATTACGATCACGGATGATGGTAAATTGCAAATTTCACTTACCAATGGTACCACACTGGATTTAGGCGCCATCAAGGGCGAAAAAGGTGATAAAGGAGATACCGGTGCCGCCGGTAAAGACGGTGCTCAAGGTGAAAAAGGTGAAAAGGGAGACAAAGGCGACACTGGAGCTACCGGCGCTCAAGGCGAAAAGGGCGAAAAAGGCGACAAGGGTGATATCGGCGCCGCAGGTAAAGACGGCGTAAATGGTAAAGACGGCAAAGATGGTACAAACGGTACGGACGGTAAGGACGGTACCGGTATTTCTGCTGTGGAGATCAATACCGCCGGTGAACTGGTGCTGTCTTTCTCTGACGGCCAGGTGCTGAACCTGGGCAGCGTTAAGGGCGAAAAGGGAGACAAAGGTGACACCGGCGCCCAGGGTGAAAAAGGCGAGAAAGGTGACACCGGCGCCCAAGGTGAAAAAGGCGACAAGGGCGACACCGGCGCCCAGGGTGAAAAAGGTGACAAGGGCGACACTGGTGCCGCCGGCAAAGACGGCGTGAACGGTGTTGATGGCAAGGATGGCGCTAACGGCACCGACGGTAAAGACGGTACTGACGGTGTTGGTATTTCCTCTGTTCGGATCACGGATCAGGGGGCGCTGACGGTGACTCTCACCAACGGCACAGTTCTGAACCTGGGCAATATCCGTGGCGCGGACGGCATTGGTATTACCGCTTGCCGTGTGACTGCAAACGGCGAACTGGAACTGACTTATACCGATGGCCGCACGGAGAATGTAGGCCGTGTGACCGGTACAGACGGTACCGGTATTCAGTCTGTGACCCTGTCTGCGGACGGTGAACTGCTGGTGACCCTGACGGATAATACCGTGACCAACCTGGGCAATATTAAAGGCGCCCAGGGCGAAAAAGGCGAAAAGGGCGACAAGGGCGATAAAGGTGATCCCGGCCGCGGTATTGCCAAGACGGAGCTGGTCAATGGTGAGCTGATTGTTACTTATACTGATGGTACAAGTGATAATTTAGGAAAGGCAAGTGACGGTAATGCCGAAGAACAAGATGGATTGGCTTTTGAATTATTAAATGACGGAACCTATGGAGTTAAAATAGCAACAGCGTTTTATGATAGATTTGATATTATTGTGCCAAGCACATATAAGGAAAAGCCGGTAACTACCGTACTGAAACGCGGCTTCCAAATGTGTCCGCGATTGGTTACGATACAACTTCCAGATAGCGTTACTGTGATCGAGGATTATGCGTTTAGCGAATGTGATCATCTGGAATCAATCACCATACCGGACAGTCTCACAAAAATTGGAAGATATGCTTTTTATGAAAGTAAAAAAATCGAGAGCATTGATATACCAGCAAGCGTAAAGTTTATCGGTAAAAACGCCTTTGTGGGTACAAATCTCAAGAAAGCTACTATGAAAGACCCAACTGGCTGGACAGTTAATGGCGATCAGTTGTTCCCATATTCGTATACTTACGAACTCAAATACTGGAGTAAAAATCACAATCGTTATTTTGATACCACAATGACAAAAACAATAGAGTATTCTGAGGAAATGGCAGCGCAGGCACTGAGCCAAGCAGTAACCTATCAGTATAAAGAAGATGAAAGTCAGAGCTTAAACAACCGTTCAAATACGAAGTTTTGGTATGCTGAGGACTGGAAGAAAGGAGAATGATATGTTTTCAGATTTGCATTACAGCATTGCAAGGGAGTTAATCTCTTGTGCGAATAAACACGAGCTGATCGCCTATAAGGATTTATGCGAAAAAATCAATTATGGGGGAGTTAGAAAAATTGGAGTGTATCTTGACCCAATAAGCAAATTTACATATTCTCATTATGGCATTTTCATTTCCTCAATCGTCATTCTAAAGGGTACCGAAAAGAATGGTCAGGGCTTTATAAAAATGTACAGATTGGTAACCGGAGACTACGCAACACCTGAAAGTGACATAGAAGAAGCCCAGCGTGAAAAAGTATATGAGCAGGACTGGTCGACACTTATTGAAGAAATGCAGAATAGTGAGTAGAATCCGATGCCTCCACAGAACCGCAATTCCTCAGTCACTTCGTGACAGTCCCATTTGCGCTGTTCATGCTACATTTGGCGCGAAAGTTCAGAAAAACTAATCGACAAAGTGCGGGATGATGCTATATAAAACGGACGAAAATGTGAACTTTATAGGACGGTGTGTACTAAATTTACAAAAAACATTGACAATTATATCCACTTTGTGTCATAATCGACACAAAGGAGGATTGAAAATGATTGTAGAAGATACGAAAGATCTGGTAGAAACGGACGATTATGTAATCATTGAAGCGACTTTGTCAGAGGGCGATTTGTTGTTTGTGCAAATTGCCGTGGGCATTCGCAACGAAGTGGGCGACATTGTTCGTATTATTCCCATTTCCACCAACCCAATCTAACGAAACGGCCGGGCGATTATACGCCCGGCTATTTCTATGCCCATTTCTGCTATTTTAGGGGAGTCGGTGGGGTTCTGCGGTAGGGGTGCGTGCATATATTGTACGGGGCACTTGGGTGCCTTGCGATAGAGTTTTGCAAATTATTTGTAAAAGGACTGCAAAAAGCATTGACGGATGTTGAAAAATATTATACAATATGCACAAAAGCAATTCTTATTAAAGAGGGATGGACTTATGAAAACTTATGCACCTGATCAAATTCGGAACATTGCGCTTGCAGGTCACGCTTCCAAGGGCAAAACCACCCTGCTGGAGGCTATGCTGCATTTGGCAGGGGCGACGGAGCGCGCCGGCAAAGTGGCTGACGGCAACACGGTGACTGACTTTGACGCCGAGGAGAAAAAGCGCCACATCAGCATGGCCAGTGCCGTGGCTTCCATAGAATATAAGAGCAAAAAGTTGAACTTTATTGACACCCCCGGTTTGTTTGACTTTGAGCAAGGGGCCTTTGAGGGACTGCGCGCCGCAGAGACGGCGGTGATCGTGGTGTCTGCCCGCAGCGGACTGGCTGTGGGTGCGGAAAAGGCATTTAAGAACGCCGGCTCCCGCCGTATGGCGCGGGTGCTGGTGACTACCAAAATGGACGACGATCGTGCGGATTTCTACAAGAGCTTTAACGGCATTGTGGCCAAGTTTGGCACGGCGGCCTGCCCGGTGGTGGTGCCCATCATCTCCGGCGGCAAGGTGGCTGCCTATTACAATATGATTGACGGCAAGGCCTATGCGTATGCAGACGGCAAGCGCACCGAGAGTGATGCCCAGCCGGACGACGCTCCACGCTTTGCGGCGGTACAGGCCGTGTTTACGGAAGCTGTGGCCTCTGCTGATGAAGAACTGATGGAAAAATATTTTGAGGGCGAGGAGTTGACCCCGGAGGAGAAAATCCGCGGGCTGAAAGCCGGCGTGGCGGACGGCTCCATTATCCCGGTGTTTGCCCTGAGCGGTTTGGCAGAGACGGCCTGCGATCTGTTGCTGGATTTCCTGGCAGAGGTTTGTCCTGCGCCTAAGAGCGAGTATGCGGCAGACGCTGACGGTGAGCCCATCGAGCTGACCCCGGACCCCAACGGACCCTTGGCTGCGGTCTGCTTTAAGACGGTGGCGGATCCGTTTATCGGCAAGCTGTCTTACTTTAAGGTGATCAGCGGCAAAATCACTGCCGCTACCCCTGCTTACAACGCCCGCACCGGCAAAGAGGAGCGCATGGGCAAGTTAGTAAGCGTATTCGGCGCCAAGCAGACGGATATCAGCGAACTGTCCGCCGGGGATATTGGTGCAGTGACCAAGCTGGGCGGCTTTGCCACCGGCGATACCCTTTGCAGCGCCGCGCAAGTGGTGACCCTGGACGGTGTGCATATTCCGAGCGCCACCTATGCCATGGCTGTGGAAGTGGCCAAGAAAGGCGAGGAGGAGAAAGTGGCTTCAGGTCTCAGCCGTCTGTGCGAGGAGGATCCGTCCCTGCACTTTGGCGTCAACAACGAGACCCATCAGCAAATCCTCAGCGGCCTGGGCGAGCAGCACCTGGATGTGGCGATGGCCCGGCTGAAGAGCAAATTCGGTGTGGAGGCAACATTGGTGCAGCCTCGTGTGGCGTACCGGGAGACCATTACTATGAAGGTCTCTGCCCAAGGGCGGCACAAGAAGCAGTCCGGCGGCCACGGCCAATTTGGTGATGTGTTTATTGAATTTGAGCCTTATGATACAGAAGAACTGGTGTTCGCCGAGCGTGTGGTAGGCGGCGCCGTGCCCAAGAATTTCTTCCCGGCAGTAGAAAAGGGTCTGCGGGAGAGTATGCAAAAGGGTGTGCTGGCCGGGTATCCTATGGTGGGTGTAAAGGCCACGCTGTTTGACGGCTCTTACCACCCGGTAGACTCTAGCGAAATGAGCTTTAAGACCGCTGCCTCCCTGGCCTATAAAGAGGGCATTCCCAAGGCAATGCCGGTGCTGCTGGAGCCGATCCTGACAGTGACCGCAACGGTGAACGATGAGGCTATGGGCGATGTGATCGGTGATATTAACAAGCGCCGCGGGCGCGTGCTGGGCATGACCCCTTCCGGGGACGGCAGCCAGGAGATCTTGGCGGAGGTGCCAGAGTCGGAGATGTCTACCTTCTCTACCGCCATGCGCCAAATGACCCAGGGTCGTGGTTCCTTTACCACCGCCTTTGCCCGCTATGATCGGTGCCCGGAGCACATTGCACAAAAGATCAAGGCGGAGGCCAGTCAGTTATAATACATATTATATATGGGCAGCCCTCGGTACGCCGGGGGCTGTTTTGTATGATTTTCGGCTCCGATGGAATACTGAAAATGGGCGGCTTGTCTATGATTTGACAAAGGGGCCGTTTGGTGCTATAAATGAGGTGTGCCCGGTTTAGGGCAATCGTTTCTATTGGAGGGATCACGATGCGCGAATTGTTTGAGAAATTCCGTTCTTATTCCATTGTCAGTATCATTGTTTCCGCGTTGTGCGGGCTGGCACTGCTGATTTTTCCGGAAGCCAGTATTCGCTATATCAGCCTGGCCTTTGGCGGCGCTTTGTTGATTATGGGCGCTGTTGGGGTGGTGCAGTATTTTCGCAAGACTGCCGGCCCGGTGGCGCTGTCTGCGGGATTGATTTCTATGGTGTGCGGCGTGATCGTCTGCGCCAAGTACCAGAGTATTCTCACATTGGTAGAATTCCTGTTCGGTGCATCTATCTTTTGCGGCGGGATCATTGGTCTGGTGATCGCCCTGCGGCGGGAAATGCGGCTGCTGCCCGGCTGGGGCGTCAATCTGGCGCTGACGATGGTGTCCGTCATTTTAGGGATCGTGTGTATGGTCAATCCTTTTCATACCGCCCTGGCGCTGGCCAGAATGCTGGGCGTGGCGCTGCTGCTGTATGCAGTGATGGAAGCCGTTGGCTATGTGCAGCTGCGCAAGGTGGGCCGCGCTGTGGAGGACGCAGTGAATCGTACGGCGCCGATTATTGACGAAAACGCTCGCGTATTGGATGATCAGGACGAAAGTGTAAAATAATCGATAAATGCATACGATTTTCTGCTTTCCTGCTTGACAAGGATTTTGTTTTATTGTATATTTATAGACGAGAAGAGGGTGAAGCAGAAAGGACTTCATTATGAGCAAAAAAATGACTGCATTCGGCAGCAAGTTCATTCAAACTTCCAAAGCTGTTTCCAAAAAGCGCCAGAAGCTGGCTGAGACCGTAGGCTTGGAGGCCGCACCCGCTGTGGCTGTAATGGGCGAAAAAAAGGCAAAAGTATCCAGATGTATGGTTGAGATCCTGCTGTGCCTGGATCAATCCAAGACCCCGCAGGCCGTGCGCGATGTGAGCTTTGATACGGAGTACTCCAAGGGTATGATTAGTCGCTGCGTAGAGAATCTGCGTCAGCAAGGCTATGTGACCGTTGAGCGTAATGTGCAGGATCGGCGCGCTGTTTGTATCGCCCTTACCGAGAAAGCAAAGCCTGTGATCGCTGATTTCCATGCCAAAGAGAAAGAAATGATCGAGACCCTGTATGCCGGCTTGAACGATGCGGATATTCAGGATCTGGATCGGATTCTGGAAATTGTGCAGGCAAACATTGCCGATATGTAATCAATCATAAACTTGAACCGTCCTGTTTCGGCAGGGCGGTTTTTTCTGTCTGTTTTGAGGTGGTGTACCCGGTTGATGAGCAAAAGTGGGGCACTGCCTATTTTTTTGCGCCTTTTTTAGAAATCTATTGACATGCTCTATCCGATTGAATATAATGATACATGAACAGATGAGAATATGAAACCTCGTTCAAAACAACAAAACAAACATTTTGCATAGGAGAATGGTTATGAAAAAGACTTATAATGTGGACGTGGATTGTGCCAATTGTGCTGCCAAGATGGAAGACGCTGTGAAAAAGACCCCCGGTGTGCAGAACGCTGCCCTGAGCTTTATGACCTTAAAGTTGAAAGTGGAATTTGAAGCAGGCGCGGATGTGGATGCAGTGATGGCAGCCGCCCGAAAAAATTGCAAGCGGGTGGAGAGTGATTGCGAGATCTTTTTGTAAACCTGCATTTGGGAGGGAAAGGTATGAGCAAGAAGCAAAAGAAAGTGCTGGTGCGCATTATTGTTGCGCTGGTGCTGCTGGCAGGGGTGATCCTGCTGGATAAGCTGGCCCTGTTGCCACAGTGGACTATGATCGTTCTGTATTTGGTGCCGTATTTTGTGATTGGTTACGATATTCTTTGGAAAGCGCTTAAGGGGATCAAAAACCGCCAGGTGTTTGACGAGAATTTCTTAATGGCAGTGGCCACCGTTGGCGCCCTTTGCTTACAAGACTTCAAAGAGGGCGTGGCCGTTATGCTGTTTTACCAGATCGGCGAGCTGTTCCAGAGTGTGGCAGTGGGCAAGAGCCGTAAGAACATTGCCGCCCTGATGGATATTCGTCCGGACTATGCCAATTTGATGGTGGACGGCAAACTGGAACAGGTGGATCCGGACGATGTGGAAGTGGGCACGGAGATTGTGGTGGATCCCGGCGAAAAGGTGCCCATTGACGGTGTGATCGTAGAGGGCAATACAACGCTGAATACCGGTGCGCTTACCGGCGAGAGCGTGCCACGGGATGCCAAGCCGGGAGACGATGTGATTAGTGGCTGCATCAATATGAGCGGGCGCATTACGGTGCGCACCACCAAGGCATTCGGCGAGTCTACCGTGTCTAAAATCCTGGATTTGGTGGAGAATTCTGCCATGAAAAAGTCCAAGTCCGAGAACTTTATCACCAAGTTCGCCCGATACTATACCCCCGCCGTGTGTTACAGCGCATTGGCGCTGGCAGTGCTGCCGCCGTTGATTCGCCTGTTGGCAGGTCATCCGGCTATGTGGGCCGAGTGGATCACAAGAGCACTGACCTTTTTGGTCATCAGCTGCCCCTGCGCGCTGGTGATCTCTATTCCGCTGAGTTTCTTCGGCGGTATCGGCTGCGCTTCTAAAAACGGGATTTTGGTGAAAGGCTCCAACTACTTGGAAGCTTTGGCAGACACCAAATATATTGTATGTGACAAAACCGGTACCCTGACCAAAGGGGTGTTCCAGGTGACCGGCGTGTACCCGGCGCCGGGGGTGGATAAAAAGGTGCTGCTGGGTCTGGCGGCCTATGCGGAGAGTGGATCGCATCACCCCATCAGTCAAAGCTTGAAAGATGCTTACGGTCAGCCTCTGAAAGGGGAGCGGGTCAGCGCCATTCAGGAGATCGCCGGTCACGGCGTGCAGGCGTTGGTGGACGGCCATCCGGTAGCTGTGGGTAACGCCAAGCTGATGGAAAAGATCGGCGCTGCCCTGCCCGATGCGCGTACGGACGGCACAACCGCGTATGTAGCGGCGGATGGCAAGTATATCGGCTGCATTGTCATTTCTGATGTGGTGAAGCCCACCGCCAAGGCAGCGATGGCTGCGCTCAAGGAGAATGGCGTAAAAATGACCGTCATGCTCACCGGCGACGCCAAGGCGGCGGCAGATCGGGTGGCTGCGGAGATCGGTATGGATCGGGTGGAAAGCGAGCTGTTGCCCGGTGATAAGGTGGCGCAGGTGGAAAAACTGCTGGCAGAGAAAGGCCCCAAGGAGAACCTGGCCTTTGTAGGCGACGGCATCAACGACGCGCCGGTGCTGTCCCGCGCGGATGTGGGGATCGCTATGGGCGCCCTCGGCTCGGACGCCGCCATTGAAGCGGCAGATGTGGTGCTGATGGACGATGATCCGTCTAAGATTGCGCTGGCTATGAAGATCTCGCGCCACACCTTACAGATCGTATGGCAAAATATTGTGTTCGCCCTGGCGGTGAAGGCTGTTTGCCTGGTGCTGGGCGCTTTGGGTATCGCCGGTATGTGGCTGGCGATTTTTGCCGATGTGGGCGTGATGGTGCTGGCAGTGCTCAACGCCACTCGCGCACTGAAAATCAAATGATAATTGAAAAACAGCGGTTGCAGGCATAAGCTTGCAACCGCTGTTTTGTTTTTATGTTATGCTTTTTTTGCTCTCTCTTTTTCGTTGCCGTAGTGTAGCCAGTGACCTTTCCAGGTGTACAGTGCCATCAGCACTAAGCCGATTACCCAGGAGATGGGGTAGAGGATAAACACACCGTCGATGTTGTCATAATGGGGCACTGCCAGCTGGATCCAAATGATGCGGAAGATGCACATGGAAAACAGCAGAATGAGCATGGGCGGTATGCTTTTGCCGGTGCCACGCACAGTGCCTGCCAGCACATTCAGCGCACCCAGCAGCACATAGTAGGGGCAAAAGTATTTCATCGCCAACACACCGTAATGAATGGCGGCGCTGTCTGATGTGAACAGCCGCATCACCGGGTGAGAGAACGCCAGCAGCAGCGCGCCGGTCAGTATGGTATAAACGGTGCTCATCAGCAGGGCGGTCCACATTCCGCTTTTGACCCGCTTTAGATTTCCTGCACCGTAGTTTTGGCCCACAAAGGTGGTCACTGCCATGCTGATACTCAGCACCGGCAATATGTTAAAGCCGTCCACCTTTAAGTAGGCGGTGAATCCGGCCATGGCCATAGCGCCGTAGTGGTTAACACTGGTTTGCACCAGCACATTGGAGAAGCTGATGACCATATTTTGTATGCCGGTGGGCAGCCCCACGCGGACAATGCGCCTGGCCATATCGCCGTCCAGGCACAGGCTTTTCACGCGGATTCTATAATCGGACTTTACCCGCAGCAGGTAACTTACTGCCAGCAGGCAGGAGATCAGCTGGCTCACATCGGTAGCCACAGCAGCGCCGGCTACGCCCATTTTGCACCCCTCAATAAGCACCAAGTCCAGCACAATGTTGGTTACGGAGGCGGCGCCCAGGTACAGCAGCGGGCGGCGGGAATTGCCGGCAGCGTTGAGAATACCGGTGGCCATATTGTACACCACATTAAAGAGAAAACCGCCGGCGTAAATGCGCAGGTACAGCACCGAGTCGTTCAGTACAGCGGTTGGGGTGTCCATGGCCACCAGCAGCACCCGGCTTAGGGCGATGCCGGCCCCGGTGAGTATTACGCCTAGCAATAAGGCGATGGTGGCTGCCGTGTGGACTGCCCGGTGCACCCGCTTGGTATCGCCTGCACCTAAGAACTGGGAGATCACCACGCCGGCGCCCACGGACGCCCCTTGGGCAAAGGCGATCAGCAAGTTAATGAGTGCATTGCTGGAGCCAACGGCGGCCAGCGCATTGCTGCCTACGTAGTTGCCTACAATAATGGAGTCCACTGCGTTGTACATCTGTTGCAGCAGATTGCCCAGAATCAACGGCACGGCAAACACCAATAGCTGTTTCCAGATTTTGCCCTCTGTCATCAGCATGGTGGCGCTGTTTTGTTTTTGATCCGATTTTACTCTTGTATCTTTCATAGTTGCCTCACTTCATCCGGCACTATTATACACCCGCATTTCTCATAGGTAAACCCTCGGGCAGGGGATAAAAACAGAGAGAGTGAAAAATTCGCTCTTTCTTTTCTTTATTATTTGTGCAGTTTTTCAGCCTTTTGGCTGCCTTTGTTGGTACTTTTTACCAGCGCCTTTGCCAGGGAATAGGGCACCGGCCCGCCGCTTTTCGCAAACAGTACGGCTGCACCCCGGCGCAGTACCGGCGGGTTCACACGGACTGATTTTATTAGCCAAACAGTAGGGACCGGGCTTTATTTCCAAACTGTACAGCACATTGATTGCCTGATGGGCGACAGTGTCGTATAATAAAAGAGCAGATTGTCGGCGGCTCGACGGTCTGCTGTTTTTTTGCCCATTATCCCGGCGATTTGCGGATTTTGCATTGAAAAGTGCCGCCGTTTCCGTTATACTGTTATTGACCGCAGTTTGCCCATTGGCCTGCGGCGGGGATTCTAAACATAAGGAGTAACAGTATGAACAAAGATATACCTATCTGGCAAGATATAGACACATTCAGTGTCAACACCGAGCGGCGCAGTGCCGCCGGCTTTCCAAGGGATGTCCGCACCGGGGAAGAAAAGCGCCGGCTGCTGAATGGCATTTGGAAGTTTAAATTCCTGCCTGGCAGCGATCAGACGATAGAGGGCTATCAGAACCCGGAATTCGACCCCTTTAGCTTTGACGATTTAGAGGTGCCCTCCGAGTGGCAGATCAAGGGCTATGGTACCCCCATTTATACCAATATCAATTACCCCACGCCTATCTCAAAGATCAACATTCCCCATATTGACGACAAGAAGAACCCGCAGGGTCTGTATATTCGGGATTTTGATTTGACGGAAGAAGAGCTGGCGGATAATGTGTTCGTGCACTTTGGTGGGATTAACTCCTGTGGCGAGGTGTATATGAACGGCACCTTTGTGGGCTATTCCCAAGATACTTTTGACGAGACGGAGTACGATGTAACCCGCTTTGTGCACCCGGGCAAGAACCGCTTGGCGGTGACAGTGCATCAGTTTTGCGATGGCAGCTACCTGGAGGATCAGGATATGTGGCGGCTGTCCGGCATCTTCCGGGATGTGAACCTGGTGTTCAAGCCCAAGACCTATATTCAGGATACTTATTTTTACAGCGAATTTGCAGAGGACTACAAGACGGCTCACTTCCGTATGCAGGTAGCTGTGGAGTGCCGGGGAACGGACTGCACAGACGCCGCTTACCGGGTGCGTATTTTAGACGCAGACGGCAAAGCCGTAGGCCAAATGGAGGCTCGCTGCCCGGTGCTGGAGGATGGCTGCCGGGTTACGGTAGATACGGACTGCACCGTGGAGACGCCCCATCTGTGGAGCCACGAGGATCCGTACCTATACACGGTAGAGACCACATTGCTGGTGGCCGGGGAGCCGGTGGACCTGCGCACCCATAAGTACGGCTTTAGAGAGGTGAAGATCGTCGGTTATAATCCGGACACCAAGCGTGGACCGTTCATTCTCCTGAACGGTGTGCCGCTGAAGATCTGCGGCGTGAACCGCCATGATTTCCACCCGGATTACGGCCACGCCGTGCCGGAGAGCATTATTCGCTCCGACCTGGAGCTGCTTAAGCGCAGCAATATCACCAATGTGCGCACCTGCCATTATCCCAATTCCCGCCGGTTCTATGAGCTGTGCGACGAGATCGGCATTTTGGTTATGAGCGAGAACAACCTGGAGACCCACGGTCTGGCCCAGCAAATTCCTGCCAGCAATCCCCAGTGGAGTGCCCAGTGCTGCTATCGAATGACCAATATGGTTAATTCCTTTAAGAACCACAGCTGTATTCTCTTCTGGTCCTTGGGCAATGAAAGCGGCAACGGCAAGGCATTCCCGGATATGAAGCGCGCTGCCCAGCAGATTGACCGCACCCGGCCTTTCCACTATGAGCCGGACGCCCATTTGGAAACCAGCGATCTGTTCAGCGAGATGTATACCGTGCAGACGGAGATGAAAGAAATCGGCGAGAACAAACCCCATATCCACAGCCGCGCGCTTTGGAACGGCGGTATGGGCTATCGCCTGACTCCGGAGATGTACCGGGATAAGCCCTTTATCGAGTGCGAGTATGCTCACGCCATGGGCAACTCCATGGGTAACTTCTCCGATTATTGGAATGATTTTAAGAAGTACGACCGGCTGGCCGGCGGCTATATTTGGGACTTTGCGGACCAGGCCATTCGTACCAAGACCAAGGATGGCAAGGACAAGTGGAACTACGGCGGCGACTTTGGCGACAAGCCCAACGACGGCAACTTTGCCTTTAACGGTGTGTTCCGCGGCGACCGTTCACCAAACCCTCATTATTATGAGGTGGTTAAGTGCTACCAGCAGGCGGACTTTACCCGGGTGGGTAACACCTTGCAGATTGTCAATCGGTTTATGTTTACGCCCTTGAGCGCCTTTGCCCTGCGGCTGACCTTGTCCGATGAGAGCGGTGTGCTGCAAGAGGAGACCATGGACCTGCCGGCAGCGGGCCATTTGGAGAAGGTGAAGATTGATATTCCCTTTGACCTAAATACCAAGAGCGAGCAGCTGCTGGACGCTTATTTAATTCTGAAGGCGGACGCCATGCGCCTGCCTGCCGGTCACCTGATGGCCAGAGAGCAGTTTGTGCTGGGGCAGTACGATTTCTCTGTGAAGAAGGAGACGCCCGCAGCAATCAGCCTGTGCAAGCTGGCAGACGCCTATGTGGTCAGCGGCGCTCATTTCAGTCTGGCTGTATCTAAGAAAACCGGCGAGCTGAGCTCTTATGAACTGGACGGTCGGGAGTGCCTGCGCAGCGGCGTGCGCCCCTGCTTTGGCCGTGCCAATATTGACAATGAGCGCATTGCCCAAATTCCCTTTGACTTTGTGCGCACCCTGATCGGACTGAATGCCTTTAAGAACGCCGGCAAGGCTATGATCCCGCTGGAGGTAACAGCCACGCAAGGCAAAGATGCGGTGAAGATCACCGTGCGGTGGCTGTGCCGCTACCTGGATCAGGTAGAGACCACCTATGTGGTGCTGCCGTCCGGCCGGGTATTGGTGACCCAGACCTGCCGCAATATTGTACCCATGGATCTGCCCCGTTACGGCATTACCTTCCAGCTGATGTCCGGGGAGGACGGTGTGACCTATTACGGTAAAGGCCCCCACGAGAATTATTGCGACCGCAAGACCGGCGCGTACCTGGGTGTGTATCACTTTAAGAGCGCCGAGGACTTTATCCACGACTACCTGTATCCGCAGGAAAACGGCAATCGCTGCGATGTGCGCTGGCTGGAAGTGGGCAGCGATGTGAAGCTGCGGGTAGACGCTGTGGGTCGTGCTTTTGAGGCCGGCGTGCACCCCTACACCTTGGAGGAACTGGACGCAGCCAAGCATTCCTGCGACCTGCCCCGCCATGATTACCTGACGGTGAATATTGACGGCGGCCAGCAGGGTGTTGGCGGCGATGTGCCTGCTGTGGCTACCTTAAAGCCTCAGTATAAGTTGCCGAAAATGCAGACCTTGACCCTGCGCTGCGCACTGCAATTCAAAAAATAATGATTGGAGAGAACCGCCCCATGACCTTTTCCTACCACATTGATTATAAGCTGGGCAGCACCGTAAAGACGGCCACCGGCAGTAACGAGGACCTGCTTTTGCAGGTGCGGGAGAGCGACCACCGCTTGCAAGTGACTTTGCACCCCACCGCGCCCATACAGGTGCGCAGCTTTATTCTGGAGCTGCCGTTCCTGTTTACCCCGGCCAGTCGCTTTATGGCCAACGGCTTTCAGTCCTGGACGGACAGCCGGGAATTCGGCCCCACGGAGCGCATGCCCGGGCTGGGCACCGTTGGCAAATCGCCCATCGGCCGCCGTTTGGGTATGCAGTATACCGGCGATTATACCTTTGTACCGGAGGAAAAGCAGGCGGGCGTGTTCCATTCTCACGGCTTTGCTTATGTGCGTACCGGCGACATGCTGGACTTTATCGGCTCCCTGACGGACCGCACCGGTTTTACCGTTATTACGGCGGATATGAACCGCAATGTGCTGGCTGTGTCTAAGGATCTGGAGGGGCTGATGCTCACGGAAGATTATCCGGTGCTGGATCTCTATATGCAGCAGGGGCATTATGACGCGGTATTTGACGGCTACTTTGCTGCCTTGGGCGTACACCCCCGCCAAACG
>OLRH01001054.1_pt1 | contig 14326 bp, 11 predicted proteins | sample 1672321 | NCBI WGS metagenome assembly OLRH01 (sample SAMEA3136671, study PRJEB25190) | human gut metagenome | reverse complement strand
ATTAAACGACTGATCCAGAAAGAAATTGAGCAGGAAAACAATACCCGTTGATTGACCTGCCCCCGCCCCGGCGATGGCCTTGGCAACGTCCAGCGGGATGTAAAAGTCCGTCTGGATGCTGTCGTCGTCGCTGCCGCCGAACATGCTGGAGTAGCTATCCTCCGTGTATTTGTATACGCCCTGTATATAGAACGTGTACAGATCCTGGTTGATGGTCAGCGTGACCGCCTTGCCGATGGCGTCCTGCGCACTGCCGCCGATGGCCTGCTCGACGAACTTTTCCGACACGCAGGCGACCTTGCGCCCGGCATCCCTGTCGTCGTCCAGCCAGCGTCCGTACAAAATCTGCGAATCATCGTCCCTGGCTGCCAGTGCCGCATGATTGATGCCGCTGACAGTGGCCGTGATGGTCGTGGTCGGGTCACCGTATTTGGCAGTCGTGCCGCTGCCCACCTGCTGGGTCAGTTCGATGTGATGGACCTGGGTCGGGAAAGCGGCTGTAAAATCGTTTATCATCGCATCGGTGATAAGGTCTGCGTCCGACGGTTTGGAATCCATAAACCGGCGCAGCCGGACGCCCTGGGACGTGCCCGACGTGTCGGAGCTGCTTTTCTGCGTTACCGTGACAGAAATGTTACTGGCACCCATGCCGGACATCGAGTCCATGACCGAGCCGGTCATGCTGTTGCCGACGGTCTCGATGGCAATGACCGCCGCAATGCCGATGATGATGCCCAGCATCGTGAGCAGACTGCGCATTTTGTTGCTTCTGACGCTGGTCAGCGCCATGCCGATATTCTCAAAAAGCTGCACGTTCGCCGGTCCCCTTTCGTTCGCCCACGATCAGGCCGTCGCGCAGCGTCAGCACCCGCTGGCATTCCTCGGCCAGCTCGGGGTTGTGCGTGATGAGCACGATGGTCTTGTGGTATTTTTCATGCAGCTCGTGAAAGAGATCCATCACGACGCGGCTCGTCTGGCTGTCCAGTGCGCCGGTAGGCTCGTCGGCCAGGATCAGCGCCGGCTCATTGACCATGGCGCGGGCAATCGCGACGCGCTGCTTCTGTCCGCCGGAAAGCTCGTTGGGCTGGTGGCGCATCCGCTCACCCATGCCGACGCGCTCGAGCCATTCCTTGGCGCGGCGGGTGCGCTCCCCTGCCGGGACGCCCGCATACAGCATCGGCAGTTCGACGTTTTTTAACGCGCTCTGGCGCCCGATCAGGTTGTACGTCTGGAACACGAACCCGATTTTGCGGTTGCGGATGGCCGCCAGGTCGTTGTCGTCGGCGTCGTGGATGTTGACGCCGTCCAGCACGTACTCGCCCGCCGTGGGCTTGTCCAGCACGCCGATAATGTTCATCAGCGTGGACTTGCCGGAGCCGGACTCGCCCACGATGGCGACGAACTCGCCGGGGTAGACGGTCAGGTCGATACCGTGCAGAATTTCCAGCTCGTTCGGCTGGCCGATGTAGTAGCTCTTGCGGATGCCCTGCATCTGGATCAGCGGCTGCGCGGGGTGCGCGGCCTCCTCCCCTATCAGGCTCCTGGCAACATTCTGCGCAAACTGTTGTGTTTTTTCCGGCATTATTGACCTCCCGGACCGCCGGGGCCGCCGCCGGGACCGCCCATGACGACGGTGCCCTCGGGCATATTGCTGCCGTCGCCGACGTAAAGGTCGCCGTTCTCCATCATCTGCACATCGCTGTCGGACGCGCCAGACTCAATGCCCTGGGTCAGGTCCGCCGTGGCGCGGATGACGTCGCCCTCGTTCAGGTCGCTGCCGGTGATCTCCACATAGTAGTCGTTGGTGTCGCCCTCGGTGACGGCGACCTGCTCAAAGGTCATATCGACGCCCTCTCCGCCGGTCTTGCGCAGCACGTAAGTGCTGCCGTCGTCGTTGGTGCCCACGGCGTCGCGCGGGACGGTAAAGACGTTGTCCTTGGTGTTGATGACGATCTCGACCTTGGCGGGAATGCCGACCAGCAGACCGCTGTCCTGCCCGTTGACCGTGACGGTAGCGCCGAAGCTGCCGCTGTCATTGGCGACAGGGTCGATACGGGTCAGGGTACCGGTGACGGTGTCGTCCGTGGCGTCGCTGGTGATGTTGCACTGCAGGCCGGTCTTGAGCCTGCCGACGGAGCTGGCCGGGATCGTGACTTCCACCGTCAGGTTGTCCACATCCTGAATCGTGGCCACCGTGCCGCTGCACACCGCGCCCACCGTGGCGTCCAGCGCGGTGATCGTGCCGTCCATCGTGGCAGTCAGGGTGCAGTTCTCCAGCGCGGTCTGCAGTTTGGTCAGGGTGTCGTCCTCGCGCTGGGACTGCTCGAGCTTCGTCTCGGCGTTGTCCACGCTGCGGGACGCGCTTGTCGCGCTGTTCTGATAGGACTGCTGCGCCTGCTCCAGCGCCTCGCGGTACTGCTCAATTTTATTGTAGGTCTGGCTGACAGCATCAAAGCCCTGCAGGCCCAGCTCCGGGATGCTGCACTGGCCCTTGGCGATATTTTCCCGGCTGGTGTAATCCGCGATCTGGCCCTGCAGACCGTCTGCGCGGGCCGTGTCGCCGTCCTGCTGGGCCTGGGTCAGCTGAATGTTCAGGTTGGCAAGGGTGTTCTCGTACCCGGCGATCTCCTCGGCGTAGCGGGTGTACCAGTCGGTGACGATCTCACGGTTCGTCTTGCCGCTGTTGGCGGCGGACGCCATCGACGTATAGTAGTCATCAATGCCCAGCGTGTCGTAGTTCTTCTGCGCCTTATCGAGATTTTCCTGCGCCGTAGCCAGGTTTGTCGTCTGATCCTCGACGGCCTGGGTGTAGTTCTTCCGGGCGTCGGTCCGGGTGTCGCTGAGCTGCAGCTGCGCGTTGGCGATCTGCTTTTCCACGTCGGCGGTGTCCAGCGCGGCGATGACATCGCCCTTCCTGACCGTGTCACCGACAGCGACGTTGACTGCCGTGACCTTGTAGGTCTTGACGGAATCCGACGCCGTGACGCTGGCGCTGCTGCCGGCCTTGACCGTGCCGGTCACGCTGACCGTATCGCTCAGAGTCGTTTTGGTCAGCACGGTGGTGCGCACGAACTGATAGCTATCGGCGGTGGCCTTGTCGGTCTTGCCCAGCACGTTCACGAGGACGAGGGCCGCGACCAGCACAATGACCAAAAAGATCGTCAGCTTTTTGTGGCGTTTGACCCAGCCGAGCGGGCCGCGTCGGGTTTGTGTTTTTTCTGCCATACCGGGTTCCCTTCTGTTTTCGGAGATTTTTTGACAAAATTTAGTATATATTGCAAATGTGTTGGATTTTTGAAAGAAGCATGAAAAAAGGCGGCACATCTTAGAAAGATGCGCCGCACGGACTTTTCTATAAGGCTTCCCCCTCGGGGGAAGCTGTCGCCCGCAGGCGACTGATGAGGGCAAAGCTTACGGCCACTTCCCATTCACGGGCAGCAGCCACTAGGCCGCCCCTCATCCGGCCTCGGGCGGGGCCTCGGCCACCTTCCCCCACGGGGGAAGGCAACCTTACCGCTCCTCGCGGAAGTAGGCCAGACCCAGATGAGCCGGGGGCTGGTTCTCCTTCTTCTTGCGCATCGAAACGACGATCAGGACGATGATCGTGACGACGTAGGGCAGCATCTGCACAAGGTCGGTGATGTGGCTGGCCATCGTGATGCCGAGCAGCGACGGCAGGAACTGGTACAGCCAATAAAGCATACCGAACAGGTACGCGCCCCAGATGGCGTTCAGCGGCTTCCAGGTCGTGAAAATGACCAGCGCCACGGCCAGCCAGCCCAGCGCCTCGATCTGGCCGGTGGTCGCCCAGATACCCTGGTTGTAATCCAGTACATAGTACAGGCCGCCGATGCCGCAGATGCCCGCGCCGATGCAGGTGGACAGGTACTTGTACAGCGTAACGTTGATGCCCGCGGCGTCAGCGGTGGCGGGGTTCTCACCGACGGCGCGCAGATTCAGGCCCGCACGGGTGCGTGTCAGGAACCAGTGCAGCACCACAGCCAGCAGGATGGCCGCATAGACGAGAAAACCGTAGGAGAACACGACCTGCCCGATGTCGCCCAGACCCGACAGCACGGGAATTTTGGCGCTGAACGCCTTGTTGGCAATGGGAGCGGCGGAGTAGCTGGCGCCGTTCAGGATAAACACGCCGAAGAAGTTTGCCACACCCATGCCGAAGGTCGTCAGCGCCAGACCGGTGACGTTCTGGTTGGCGCGCAGGGAGATGGTCAGGAACGCATAGATCAGGCCGCCCGCCATCGAGGCCAGAATGGCGCAGGACAGGGCGATCAGGATGCTGACAAAGCCGTTGGGGTTGGCAGCGCTGTTCTCATAGGCCCAGGCGCTGGCAAAGCCCGCGAAGCCGCCCAGGTACATGATGCCCGGCACGCCTAGGTTCAGGTTGCCGGATTTCTCGGTCACGGTCTCGCCCAGCGCCCCGTACATGATAATTGTGCCAAACGGGATGGCGCGCATGATCCACGCAATCAGACTGCTGTGCATATCACTTGCCCTCCTTGTGTGCGCCGCGGGGGATGACGCGGTAGTTGATGAAGAACTCACTGCCCAGAATGAAGAACAGGATGATGCCGGTGATGATGTCGGCGGCGTACTCGTTCAGCGAGTAGGCAGACGCGATCTCCGACGCGCCGCGCTCGAGGAAAACCAGCAGGAACGAGATGAGCGCCATATAGAACGTGTTGAACTTGGCCAGCCATGCGACAATAATGGCCGTGAAGCCGCGCCCGTTGGCGGACGCCGTGGAGATGGTCTGATCCTTGCCGGCCACGATCAGGAAGCCGCACAGGCCGCAGATCGCGCCGGAGATCAGCATCGTGCGCACCGTAACGCGGCGGACGTTGATGCCCGCATACCGCGCGGTGTTCTCGCTCTCGCCGACAACGCTGATCTCATAGCCCTGCTTGGAGAAGCGCAGATAGGCGTACATGACGAAGGTCAGCACGATGACCACAATGATGTTGATGGTGTAGCGCTGGCCCATAATGACGGGGAACCAGCCGGCCTTGGTCGCCTTGTTCAGCGTGCCGAGGCTCGACGCCTGGCCGCGCATGATGTTGGTCATGCAGGCAACAATAGACGTAGCAACGTAGTTCATCATCAGGGTGAACAGCGTCTCGTTCGTGTTCCAGCGGGACTTGAACCACGCGGGGATGAAGCCCCACAGTGCGCCCGCGGCAATGCTGCCCAGCGCCATGGCGGCAAACAGCAGCGGCAGCGGCAGATTGTTGCCCTGATACACCATGATGAGGGGAAAAGATTGTAGCCGGGCTGGAAACTATTCTTGCTGATATCGAAGCCGGTAATTTTAATTTTGAAGTGGCTTTAGAAGATATTCATATGAACATTGAGGCACGCCTTACTGAGCGGATTGGCGCTGCTGGGGCACGTTTGCATACTGCCCGCAGCCGTAATGACCAGGTTGCTTTAGACATGCACATGTATATGAAACGTGAGATTGTAGAGATCGGTGAATTGCTACTGCAGTTTGAGAAGGCGCTTTTGGCAGTTGCAAAGAAACATGACAAAACGCTGATGCCTGGTTACACACATCTGCAGCGTGCTCAGCCTATAACCTTTGCACATCATCTGCTGGCCTATTTTAATATGCTGCAGCGTGATTTTCGCAGGTTGCAGGGGGTGTGGTCTGGCGCTGATATGATGCCTCTTGGTGCAGGCGCCATTGCTGGAACTACATTTCCTATTGATCGTTTTGATGTGGCTGAGCAGTTGAATTTCGGCAGTGTCTATGCCAACAGTATGGATGCTGTCAGCGATCGCGATTATATTATCGAATTTTTGTCATTTGCTTCCGTTTTGATGATGCATATGAGCCGTTTGAGTGAAGAGATTTGTCTGTGGTCAAGTACAGAATTCGGGTTTATAGAACTGGATGATGCATTTGCTACAGGTTCATCGATGATGCCTCAGAAAAAAAATCCGGATATTGCCGAGCTTGTGCGCGGTAAAACAGGACGTGTTTATGGACATCTGCAGGCGATGCTTGTTACAGCTAAAGGACTGCCGTTGACTTATAATAAGGATTTGCAGGAAGATAAAGAAGGTTTTTTTGATGCAGTCGATACTGTTAAATTCAGTTTGGCAGTATACAGTGATATGATTTCCACGATGACGGTCAATGTAGAAAAAATGGAGCAGGCTGTCAGCAAAGATTTCTCTAATGCCACTGATCTTGCTGATTACCTAGTGCGTAAGGGGTTACCTTTCCGACAGGCTCATGAAGTTGTAGGTAAGTGTGTGGCTTACGCTATCCATCAGGGAAAATTTTTGCCGGAGATTTCGCTGGAAGAATATAAAACATTTTCAGTGTTGTTTGAAGAAGATCTATTGGAGGCTTTGCAGCCGGAAAACTGTGTTGCGGCAAGAACTTCTTATGGTGGACCTGCTTTTTCTGAAAATGCTAAACAATTTTCACGCGGAGACGTACTTCTGGCTGAACAGCAGACAGTATTAGATGATTTAAAAGCAAGAATATAATTAATTTAAGAAATTTTTGCAAAATATATTAAACTCGTGCATTTCGCATAGCGAAGTGCACGAGTTTTTTGTTATAATATGTATTAGAATGTTGTTGTCTAAAAATACTTAGGAAACAGGTGAAGAGTTTGTTATTGCAGCTGCAGGGATTATTAAAAACGATAAGCATTTTAGATGTTTTGGATATTTTAGTTGTTGCTTATTTCCTTTTCCGTATATACTTAATGTTAAAAAACACTAGGGCCGCAACCTTAGTCAAAGGTCTTTTGGTCTTAGCTGTTATTTTATTTATCAGTAAATGGCTGAATCTGCATGTTATTACTTGGCTTTTAGAAAAAAGTATGACAGTAGTCATGGTTGCACTGCCTGTAGTTTTTCAGCCGGAACTGCGACGTGCTCTTGAGCAGATTGGTCGCGGGCGTTTATTCCATAAGCATAACGAACTTGATGAAAAAGAATTGGAAGATATGCTGAATGCTGTTACTAATGCTACGGAAATTATGAGTCGTAGAAAAATAGGCGCATTGATGGTTTTCGAACGGGAGACGGGTTTGGAAGAACGAATTGAAACTGGTGTGCCGATCGACGGCTTGATTTCAGATAGTCTGCTGCTCAATATTTTTGAACCGGATACGCCTTTACACGATGGCGCTGTTGTTATCCGCGGTAATCGTATCGTAGCAGCAAGTTGCCTGCTTCCTTTAACAGAAGCACGTAATCTGAGCCAGGAGTTGGGAACGCGTCATCGTTCTGCTATTGGCATTTCCGAACAGTCAGATGCTCTGGTTTTAGTCGTCAGCGAAGAGACCGGCACGATTTCTCTGGCCCGTAACGGTGAATTGCATCGCTATCTGACCGGCGAAGATATTAAAAGCTTATTAAGAGCTGCTGTAGTACAGCCTTCTTTGAATTGGAAACAGGTTATCAATGATAAAATCAAAGAAATTCGGGGTGGCAAATGATGGGGAATTTCTTTGATCGTGAAAATATGCTGGCACGGGTCATCGCGTTTCTTATTGCTTGTGCGTTATGGATGTATGTTATGAATGAACAGAATCCACTTGTAGAACGTAATTATGTGGTTAATTTGGAACTGCGTAATGTTCCTGAAGGTATGATTGTACTTAATACTCCTGATAAAGTGCGTGTTAAGGTTCAGGCTCAAAGAACCGTTTTAGGTGATATAACGGAAAAAGAAGTTACAGCCTATGTTGATTTTGCTGATAAAAATATAGGTCAGCAAGCTTTACCGGTTAAGGCACAGTTTAATCAGGGGACTGTACTGGAAGTATATCCCAATAATATTTATGCCTATCTTGATTCTGTTACTGAAAAGGTAATGGAAGTTGAGACACGTGTTATCGGTATTCCTGCTTCTGATTTTACTTTAAGTAAACGGGAAGTCATTCCTGACAGTGTAACTGTAAAGGGAGCTACGCACCGTATTAACGAGATGGCTAGAGTTGTAGCACCTGTTGATATCAGCGAGCGTGAAAATGATTTTCAGGTTGAAAGTACATTGATCGCGATGAGTGATAATGGTTTGGAAATGCCTGATCTGCAGATTGCACCTGCTAAAGCACAGGTTAAAGCTTCATTGGTACGTCAGATGATCACAGTTGAAGTACCGGTAGTTGTAGAAACTACTGGTGCATTAACTGGCGGAATGACTATGAAACGTGCTGTATGTGAGCCTGCAACAGTAAAATTGACAGCCGAACCTTCTATTTTGCAAAATATAACAGAAGTAAAGACACAGCCGGTAGACTTAGGTAAATTCAGTGCCAATGGCAATGTGGAAGCAGTACTATTGCTGCCTGAAAAAACAATGGCTGATACTCATACAGTAAAGGTACATATTGAGGCGGAATAAGGAAGGATTACGAATGCATTTAAAGGTGAATAATGTCAGGGTTTCGCTTTTAGAGGAACTATCTGTTAAAGAGGCGGCAGCTAAAAAACTGGGGTTAAAGAAACAGGATATTGAAAATTTGCAAATAGTACGGCGGGCAGTTGATGCCCGCCGTAAAAATAATATTTGCTTAAATTATCATGTTCTGATTGATGTAGAAATATCTTCTAAGCAGTTAGGAAGATTGGTGAAGGATAAAGATGTCACTTTACTGACAGAAGAAAAGCTCACTGAACCTGTTTTGGGTGCGGAAAAAATAGTTGGCCGGCCATTAGTTATTGGAGCGGGACCGGCTGGGTTGTTAGCTGCATTGGAGTTGGCTCGGTATGGTTATCGGCCTCTGATATTGGAACGTGGTAAGCCTGTAGCGCAAAGAGTGGCAGATGTGCAGCGTTTTTGGAAAAACGGGGAATTTGATCCAGAGTCTAATGTTCAGTTTGGAGAAGGTGGAGCAGGTACTTTTTCCGATGGGAAATTGATTACTCGTGTCAATGATCCGGTGATGGGAAGGATTTTAAAAGATTTTGTGCAGGCTGGTGCGCCTAAGGAAATTTTATATGAGCATAAGCCGCATGTGGGCACAGATAAATTACGCGTGATGGTTACAGGATTGGCAAATGAAATACGCGCTTTAGGCGGTGAAATAAGTTATAATAATCATGTTGTTGATTTTATTGTTAGAGGAAATAACTTGACTGGAGTAATCTTAGCTGACGGTGGAAAAATGATGAGCAATGCGGTTATATTGGCATGTGGTCACAGTGCGCGTGATACTTATTCCAGATTGCTGCAGCTTGGAATTGGTATTGAAGCAAAGCCATTTGCCATAGGCGTACGTATTGAGCATCCGCAGGAACTTATAGATAAAGCTCAGTATGGTGATTTTGCAGGGCATTCACGTCTGGGTGCAGCAGATTACGCATTGGTACATCATACTCAGGATAAGAAGAGAACAGCATATTCTTTTTGTATGTGTCCGGGAGGTGTGGTTGTTGCGGCAGCATCTGAAACAGGTGGCGTAGTAGTAAATGGTATGAGTATGTATCAGCGTGATTCTGGGATTGCCAACAGTGCGCTTGTTGTCAATGTGGGTCCTCAGGATTTTGGTACGGACCCGCTTGCCGGGGTGGAGTTTCAACGGCATTATGAAAAACTGGCATTTAAGGCTGGCGGCAGTTGCTATAATGCTCCTGGACAGAATGTTGCAAGCTTTTTGAAATATCTGCAACCTGATTTACGTTGTAATATTGTAGCTACTTACAGGCCGGGATTGACTGCTTGTGCGTTGGACAGCGTTCTTCCTGATTTTGTTGTTGATACTTTACGTTCTGGAATACTTGCTTTTGACAAAAAAATTCAAGGCTTTGCGGATGGCGGAGCTTTGTTGACAGGTATTGAAACAAGAACTTCTGCACCGGTAAGAATTATGCGTAATAATGAAACTAAAGTGTCACTTACTCATAACGGATTATATCCGTGCGGTGAAGGTGCCGGCTATGCGGGGGGAATTATGAGTGCAGCTTTAGACGGCTATCATGTTGCCAGGGCTGTAATGGCAAAATTTGCGCCGCTTTCTTAAAGGCTTGTCACTTGTTGATAAAAAGTTTATAATAAGCTGATAATAAAAATCCTTTGTTCGGAGGTCTTGAAATGGCTCGTTTGTTTGGTACGGATGGTGTGCGCGGAGTCGCTAATGTTGAATTGACGCCGGAGCTCGCTTTTAAATTAGGCCGCGCTGCGGCAACTTATTTTGGCAGGGAAACTACTACGCCGAAAATTATTATTGGCCGTGATACGCGTTTATCTGGCACTATGCTGGAAGCTGCTTTGGCAGCTGGAATCTGCTCTGCAGGTGGTAACGCGCATCTTTTAGGCGTTATGCCTACTCCGGCAGTATCGTTTTTGACTCCGGAAGTGAAGGCTAAGGCCGGAGTCGTTATTTCTGCTTCACACAATCCTTTTGAAGATAACGGCATTAAATTTTTCTCTAAAACCGGGCATAAACTGCCAGATGCAGTAGAGGATGAAATTGCTGAACTGGTAAGTTTGCCTGTAGAATGCAGTAAAAATCCCAGTGGTTCTTCTGTAGGGCAGGTTATTGTGGAAGAAGGGCTTGATAAGCTGTATATCGATCATGTTATTGCAGCGGCTCCATGTAAACTTAATGGACTGAAGGTTGTCATGGATTGTTCTAACGGTGCTAACAGTGTCATTGCTCCTGTTATTTTACGTTCTTTAGGCGTTGAGGTTGTGACGATTTTTAATCAGCCCAATGGTATTAACATCAATAATGGCTGTGGATCCACGCATCTTGAAGCATTACAGGCTAAAGTGCTGGAAGTTGGGGCTGATGTCGGTATCGCCAACGACGGCGATGCAGATCGTTGTTTAGTTGTAGATGAAAAAGGGGAAGCTCTTGACGGTGATCAGATGATGTTGATTTGCGCACTGGAACTGATGAAAAAGAAACAGCTGAAAGATAATGTGCTCGTTACAACTGTTATGAGTAATGTCGGGCTGCACCAGGCTATGAAAAAATATGGAGGCTCCTGTGTGAAAACAGCTGTTGGCGATCGTTATGTGTTGGAAGAAATGCTGAAAAATGGGTATAATCTGGGCGGAGAACAGTCCGGGCATATTATTTTTTCAAAATTTGCAAAAACTGGTGATGGTATTTTAACAGCTGTACAGCTTCTTGGAGCGCTGGTTCAAAATAATAAACGTCTCTCGGAAATGGGAGCGATGATGACAAAATATCCTCAGATTCTACTTAATGTGCGTGTTGCTGACAAACATGGCTGGGAAGAAAAAGAAGCTATAAAGAATGTTGTAAAAAAATATCAGGAAGAGCTTGGTGACAACGGTCAGATTTTAGTGCGGGCATCTGGTACCGAACCATTGATCCGTATTATGGCTGAAGGGCCACAGCAAGAACGCTTAGAAGAGATAGCAAGCGCTATCGCCGAAGTTGTCAACAGCGAACTGGGATAACTGGTCAGCATTGACCTAAGAGTCAAAATATAGTACAATAACAGTGGTTACAAGGACGTGCCGCGTGGGACAAGCCAAGCCTGCGCGGCATGTTGTGTGCTCAGCATACACTTGTTGCCATAAGCGCAAGTGCCGCCTTTGGCGGCAGACGAGGGAGAGGTTTATCGATCAGTCAGCGGGTACCTCTCGGCCAGCTGCAGGCCGTAAGCAGACTACAAATCCCGGCGGTAACGGCGGTGACAAAATGTCTGTGGCAGAATTGGCAATATACATTTAGGAGGATACAACTATGTGTGGTATCGTTGGTTATATTGGTAATAACCAAGCAGCGCCGTTTTTACTGGACGGCATGAGCAAGCTTGAGTACCGCGGTTATGATTCCGCTGGTATCGCTGTTTATGAAAAAGGTAAGATCACTGTTGAGAAATGTGTAGGCCGTCTTGATTCTTTGCGTCAAAAATTGGATGGACATATGCCTGAAGGTACCATGGGTATAGGACATACCCGTTGGGCTACGCATGGCCGTCCATCCGACCGTAATTCTCACCCGCACACTGATCCCAGCGGCGAGTTTGTTGTTGTGCATAATGGTATTATTGAAAATTATCTGGTTCTGAAGGAAGATTTGATTGCCAAAGGGCACAAATTTGTTTCTGAAACAGATACTGAAGTTGTGGCGCATTTAATGGCTGCATACTATGACGGAGACTTTGAAGAAACTGTAAAAAGAGTTTTGCGTGTTATTGAAGGATCCTATTCGCTGGTGTTTATGTGTGCCAAAGAACCGGAGAAAATAATTTGTACAAAAAAAGATAATCCTTTAGTCATTGGACTTGGCGAAGGCGAAAACTTCATTGCTTCCGATATACCGGCTATTATTGCTAAGACACGCCGTACTTTTATTATGAGTGATGGTGAAATTGCTACTGTAACCAAAGATAGCGTTTGGGTACAGGATATAAATGGAACACCAATCAGTAAAAAGGTTTTTGAAGTAAATTGGAATGCCGAGGCTGCTGAAAAAGGCGGTTTTGAACATTTTATGCTCAAAGAAATTTACGAACAACCAAAATCCATCCGCGATACAATGACCGGGCGCGTACCGAAAGATTCCCACGGAATTGAATTTTCTGAACTTGGTTGGACAGAAGAAGAAATGACAGGTATCAATAAGATTTTTATTGTTGCCTGTGGTACTGCTTATCATGCTGGTATTGTTGGAAAATACTATTTGGAACAGCTGGCACGTATTCCGGTAGAAGTGGATATTGCCAGTGAATTCCGTTATCGCAGTCCTTTAGTTGATGGCAATAGTTTGACGATAGTTATCAGCCAGTCAGGTGAAACCAGCGATACTTTGGCTGCTTTGAAAGAGGCTAAGCGCCTTGGTTCCCGTACTTTGGCGGTTACAAATGTGGTAGGTTCTTCTATTTCTCGAGAAGCTGATCAGGTTGTTTATACTTATGCTGGCCCAGAAATTGCTGTAGCTTCTACTAAAGCTTATACTACACAACTTTTAGTAATGCTGATGCTTGCTATTTATGTTGGCCGTTTGCGCGGTACTTTAGATATTGCTAAGGCACATAAGCTTGTGGAAGGGTTGCACGATATTCCTGAGCAAATTCATAAGCTGCTGGAAAATGTAGATCAGATTAAAGTTTTTGCGACCCGTTATGGCAGCAGCGAAGATGCATTTTTCCTGGGACGCAGCCTTGATTATGCTGTTGCACTGGAAGGGGCTTTGAAGCTCAAGGAAATATCTTATATCCATGCCGAGGCTTATGCAGCGGGAGAACTGAAACATGGTACTTTGGCTTTGATTGTTGAAGGTGTGCCGGTAATCGTTTTAGCTACACAGCCTGATGTTTATGATAAAACAGTCAGCAATCTGCAGGAAGTAAAAGCGCGTGAAGCAATGGTCATCGCAATTGCTTTTGAAGGGGATGACAGTATTGCAAAATATGCTGATCATGTTATTTTCATTCCCAAAACAGATAAATATCTAGCTCCGTTGCTTGCTGTCCTACCTTTGCAGTTGTTGGCTTATTATGCGGCCTTAACTCGTGGCTGTGATGTTGATAAGCCTAGGAATCTTGCTAAATCAGTAACAGTTGAATAAAAATAACGCCTGCCGGAATTCTTAGGCAGGCGTCTTTTTATGATACGTCTTAAAAGTTATTTTGGTAGAGTTGGTTAATTGTGCGAAAAATATGCTATAATAGCGGTAACAATAATTATTATCGAAAAGGAGTATTGTATGAACAATTCTGTTGCTTTATTATATAATTTCAATGAAGAAAAATTAAAAATGATAAAAATGGTCTGCATGATGATGCAGGTGAGAATTAAAGAAGTTGCAAGAGCAGAATATGAGCAGCCGCTGGGATCTTTATTGGGAATTTCTGGAATTGAAAAGAACGGAGAGGTTTATCAGGGAGAAGGTCCACGGAGAAGAAAAATTTTTGCCAACTCTATGGACGGCATTTTGTGAAATATCTTCCCTCACTACCTTCAACACGGGGCAAGGCAAAATGGACGGAGATTTTCAGATGTTTTTTGATTTCCTTTCCCTTTTCGCTGGGTAATACAGGGTTTTTCCGAAAACGCCGAATGAAACAGGAATTTTTCTCTGGTTTGCTTCGCATAGGTAATGCAGAAAAGGCGATTCCGGCAACCGCAAGGCGCAAAAAAAGCAGGAAACCTTTAGCTGATTTCCTGCTCGGTGTGCCGCTGCATGGCGGCGGTTATTCAGTTGTGGGGTTATCGGTCAAGCCGGAATTTAGATAGGCTTTCTATCAGTTTCGTCTTGATGTAGTCCTCCATATCCACGTTGTAATGCCCGTAAATGTGGGAGTAATAGCGGATATATCCGGCATAATGGGCAAGGACGGCGTTGACCGCTTCCGG
>OLRH01001053.1_pt1 | contig 14340 bp, 14 predicted proteins | sample 1672321 | NCBI WGS metagenome assembly OLRH01 (sample SAMEA3136671, study PRJEB25190) | human gut metagenome | reverse complement strand
GTGCGCCGATTCCAGCAGAGAATGGGACAGCAAAATGGAACATCTACTGCACATCTTAACATAATGCGTCGGATATAAAATGAAAAGCACGCACTTATGGGTCGCACTTCTGTTCATCAGCGGCGGTGCTGTTATCGGCACAACGGTTGTAAGCCGAAAGAAAAAGTACAACAGATAATAAAGCGAATAGGTCTCAAGGCGGCTATCGGAAACGGTAGCCGCCTTTACATTTTTTTGTTACTGTATCCATGATGCCTTGTCTATTGCATTGGATCTCCTTCCTTTGATGATTTTTCACCGAAAGGTTATCGTTGCGCCAAGATACTCGCCGTGGTATAATAAAAGTGAAAGAAATTTGATCACATGAATCAAATTGCCACTTTGGGAAGCGATGCAGCCTTCAGCATCTTTTCCTACGGAGATCGGGTCATTCGCTTCAAAGCGCCGTATTCATTAGAGCGATATACCGCCGTTAAGGAATGGGACAATGGGTATCTTGTGGTCATGGCCAAGTACCGCCACACCCCGCATCCCGAGGAGGAATACATTGGCCTCCTCCCGATATTAAACGGTCTGTATTTCAAACGCCCAGGAGTTTTTGAAGCCGATCAAGGAGGTCGCGATTGCAAATGGTTGCTATTAAGCAGGTCGCCGATGATGCGGATGTTATCATCTTATAAATACCTACACATATAGATATTCTAAGGAGGTGCGGAGCTGTGACTTTACACCAGCTGCAATACTTCGCGGAGATTGTGCGTCAGCGCAGCTTCACCCGGGCTGCCCGGCAGCTTCATATCAGCCAGCCCGCACTGAGCAAAAGCGTGCGCCTGCTGGAGCAGGAGTTTGAAGCCGAATTCATCGACCGAAACGCCAAGGACTTTGCGCTCACCGACAGCGGGGCCTTGTTTTACGAGTATGCGCAAAAGCTGCTGGCTTTTACAGACGCCCAAACCCGGGAGATCCGACAGCGCATTCAAAGCGCCGCCGACACCCTGCACATCGGAATTCCTCCCACCTCCGGCTCCATTTACTATCACACCCTCATCAGCCAGTTTCAGGCGACCTACCCGGATATTGTTCTGCAGATCACGGAGGTACCGTCCCGGCGCATCCTCTCCCTTCTGGATGAAGGGCAGTTGGACCTGGGTGTGGTACTGGAGCCCATATCCCGGGAAGCGTATGTGACCCGGCCGGTGGTGCGGTCGGAGATCGTGGCGGTGGTCTCCCGGGATCACCTGCTGGCCGGCTGCGGAACGATCAGCCTGTCCCGGCTGCGGGATGAACCTCTGCTGATGATCTCCCAGGACTTCATGTTCAGCGGCGTGGTGGAGAGCCTGTGCCGTCAGGCAGGCTTTGCGCCCCAAGTGGCCTTTGAAAGCTCCCAGTGGGATCTGCTCTATGAGATGGCTCTGGACGGCCGGGGCGTGGCTTTCTTCCCGAAAGCGCTTATGGACAAGCATCCCCGGTCAGAGGCCGTATGCTTGCATCTGCAGGACCCTGCCGCCCCCTGGATACTGTCGGTGGCGTATCGAAAGGAGCGGTTTCTATCGACCCCTATGCAGCTCTTTTTGGAGCTATGCAAACCATGAGCTCAGAAAACGGTCTCGGTATCGAGGCCGTTTTTGCTTCATAAATTCAAGTTATAGGTAATAAATAACGGGTATTTTACAGGCGAAGCAAAACCGGGTATTCTAAAAGGGACAAAACCCGATAAATTCTGCCAAGCAGGGAAAGGATCGCTTATGAACAGATATCAGGAAGAATACAACCGCAAGAAAATGTCCGCCCGGCAGGTGCTGGAGAACATTCAGAGCCGAGACTTTGTTTTCACACCCATGGCCGCCTCCTGCCCGGACGCACTGATGGGTGAGCTGCAGCATCTTAAGGACACCGGTGCAAAAGATGTCATTCTGCAGAGCTGCATCCCCTCGGTGGACTATCCCGTGTTTCACGACCCGGAAATGAAGGCTGTCATGGCACACCACGGCTGGTTCTTCACCGCAGGTCTGCGCAAGGCCAACGCCCAGCGTCTGGTAAGTGCCGTACCTCAGCACTCCACCAGCATCCTGCGCAAGACTCTGGATCGCATCCGCTATGAAGGCCGCCGCCCGGTGCTGCTTACAACCGTATCTCCCATGGACGCACGGGGCTATATGTCCCTTTCCATCAGCTCCATCTACGAAATGGATGTGGTGCGGGCCGGAGCTGTCCTTCTTGTGGAAGTAAACCCCAACTATCCCCGCACCTTCGGTGACACCATGGTGCACATCTCTCAGGTAACGGCACTGGTAGAGTCTGACCGCCCCATTCTCTGCGTAGACCCCGCCCCCTATACGGAGGTAGATGCCACCATCGGCAAATATGTGGCCTCCCTGGTAGAGGACGGCTCCACCATCCAGCTGGGCATCGGTAACATTCCCAACGCTGTTGCCAATGAGCTGAAGTCCAAAAAACATTTGGGCATCCACACAGAGATGTTCACCGAAACCATGGTGGACCTTATTGAGTGCGGTGCCGTGGACAACACCCAAAAGGGCTTTAATGACGGCGTGAGTGTATGCTCCTTCACCATGGGCAGCCGCCGCCTGTATGACTTTTTGGATGATAACCCCATGGTGCTTTTCAAGTCCAGTACCTACTCCAATGACCCCTACACCATCGGCCGCAACAATAAATTCGTGTCCATCAATGCCACGCTGGAGATGGATCTAACCGGTCAGGCTGCCAGCGAATCCGTGGGCCCGGTGCAGTTCTCCGGCTCCGGCGGCCAGGCCGAGACCATTCAGGGCGCACAAATGTCCCCCGGCGGCAAGTCCATTCTTGCCATGCACTCCACTTACACAGATCGGGACGGTAAGCTCCATTCCAAGATTGTCCCCATGCTGACACCCGGCGCTGCCGTGACCACCTCCCGCAATGATGTGGACTATGTGGTCACCGAGTATGGCATTGCCTGGCTTCGGGGTCTGACTATCGCCGAGCGTGTGCAGGCGCTCACGAAAATCGCCCACCCAGACTTCCGAGCTTGGCTGCTGGAAGAAGCAGAGAAGAATCATATCTGGTAATTTACCCCTCTATACCAAGACAAGACCCGGTGCTTCGGCACCGGGTCTTGTCTATAAAAGAGAGTGAAATCAAACGATTCAGTTGGCTGTCCAGCCGCCGTCAATGGGCAAAGCGATGCCGGTGATGGACGCTGCCGCGTCGGAGCAAAGAAACTTCACAATAGCGCCGATATTCTCCGCCGAAACCATCTTCTTAATGGCCGCCTTGGAGAGCATGATATCGGAAATGACCTTCTCCTCAGGGATGCCGTGGGTCTGAGCCTGCGCTGCGATCTGCTTTTCCACAAGGGGAGTCATAACATAGGCAGGGCAGATGGCATTGCAGGTGATGCCCTGGGGGCCACCCTCCATGGCTGCCGTCTTGGTAAAGCCGACGAGCCCGTGCTTGGCGGACACATAGGCGCTCTTGAATTCCGAGGCCACCAGGCCGTGGATAGAGCTCATATTGATAATGCGTCCCCAGCCCTTTTCCTTCATATAGGGCCAGCAGTACCGTGTCAGCAGGAAAGGTGCTGTGAGCATAAGGCTGATGATGAAGTCCCACTGGTCCTCCGGGAACTCCTCAATGGGACACACATGCTGCACGCCCGCCACATTGGCCAGAATGTCCACACCGCCGAAACGCTCCACGGTAAACTCCACCAGGCGGCGGCAATCCTCCCGCCGTGTCAGGTTCCCCACAAAGGGTACGCCGCCCAGCTCGCGGGCAGACTCAATGAGCAGAGCCTCATTCACATCGGCCATGACGACCTGCGCACCCTCCTGACGCAGCGCCTGAGCCACCGCATAGCCGATACCGCTGGCAGCGCCGGTAACAATAGCAGTCTTTTCAAATAACATATGTACTCCTCCTGTGTTTCAGATAATAAATTGCTGCAGCAGAGCCACCACCCGATCCTCGTGATCCAACATACAGCCGTGGCCGCTGCCGGAGATCAGCTGCTCCTCGTACCGGCCGCCAACTGCGCGATACCGCTCCAGCACATACCGCATCTGTTCTACCATGGGTTGAGGGGGGAATTGATCCGCTCCGGGATAGCCGGGCAGGACTCCCATTTGCCCCAATACCGCCACATCACATACACTGTGATCGGATACCATCACATCCTTGTCGCCCCGAATCCACAGAATAGGCATTTGGGGCTGTACATCCGCCAGGGCGGAAAGGTCGCAGTATTGCACGGACATTGTGTTGGACACGCCCTTGGCGCCGCTCTTAGCGTATGGCCATTGGGCGCAGGGAATGCTGTCGCCCTGGCACATATCATCTCCCGTCTTGCACAGGAGTATAGAGTCAATGTATTTTTCCCGCTGCGCTTCCGGGAGCTTATACCCGGCGGCCACATACACACTGTCAATGACCTGACCGGGCAGAGTGCGGTCACCGGTGCGGATAGCCTGCAGCAAGGCTTGGTTTGTGCAGGCCGCCCCGCTGCCCAGTCCCGCAGGCTCCACCGGAGCGCCCGCCTCCCCGTAGCTGCCGCCAAAGCCGAAGGGCGAAAGCGGCGCCTGGAGGATCAGGCTCTGCACCTGCCGGGGGGTGGTCAATGGCATACTGCATAGCCACGCCTCCACCCATGGACCAGCCGAAAAGATGAAAGCGATCCCAGCCCACAGCATGCAAAAACTCGGCAATATCGTCGGAAAAATCCCGCATTCCCCGGGTGGCGTCAATGGGCAGAGCAGAGGAATGGCCAAAGCAGCGGAAGTCCGGTGCCAGCATTTCAAAATCATCTGCCAAACGCTCCATCAGATGCTCATAGAAAACAGCGGAAGAAACATTGCCGTGGAGCAGCAGCAGGCGAGGCTTACCGGGTGTGCCGGCTGAAAGATAAGCCGTGGTAAGCCGTGGCGTTGTAATTGTATGATAGGATAAACTCATAGCTTCGCTCCTCAGATGTCAAACTTCGCTTGCGGCAGTCCCGCAAAGCCCGCAATAAGCGAGGCAAACAGCGCAGGCTGCTCGTACATGGAAGCATGACCGCAATTCGGCAGGATCACATGATGGCAGTCCTTTATATGGGCGGCCAAATACTCCTGCTCCTTCAGGGGGGTGAGATAATCCTCTTGGCAGGACACCACCAAAGTAGGACACCGCACTTGATCCAGTCTGTCCCGCAAATCATAGCTTTCGGAGCTGTCCGTCAGGCGACGCATGGCGCCGATAAAATCCGGATTTTCAAACAGCGAGATCAGCAGTTTTTTTCGATTTTCCATCCACGCATGGCGCTTAGTATAAAAGTCCGGCGAATAGATCACCGGAATAGCGGTGTGATAATACGCTTCACCGCTACCGGAAGCCAAATTCCATGCCCGGCCAATATCTCCCAGCCACCAGCCGGTAGCGGCCGTGGCGTTGAGGAGAATCAGGCGGTCAGTCATTTCCGGATAGGTAACAGCAAATTCCAGCGCTACCTCACTGCCGTAGGAAATGCCCGCCACGCAAGCGCTTTGCAGGTTTAAATGCTCCAACAGTCTCCTAACCACCTGCACCTGGATGCCGTGGTCGTAGGTCTGGCCCACCATTTTTTCGCTCTGTCCCTGATCCAGAAAATCCACCAGGATCAGTCGATTGTTTGCAGACAAGGCCTCAACAAAGGGCTGCCAGCTTACGCAGGACATCATGATGCCGTTGAGCAGGACCAGGGGCCTGCCTTGGCCATGGGATTCAAAATAGATGTGTCTGCCGTCCATTTCAAATGTAGGCATAAGGGACACCATCCTTTCACTTTCCGGTCGGCGGGCGCCTGCATGGCGGCCGCTGACCTCAATAATATGTCGCTTACTTGGTGGCAGCCACCACATCCGCCAGAGACAGGATGGGGCTCACGGGCGTCAGGGCATATACCCCGGCGTCATTCTTGCTCAGGCTCACGCAGTTCAGTGCCAGAGCGGTAACGCCCAAACGGTCGCCGCCGGCATAGCTGATGGTTCCGCCCATGGGGATGGAGAACTCGGTCTCCTCCATGATTTTGGCAAAGTTGGCATAGTTCAGCTCCAGGCCCGCCTTATCCACAGCCTGCAAAGCCTGCACGAAGATGCTGCCGGCAATGTATCCGGCCATGGCATAGGAGTTCAGTGCGTAGGTACTGCCGGACTCGCCGTTGGCAAGCTCCCAGGCGCTCATGGCGGTATAGAAAGTGGTATAATCGGCCATACCTGCCTCGGTGGTTACATCCAGCCAGGCGGTGCAATAAACCATACGGCTGTCGGTGATGGCACCGCTGTCCACAAAGGCGCCCAGGGTAGTGGCAGAAGCGTTAACATAAGAGGTGCTACATTCACATTGTAGTTCACATCCCGCATGGTGTTCATCAGCGTAGCCAGGGGGTTCTGATTCATGCAGGCGATCACCACATCACACCCGGCGTTTTTCAGCACATTCACAGCGGCGGAAAAATCGGTGGCGGACGCCTCCACCTCCTGCACGGTCAGCTGGGCCTTCAGGTCCTCGTTCTCACGCTTTACGCCTGCCAACAGACCGGCGCCTGCGTCATCGGTGGTGGCAATGACACCCACCTTGGTGCCGCCCAGGCCCATGCCGTCCGCCTTGTGGGCAACAGCCCGGGCCAGCAGCACACGGCCCTCAGCGCTGTAAATGGGCTGTACGGAGTAGATGACCGCATCATTGCCCTTGGCGCCTTCCTGATACAGATCGTCAATGCCGGTGGCGGCATAGACCATCGGGACACCCTTTTCCTTCAGATAATCCAAGGTTGCGCCCACGGTATTGGTGCCGAAGTGACCCACAATGGCGAACACTTTATCGGTTTCCACCAGCTGCTTGGTGTAGGTCATGCCCTGCGCACCATCAAAGCCGTCGTCATAGTGCTTGAGGACAATGCTCTTGCCCTGGAAGCCGCCGGCATCGTTATAGGCCTTGAAGGCAGCCTCCATGCCGGCATTGAAGGGTACGCCCACGGTGGCGTAGGCACCGGTGGTGGCGGCGGTGTTGCCCACAAGGATGGTGTCGTCACTGACGCCCTGTACCTCTACAAAGGGCTTATAATCGCCGTTGGAATCGTCGTTCTTGCTGCCGCAGACCACCAGAAGGGCACACAGCATCGCTGCTGCCAGTAGCAGGGAAAGAAACTTTTTCATGGTTCATTCTCCTTTTTTGGTTTATATGCTCAGGCTCTTTTCAGAGCGGTAAGCCGTTTATTTTTTATTGCCCAAATAGGCTTCAATAAGTCGCTCGTCCCGGACCAGCTGGCTGGCAGGGCCGTGCATACTGATCCTGCCCAGCTCCAGCACATAGCCGTAATCCGCAATTTTCAGCGTGGCCAAAGCGTTTTGCTCCACCATGAGGATGGTCGTCCCCTCGGATCGGATGGCCTGGAGGGTCTTGAAAATATCCTGAATGATCAGCGGAGCCAGACCCAAGGAGGGTTCATCCAGCAGCAGAATCTCCGGGTCCGCCATCAGCGCCCGGCCAATGGCCAGCATCTGCTGCTCACCGCCGGAGAGGGTTCCCGCCTGCTGACGCCGCCGCTCCTTCAAAATGGGAAACAGTTCCTGCACCCGATCCATGTTTTTCTGATACTGCTTGGCACTTTTGATGCAATAGGCTCCGGCCTTGAGGTTTTCCTCCACGGTCAGTCCGGCAAAGATCAGCCGGCCCTCCGGAGACATATTCACACCCATACGGGCGGTTTTGTATCCTCGCTGACCCAATATCTCCGTCTCGCCCAGATGAACAGAGCCATACGCCTTTACCATACCGGTGATGGCCCGGAGTGTGGTGGTCTTCCCTGCGCCGTTGGCTCCCAGCAGCGCCACTAGGGTCCCCTTCTCCACATCCAGATCAATTCCCTTTACTGCCTGAATGGGTCCGTAATTGACCTGGAGGTTTCTGACTTCCAGCAGCGCCATTACTTCTCCACCTCCTCATCACTCTCACCCAAATACGCTTTCTGCACCTGCGGATCCTTCTGAATCTCCTCCGGCGTTCCGATTGCCAGGAGCTTCCCGAAGGAAATGGCGCATACGGTCTGACAAATGTTCATCACAAGTCCCATGTCATGCTCTACCAGCAAAATGGTGCAGCCCATGGTATCCCGGATGCGGCGAATCAGCTCCGCCAGCTCCAAAGTCTCTGTGTCGTTCAGACCCGCGGCAGGCTCGTCCAATATAATCAGCTGGGGGTCGCACATCAGTGTGCGTGCGATCTCGATTTTCTTCAGGATTCCGTAGGGCAGGCCTGCGGCATACCAATCTCTGTACTCCGTAAGGCCCATAAATTCCAGTACACGTAGGGCCTTCTCTCTTATAATGCGCTCCTGCTTCTTCAGCGTCGGCAGGTGCAGAGCCTGAGACAAAATCCCCGCCGTAAACTGACGATGCCCCGCAATAAGCAGGTTATCCAGTACGGAGACCTCCCGAATCACCTCCACATTCTGAAAGGTGCGGACGATACCCTGCAGCACAACATCGTGTACCTTTTCCTCCGGCAAGGAGATGACCTCGCCTGCCTTGTTTTCAAACAGCAATGTGCCGGAGGTAGGCTTATAAAACTGGGTGATGCAGTTGAATACAGTGGTTTTACCTGCACCGTTGGGACCGATGAGGCCGAAAATTTCACCCTTTTTCACATCAAAGGAAAGCCCGTCTACAGCGTGGACACCTCCGAAATACATACACAGATCCTGCACTCGCAGCACCACGCCCTCCGGCAGCCCCGGTCTGTCAGCCGGAGCGATCTGCAGTTTTTCCAAGGCGTATGAGAGCTTTCGGATCTTGCTATCCTCCGCTTGCCGGATCGTTTCCATCTGCTTCTGTGCCGCCTTCTCCTGCTCTGCCCGAAATGCGTCTACCTTCCGCTCAATATCGGAAACAGCCGCTTCCCGCTCTGCCCCGTCGCCGGACATATCCGTCAACTGGGCACTGATCTCCTGCTGTAATCGGCAGCTATACTGATTTCGAAGCTCCTCATGCTCCTTTTGCAGCTGCTGCAGCTTCTCCTCCTCTCGCTCTGCACAGGCAGGATCCTTCGAGATAGCCTTAGCTGCCCGAGTGGAGGCCTGCTTACGAACAGATGCCATGTCGGCATCGAATTGCGCCATGCGGCTGTCGAACACGATCTTACCGGCTTCCTCCGCCGGGATCCAATCGGGATGCGCGGTATACAGCTCCCGCATAAGCTGTGTGCGGTAAGCGTCCGTTTTTTTCCGGGCCTGCTCCTGACAGTCCCGCAGGAGAATGTCCCTGTAGTCCTTTTCGGCGCAGAGCATGGTTTTTCTGCGCATCATTTTTCTGTACGCTCTGTCAGTTCTGGCCATAACCGTCCACCCTCCTTTGCGTATTGGCAGCGAATTTTGCTGTTTTTCTCTTTTGCATAAGGTTCCCCATCATTTGAGCTATGCCGCCGGGGAAGAACATTACGATGAGGATGATAAGCAGACCCGTAATCATGGTGATGAACGCCGGGTTCTCCACGAAGAAAGGAATCTTGCTCAGGAGCGTTGACTGCAGTCCGTAGATGATGAACACCCCGAAAGTGGTGCCCCATAGAGACTTGGCTCCGCCGATGACCACAGCGCCTAAAATGTTCAGGGAGGTTGCCATGCTCAGCAGCGTGGAGGTAGAGGTAGTCATATTCCGCAGGAGCATCATGTACATAAGTCCCGCAATAGCGGCATACACCGTGGAGATCACGAAGGCCAGTACACGGTACTTCATCAGATTAATACCCATGGCTTGGGCGGCGGAGGTGCTGTTTTTCACCGACAGCAGAGCCCGGCCGATAGGGCTGCGGATAAGGTTGGAGGTAATGAACAGCAGCAGGACAAACAGCGCCAGGATCAGCAGATACACCTGCTCCTCTCCGATCTTTACACCGAAGAGCCGCACCTTGGACATATCCAGCTTGATAGAGGATTTCAGAGAAATGAAGGTGTTGCGCAGAATTTCCGAGAGACCCAGCGTCAGGATTGCCAGATAAATTCCCTCGATCCGCAGGGAGATAAAGCCTACCAGCACGCCGCTGAACAGACTTATCATCACCGTAACGATAAAGCCGATGCCGAAAGGTGCTCCGTATACCTGCATGAAATAGTAGGCAATGTATGCGCCGATCCCTACAAAACCCGCCGTGCCCAGGGAAGCCAGACCGGAGTAGCCCATGAGCAGGCAGAAGCCAATGGCCATAATGGCATAAATCATGGTGTTTCCCACAGCAAAGACGAAGGAGCTCGTCAGAACGCCCAGCTGCGCCAGCAACGGAAAAACGCCCAATATCACCCCAAAAATCAAATATTGGGTCCCGGGAACTGCCAACAGCTTCTTTACCTTTTCTCCAGCGCTCACCTTGCCGCAATCGGTGTAAACCAGATTCAGATATTCCTTTTTAACATTCAAGTCCGTCATAATCACACCTTCTTTACCACTTTCTTCCCAAACAGGCCCTGGGGCTTGAGGAGGATGATGGCCAGCAGAAGGACATACACAATGACCATCTGCCAGCGGCTGATGTCATAAAAGGCAGGGAAATTCGCCAAAAAGCCCACACAGTTGGACAGAACCGGGATCAGAACCGCTCCTACAATGGGGCCGTAGAAGGTAGCAAATCCCCCCAGAATGCAGGCAAGGAATGCGTTGACCTGGATGGTACCCATAAAAGAGGTGCTGATCATGGCACCGCCGCCGGCATACATCACGGCGGCCAGCACGCCTAACGCACAGGCCAGTGCCCAGGAGATGGCCGTGATGACATGGGTATTGATCCCCATAAGCTCGGCGGTAAACTCACTGGAGGCTGTGCAGCGGACACCCAGACCCCACTTGCTGTATTTCAGCAGCAGGAACAGGGCTGCCAGCACCACGGCGGTAATAGCGGCACAGATCAGCGCATGTTTTGTCAGCACGATCTCCCCGCCAAAGGCACGAAGCACCACATTAGACTCCACACCTGCCTTGGTGGTATTATAAAAGGATTCAAAGGGAATGAACTCAGGATTGCCGAACACCAGCGGAATGCCGCCGTAGAACAGGGACACAAATCCCATGGTGATAATCTGTTTTCCCAGCTCTCCCACATGGCGTCCCTTGCGGAACACCATCAGGTCGATAAAAAGGTCGATAACGACACCCACGATCATGCCGGGCAGCACGCCCAGGTATACCGGGACTCCCCACCGGTTCAGACATTCTGCCACTACATAGCAGCCAAAGGCTGCGATAGATCCCTGGGCAAAATTGGCCGTGGTGGATGTCCGAAAAATAATGGTTACAGAGAACGCCGACAGCGCCGTCACGCATATACTCAGCAGCGATCCGCAAACCGTAGACAAAAATGCGGCAAACATGAGTGCGCTCCTCCTTTTTCTTTATGTGGTGAATCATAGTTCACCTATTGTGGCTTTATAATATATTGTATATGGCGTTTTTGCCAATATCAACTTAACGACATTGTGAATTTTTTAATTTTTGCACAAATTTTTTGTCAAGTAATTGCATAATATGACAAATAATTCAAGTGAATTGGAGTTTATGTATTTTGCTTGTTTTTTTAGGTTATTTTGTTGACATCAGCCTCAAAACACGCTATCCTATACACAGCTTTACACAGATAAGGAGCATAGCCAATGAACAGCAAGCTGGACTTGGTAGTAGTTATCCCAGAAAGCGAAGAAGGCCGCCGCAGTTTTGATCGATTGGTCAAGGCCGCTGAGGACCTTTTCAGCCAGCAGGGGTATCGCAGCACCACCATCAAGGATATCGCCCAAAGCGCCGGACTGTCCGTGGGGGCGTTTTACATTTATTTCCGCAGTAAGTATCAAATATATGTCTATATTATGCAAAGCTTTGCCCTCCGCCTTCAGAACTATCTGGATTCCCGGGCCGGAAAGATCACCGGAGACCTCATTGAGCGCCAGGTGGAGTACATTATGGAGTTCATTGGCTTTGCCTATAAAAATCCCGCCTGCTATAACCTAATCTTCGAGTCCCTGTACATTGACCGGGATCTTTTCCTGCAATATTACTACCAGTACGCCCAGCGATATGTGCCTGCGCTGACCAAAAGCCGCGCCCTGCCCGAAGGAATGGACCCTATGCTCTGGTCCTTCATCAACATGGGCATCGGCAATTTCATCGGCCTGAAGGTGCTGGCAGAAAACGACGCTGGCCCAGAGCAGATGGAAAAGATACGCCAAACTCTGCGCATCCTTCTGCGTTCAGGATTGTCAAAAGCCGAGGAGGAGTAAATCTCACCCCTGTCCGGCCATTGCCGGTCGTAAATCTTTCGCTCTCACGCAGTTGGCCAATACCGTCAAATGATCGTTGAGAATCCTTTTCCGATCGCATATGCGGTTCCGCCTTTTTCCGCAGAATCTTTTATCACAAGTATTAGCCCACTCCTAATTATTTGGCTTGTTTCCCCTCCAGTTTTCGACACGCTTAAAGGATAACTGTTTATTGGGTGTGGACCAATTTCTTCCCGGCCTCCGCGGATCAATTATAGCTCGACCACGATAGATTCTCCCTATGACATACAAAAACGCCCCATTTATTGCTTGTTTCGGTTGGACGGCTTAGGCTTGTCAGGGATCGCCTCATCCGCCTTGGGTGGGCGACCCCTGCGAGCCCCAACCAATTTTTCCGCTTTCTGGTTTTCAGTCATAGTCTTTTCTGCTTTCGGCGGACTGCCACGGCACAGCTTTTTCGGCTTCTATAATTGGAAGTAACATGGCTTTTCGCTGAATGGAAAGCGAAGCTGACTCGGGCTGGGGCGGTCTGTGTTAAAACGATAATTTTTTTGAAAATAATCTTGACAAATTTTGTCAAGATTGATATGATGGGACTAACAAGCAAACGAAAAGAGGATACGGAGCATGATTATCACCAAAGAGACGGACTACGCGATGCGCATTTTGCGGGTGCTGCTGGACGGGGAGAAGCATTCGGTGGCCGAGATGTCGGAAACGGAATTGATCCCCAATCAGTTTGCCTACCAGATTCTGCGCAAGCTCTCCGCCGGCAATTTGGTGCGGGTGAGCCGCGGCGCTCTCGGCGGCTGCGAACTGTCCTGCGACCTGGACGCGACCTCCCTCTACGATCTCATGGGGGTCATGGGGGAACGGGGCGTTCTGTGCGCCTGCATGGAGCCGGGATTTGAGTGCCGCTGGCAGGACAAGCATGGGCGGTGCGCCATCCACTGTCAGCTGGCGGCCTTGCAGCGAAAGCAGGACGAGGCGTTCCGCGCCGTGAGCCTGCGCAGGCTGCTGACCGGCAACTCTGATCCCCAAGATACAAGCGAGCTGTAAAATTTTAAGAGGAGGTACCCGTATGCTGTTTCAAACCACGGCGGCGCACGAAGAGCTGCGCGCGAAGATCCGGAGCTTTGCGGAGGAGGAGATCAAGCCCCTCGCGTTTATGATGGATCAGAACAATGAGTTTCCCGAGGAGGCTGTCAAGAAGCTGGGTAAGCTGGGCTGGATGGGCATTCCCTTCCCCAAGGAGTACGGCGGTGCCGGTCTGGACGCCCTGAGCTACGCCATCGCGGTGGAGGAGCTGGCCCGTGTGGACGGCGGCGCGGGCGTTATCCTCTCCGCCCACGTCTCCCTTGGCTCATGGCCCATTTTCGCCTATGGCACCGAGGAGCAGAAGAAGAAATATCTGGTTCCGCTGGCCAAGGGCGAGAAGATCGGCGCCTTCGGCCTCACGGAGCCCAACGCCGGATCCGACGCCGGCGGCACGGAGACCACGGCGCTGGATAAGGGGGACTACTACCTCCTCAACGGCGGCAAGATCTTCATTACCAACGCCCCTAAGGCGGACACCTATGTGGTTTTCGCCGTCACCACGCCGGACATCGGCACCCGGGGCATCTCCGCTTTCATCGTGGAGAAGGGCTGGAAGGGCTTTGAGTTCGGCGACCACTATGACAAGATGGGTATTCGCTCCTCCTCCACGGCGGAGCTGATCTTCAACGACGTGAAGGTCCCCAAGGAAAACCTATTGGGCAAGGAGGGCGAGGGCTTCAAGATCGCCATGTCCACGCTGGACGGTGGGCGCATCGGCATCGCCGCGCAGGCGCTGGGCATCGCCCAAGGTGCGTTTGAGCAGGCGCTGAGCTATTCCAAGGAGCGCGTCCAGTTCGGAAAGCCCATCGCGGCCCAGCAGAGCATCGCCTTCAAGCTGGCGGATATGGCCACCAAGCTGCGCTGCGCCCGGTTCCTCATCTACTCCGCGGCGGAGCTGAAGGAGCAGCACGCGCCTTACGGCATGGAGTCCGCCATGGCGAAGATGTACGCCTCGGACATCGCGCTGGAGG
>OLRH01001035.1_pt1 | contig 14516 bp, 11 predicted proteins | sample 1672321 | NCBI WGS metagenome assembly OLRH01 (sample SAMEA3136671, study PRJEB25190) | human gut metagenome | reverse complement strand
TACATACCCAATAGTCTAACTATCTACATTTCCTTTGACAATAACTGAAAGAGATCACGGAATAGCAAAGCCAGCCGAGCCAGTCAACGGTCAAGATGAACGGCGCAAGCGCCGCCGTTGACAGCCCCGCCCGCCTTTGCAGATAGGCAATCAAGGGGCGACAGCAAGGAGTGCTGCCGCCCACAGTATTATCAGAGAGGGAGAATTCTATGAGAAATCGGATTGTAAAAGTGACAGAAGTTGTAGTCAGAAGCGCTTTTTACATCATCTCAAACTATGTATTTGTTAGCATGGGACTATCATTTCATACTCAATGGATTTCAATTCTATTTTTGCTTTCAATGGTATGGTCTACTATTGATTACGGAAAGTCCATAAATGAAATAATCGAAAAAAAGGTAATTGCTGAAATACTATGTATATGTTGCATTGCACTGAGTATAGCGATGGCATATTTTGTGGGATATATTCAAGGAGCATTCGTTTCCCTCTGAAAATACAGGGCCACAACTTTCCGCTTAATATATCAGTATGGAACAAGTTATCAAAAAGTCATGAATGCTCGTAGCTCACCGGCCCGGCCAGCAAAAGCAGTAAATCTGAAATTGATTTACTGCTTTTTTGCTCAATAGACTCTTAAATCATCTGAAAATATTTCAACGCATCCCTGATCGCCGCTTCCTTCTCCGGCGGACATTTTGGCACTTTAGCATCTTCCTTCTTTGACAGATTATAATTTTGCCCCACATCCAGCCCGCACTTGCGCTTTATTTGCGAGATGTAGAGGGAAGACACCTTCAAGCCAGTATGCTCCAACACATACGCCTTGATCTGCTCGTAGGTCGCCCCCTTCTGGAACCCGGACATATCCATATCCTCCAGTGAGAACTCCACACGAACCTTCTTCGAGTCGATTTCTCCCTTGGAAAGCAAGACAACCGTCTCCACATGCGCGGTACCCGGGAACATATCGACGGGGGTGACGGCCTCAATATTATAGTCCTCGGCGGTAAACTGCTTTAAATCACGGGCGAGAGTGGCGGGGTCGCAGGAGACATAGACGACGCGCGTGGGGCGCATAGCGGCGATGGTCGTGATAACGGCGGCATCGCAGCCCTTGCGCGGAGGATCGATGACGATGACGTCGGGGCGCTCGCCGCGCTCGTAGAGGATGCGCGCGGCGTCTTTGGCGTCACCGCAAAGGAACTCGGCGTTCGTGACATGGTTGTGCGCGGCGTTTTTGCGGGCATTTTCAACAGCGGAGGGGATAATCTCCGCGCCGATGAGCTTCTTCGCGCGGCTCGCCATGGAAAGACCGATGGTGCCGGTGCCGCAGTAGAGGTCAAGCAGCGTTTCCGCACCTGTAAGCCCGGCGTACTCTGCGGCCTTGTTGTAAAGCGCCTCCGCCTGCGTGCGGTTCACCTGATAAAACGCGTGGGGCGAAATTTCAAACTCCAGCCTGCAGAGCGTATCGCGGATCGTGGGCTTGCCCCACAGCGTGCGCAGCTCGCGACCCAAAACGACATTTGTACGCTCGCGGTTGATGTTTAACACAATGCCGGTAATTTCCGGCACAGCCTCGCGCAGCATTTTGACGAGCAAGTCTTCCCCGTGCAGCTTTGCGCCGTTCGCGACGATGCACACGAGCACCTCCCCGCTCTTTTCGCCGCAGCGCATGTAAAGGTGGCGCAGAACGCCGCTGTGCGCCGCTTCATCGTAGATGCTCTCCCCACTCAGTTTTTGCCACGCGCGGAACGCTTCCGCCGCGCGATCAAACACCTCGGTCTGCAAAAGGCAGGTGTGCGTGTCGATGATACGGTGGGAATTCACGGCGTAAAAGCCCATCTGCATTTCGCCGTTTTTGGAAAGCCCGATGGGCAGCTGGCATTTGTTGCGGTAGCGCGTGCGGGACGGCGCGCCGAGGATCGGCTCCATGGGGATATTTTCAAAGCCGCCGATGCGCTCCAAGGCGTCGCGGACACGCTGCGTTTTGATCTTCAGCTCCGCTTCATACGTGATGTGGCGGTAAACGCAGCCGCCGCACGGGCCTGCAATGGGACAATCCGGTGTGGTGCGATCGGGCGACGGCGTAAGCAGCTCCTCGAGCCGCCCGAATGCGTACTTTTTGAGGACTTTTACGACGCGCACGACGCAGCGGTCGCCCACGGCGGTACCGGGCACGAACACGGCCATGCCATCTGCGCGGCAGATGCCGCTGCCCTCGGCGGTCATGGCGGTGATCTCCGCTTCAAACAAATCATTTTTCTTTATCATGGAAAAACCTCCGTCAAACACAAAATTCTCTTTTTCATGCATAAAGCAGAGAACATGCGGGTAATTTAAGGGTGAGATACGATTTCAAACGGGTTATGTGGAAAAACGCGGTCAATTTATATGTGCAAAATATACACAAATTTTTATTTTGATTTGTGCGACAATAGCAAAAGGGAGATTGTTTCAGAAACCGTTGACAATCGATATTTCAGTCGCTATAATAGAGACATAACAAATGACAACGAGCTCTGCGGTAAACGTTACCGCGACTTTTCAATACAACTCCTCCCCAAAAGAGAGCAAAAGGCGAGATTCATTTCTCGCCTTTTGCTCTTTTTTGCATTACTTTTTACAGAAGGCTTTTGAAGTCTCCGCAAAAAGCGAAAAGAGCGGTAAAATCACGAAACGACGTTCTGCGGCGTGCCGTTCCGGAACGCTTTCAGGTTCTCGGCGACAGTCTTAATGAGACGGGCGCGCGCGTCTCGGGACGCCCACGCGATGTGCGGCGTGACGATACAGTTTTTGGCGGTGAGCAGCGGGTCATCCTTTTTCGGCGGCTCGTGCACAAGGACGTCAAGCCCCGCTCCGGCGATGCGGCCACTATTCAGCGCCTCGGCAAGGGCAGCTTCGTCCACAACTGCGCCGCGCGCCGTATTGATAAGGAACGCAGTGGGCTTCATCAGGTTAAGGCGCTCCGCATTCACAAGCCCGCGGGTCTCGCCCGTGAGCGGGCAATGCAGCGAGACGACATCGGCATTTTTGAAAAGCGCGTCGAGCTCCGCCCACTGATAACGCTCGGGCAGCTCCCGTTTCGTGCGGCTGTATACGAGAATTTTCATGCCGAGCGCCGCGCCGAGCCTTGCGACGGTCTGCCCGATATGTCCGAAGCCGACAATGCCGAGCGTTTTGCCGTACAGCTCAAACAGCGGGTGCGTGCTGTGGCTCATCGTTTCGGCCTTATCCCAGTCGCCGCCGCGGGTGGCGGCGCTTATTTTTTCGGTGTGATTGCACAGCTCCAAAAGCAGCGCAAACGCCTGCTGCGCGACGGTCTCCACGCAATAAAGCGGCACATTGCACACGGTGATGCCCAGTTCTCCTGCGGCTTTGACATCGACAGTATTATACCCCGTTGCAAGAAGGCCGATAAAGCGCAGCTTCGGCAATTTCTGCATGATTTCGCGGCTTATAACATTGCGGTTCAAGATGACAGCTTCGGCGTCCTTTGCGCGCTCCACGATTTCTTCGGGCTTAGTGGAGTCATACACGGTGACGCTGCCGAGTGCCCTGAGCGGCGCCCACGAGACGTCGCCGGGGTTTGTAGAGCCGCCGTCCAAAATAACGATATGCATAGCGAGGTCCTTTCTGTTTTCATTTTTTATCCTACATGTAAAAATGTGTTATAGCTCTTTCTAACGGCCGTTTCTGACCGCCGTTTTAAAAAAAACTTGATAGGGCTTCTTACGGCCGAACAGTCCCCCGGACTGTTTGGGCTCGTCGTTTCTTTCGCTTGCTATTATACCGCATTTTGTTTTTTGTTTCAACGATTTTGCGCGCCGTTTGTCAAAGGATTTTGTCATCCTCTACACATATTTGCAGTTTTTAAAACTTAGAATTGCAATTTCACAAAAATCCGATTATAATAATTCTGTTAAGCGGGAAACGTTTTCACGGCGTTTGCCGCCTGTGTATTTTCGGCAGATAAACTGAACACAAACAGCAGAATACCGCGGTTTGCGGAGGAACGGGGGACTTCTATGAACTACGATCGAACACCATTTGAAACGGACAAGCCCGGCGAGGAATGCGGTGTTTTCGGCGCATACGATTTTGACGGACACGACATTTCTTCTTCCATTTATTACGGATTATTCGCCTTGCAGCACCGCGGACAGGAAAGCTGCGGCATCGCCGTCAGCGACACCGAGGGCCCCAAAGGCAAGGTGGATTACTACAAGGACATGGGCCTTGTAAACGAGGTATTCGACGAGGAGCGTCTCAATCGCCTGCACGGCAATATCGGCGTGGGCCATGTGCGCTACTCCACCGCCGGCGCGAGCAACCGCGAAAACGCGCAGCCGCTCATCATCCACTATATCAAGGGTACGCTGGCCGTAGCGCACAACGGCAACCTGACAAATGCCGTTGACCTCCGCGAAAAACTAAAGTACAGCGGCGCTATTTTCCAAACGACCATCGATTCCGAGACGATTGCCTACTACATCGCACGCGAGCGCGTACAGACGAAAAACGTGCAGGAGGCCGTCAGCCGCACGATGGACAAAATTGAGGGTGCCTATGCCCTCGCGGTCATGTCCCCCCGCAAGCTGATCGGCGCGCGCGATCCCTATGGCTTCAAGCCCCTATGTATCGGCAAGCGCGACAACACGTATTTCCTCTCCAGCGAGACCTGTGCGCTTGACGCCGTGGGCGCGGAATTCGTCCGCGACGTAGAGCCGGGCGAGATTGTCACCATCACGCCGAACGGCATTCTCTCCGACAAATCGCACTGTCTCCCCGCCGAAAAGCAGGGGCGCTGCATTTTTGAGTACATTTATTTCGCCCGCCCGGACAGCCGCATTGACGGCATCAACGTGTATTCCGCACGTCTGCTTGCCGGCCGTTTCCTCGCGAAAGATTCCCCCGTGGATGCGGACATCGTCGTCGGCGTGCCGGAATCCGGCAACGCGGCAGCACAGGGCTACGCCATGGAATCCGGCATCCCCTACGGCACGGCATTCGTGAAAAACAACTACGTCGGCCGCACATTCATCAAACCGAAGCAGAGCAGCCGTGAATCCAGCGTGCGCGTTAAATTAAATGTCCTGCGCGAGGTTGTCAAGGATAAGCGCGTCATCCTCATCGATGACTCCATCGTGCGCGGCACGACGAGCGACCAGATTGTAAACATGCTGAAAGACGCCGGCGCAAAAGAGGTGCACATGCGCATCAGCTCGCCCCCGTTCCTGTGGCCGTGTTACTTCGGCATCGATGTGCCGGAGCGCCACCAGCTTATCGCCTATAATCACACGGTCGACGAGATCTGCAAGGAGATCGGCGCAGATACGCTCGGCTATTTACGTTTAGAGCGTCTGCCGGAAATGGTGAACGGTCTCGGCATCTGCACGGGATGCTTTACGGGCGACTACCCCATTCCCGCCCCGGAAGAAGACATTCGCGGCGAATACGAAGCGTAACGCGTTTCTGTCGGCAAAAAGGCTCTGCTCACAAACGCGTGGTGGATTATCGTCATTCCCGGCGTGTTCCTCATCGCAACACGCCTTTGCATCACCAGCCTCGGCAGTACCCTGCAAACGGGTTCGAGCCGCCGCCACAGCAATTTATAAAATCGAATTTACCTGTATACACAAAAACGCTCCCGGCATAAGAACCGGGAGCATTTTTCGTTTCGTGTTTTAGCAGCAAAGGTGCCGCTTCAAAAACAGTCTACTGTATAAGGTTTTTATTCCGCCTTGGAAAGCAGTCCGTCGATGAACTGACGGGCGAGTCTCGCGGAGCGGTTGCCGCGCTCCAGCGCAAAGCGCTCGGCGAGCAGCTCCAGTTCCTGCGTCGGCATATCGATGCTGTTTTCCTCCGCAAGGTGGCGCACGATGTGCAGGAACGTGTCCTTGTTCGGCTTGCTGAACGTCACGTGGATGCCGAAGCGCTCGGAAAGCGATGCAAGCTCCTGCATGGTGTCGTTGCGGTGAATGTCATCGCCCTCACGGTCGGAGAACTTCTCCTTGATGATATGGCGGCGATTACTCGTCGCGTAGATTGCCACGTTCTGCGACTTCGCCGTAACGGAGCCCTCCAGCACCGCCTTCAGCGCATTGAAGTTATCGTCGTCTTTGAGGAACGAAAGGTCGTCGATGAACAGAATAAACTTCAGCGGGTTCGCAGAAAGCTCATCGAGAATTTTCGGGATAGACTGTAACTGATCCTTGCGCACCTCGATGATGCGCAAACCCTCGCGCCACAGCGCATTGACGACGGCTTTCACCGTAGACGATTTTCCCGTACCGGCGTCGCCCGTCAGCAAAATGTTCGCTGCGGGTTTACCCTCAAGCAGCGCCTTTGTGTTATCGATGATGATCTGGCGCTCGCGGGCGTAATCCACAAGGTCGGAAAGCTCCGTCTTGTCCGGGTTGCTGACCGGCACGATCTCGGCATTCTCGCCAAGGTAGAACATACGGTTTTTGGCGTAAATGCCGTAGCCGTACTTGCCGATGTTCTCGGTGCGCTCTGTGTAGCACGCTTTAATGTCCGGCGCTTCGCTGACAAAGCCGGGTAAAAAGCCCCTATACTCCATCGCGCTGCGCAGCGTTTCCGGCGTGAGCTCCGCCGTCATCTGCAGCGTTTTAAGTTCTTCCAAAACGGCCTCGCGCAGGTAAGCGGGGATCTCTTCCTTTTTGCCCACGGCCTGCACGCAGACGTTCTCGCTGTTTTCGCAGATTTCGCGCACATACGCGCCGAGTATGCCGCTGTTTGCGCGGTACAGCGCAGAGACGAACGACGCATACAGAGCCGGGGACGGCTCTGCGAGATACTTACGCAGACTATTTATAACCGCATCTTCCTGTAATTCTCTGAACACCGCCAGCGTGGAAAGGCGAATGCTCAACTCCTGTAAACTACCCATCAGTTCAAAATCGCCCCCGAAGCACCGCTGGAGACCAGCGCCGCATAGCGCTTCAGGTAGCCGGAAAGCTCTTTCTTCTTCGGCACAAAGTTCTTCATGCGTTCATTGAGGACAGCCTCGTCCACCTTCAACTCAATTTTATTCTCCGGAATATTGATGCTGATGATGTCGCCTTCCTCCACAACGCCGATGGGGCCGCCGGAAGCCGCTTCCGGGGAAACATGGCCGACGCACGCGCCGCGCGTTGCGCCGCTGAAACGGCCGTCCGTGATGAGCGCCACGCTGTTGCCGAGACCCATGCCCATGATAGCAGAGGTCGGGTTCAGCATCTCGCGCATACCGGGGCCGCCCTTCGGACCCTCATAGCGGATGACAACGACGTCGCCCGGTACGATCTTGCCCGCGTTGATGGCCGCCTGTGCGTCCTCCTCGCTCTCAAACACGCGTGCCGGGCCTTCATGCACAAGCATCTCCGGCAGAACGGCAGAGCGCTTTACAACGCTGCCTTCCGGCGCAAGATTACCGCGCAGCACGGCGATGCCGCCGGTCTGGCTGTACGGATTCTCGATGGGACGGATAACGTTGTGGTTCAGGTTCACACAATCCTTGATGTTCTCACCGACGGTCTTGCCGGTCACGGTTATGCAGTCCGTGTGCAGCAGACCCTTTTTGCTCAGCTCGTTCATCACAGCGTACACGCCGCCCGCTTCGTCAAGCTCTTCAACGTACGTTCTGCCCGCCGGTGCCAGATGGCACAGGTTCGGGGTCTTTTCGCTGATCCGGTTTGCGATGTCGAGGTTGATCTCGATGCCGCACTCGTGCGCGATGGCCGGCAGATGCAGCATACTGTTCGTGGAGCAGCCGAGTGCCATATCGACCGTAAGAGCGTTCATAATGGCGTCCTTCGTCATGATGTCACGCGGGCGAATATTCTTTCTCAGCATATCCATGACCGCCATGCCTGCGTGCTTTGCAAGCTCGATACGTGCGGAATATACCGCCGGGATGGTGCCGTTGCCGCGCAGACCCATGCCGAGGGCTTCAGTCAGGCAGTTCATGGAGTTTGCGGTGTACATGCCGGAGCAGGAGCCGCATGTCGGGCAGGTCTTGCACTCATATTCGCGCAGCTTTTCTTCGGTAATCTTACCGGCGTTGAATTCGCCCACCGCCTCCGAAATGGAGGAGAAGCTCGTTTTTGCACCGTCTACGTGGCCCGCAAGCATCGGACCGCCGCTGACGAACACCGTCGGCACATTAAGGCGCGCCGCCGCCATCAAAAGACCCGGCACGTTCTTGTCGCAGTTCGGCACCATGACGAGCGCATCAAAGCCGTGTGCCAATGCCATGGCTTCGGTGGAATCCGCAATGAGGTCGCGCGTGACGAGCGAATACTTCATGCCGGTGTGGCCCATTGCAATGCCGTCGCATACCGCGATCGCCGGGAAGACAATCGGCGTGCCGCCTGCCATCGCAACACCGATCTTTACGGCGTCCACAATTTTATCGATATTCATGTGGCCCGGGACGATCTCGTTATAGGAGCTGACGATGCCGACGAGCGGACGTTCGATCTCCTCCTCCGTGAGGCCCAGAGCATGGTACAGCGCACGGTGCGGCGCGTTCTGCGTACCGATTTTCAGAGAATCACTTTTCATTTTATTTCCTCGATCCGTGAAATTTTGGCTGTGGCGCGGCGTCCCACATGGAAAAACGCGCCGTGTGTAAATAGGGTTTAAGCCATAGAGGAAAACTCCCCTATGGCTATCCCCTTAAAACAGATTCCGTTCAAATCAGTTGTTGATGAGCTTATCCTCGTCGCTCCAGCTGTACAGCTTGCGGATATCCGCGCCCACAGCCTCGCTCGGATGCTCGGAAGCCAGCTTGCGCATTGCGTTGAAGTGTACCTGGCCGCCTGCGGAAGACATGTCGAGCAGGAAGTCCTTTGCGAAGGTGCCGTCCTGAATGTCCTTCAGGATCTTCTTCATGGTCTTCTTCGTCTCCTCGGTGATGATCTTCGGGCCGGTGATGTAATCGCCGTACTCTGCCGTGTTGGAGATGGAGTATCTCATGCCGGCAAAGCCGCTCTGGTAGATGAGGTCAACGATGAGCTTCATCTCGTGGATGCACTCAAAGTACGCGTTTCTCGGGTCATAGCCTGCCTCAACCAGCGTCTCGAAGCCGGCCTGCATCAGAGCGCAAACGCCGCCGCAGAGAACTGCCTGCTCGCCGAAGAGGTCGGTCTCGGTCTCGGTACGGAACGTGGTCTCCAAAACGCCTGCTCTTGCGCCGCCGATACCGAGTGCATATGCGAGGCCGATGTCCCAAGCGTCGCCCGTTGCATCCTGCTCGACCGCGATGAGGCACGGTACGCCCTTGCCTGCCTGATACTCGCTTCTGACCGTGTGACCCGGGCCCTTCGGCGCGATCATGATGACGTTGACGTTCTTCGGCGGCTTGATGCAGCCGAAGTGAATGTTAAAGCCGTGTGCAAATGCCAGGGTCTTGCCCTCGGTCAGGTTCGGCTCAATGCTCTCTTTGTACAGTGCAGCCTGCTTTTCATCGTTGATGAGAATCATGATGATGTCCGCAGCCTTTGCAGCCTCGGCGCTCGTCATAACCTTGAGGCCCTGTGCCTCGGCCTTTGCCCAGCTCTTGGAGCCTTCATACAGACCGACAATAACGTCAACGCCGCTGTCCTTCAGGTTCAGTGCATGTGCGTGACCCTGCGAGCCGTAGCCGATGATGGCAACGGTCTTGCCTGCGAGCTTCTGCAGATCGCAATCCTGCTGATAAAAAATTCTTGCCATGATAAATTACCTCTTTCTGTGCATGAATTGGTATGTTAATTTAAATGGACAAACTAAATTAGAAATTGATGGCCTGACGGATCGTCGTGCTGCCCTTTTCAAGGGAAACATTGCCGGTGCGGCAGATCTCAAGGATCTCGTAGTCGCGCATCAAATCGACGAATTCATCGATTTTTCGCGATTCGGAGGTCAGGCAAAGCATCAGGGAATCCTTGGAGTAATCCATGGTCTTCGCGCCGAACGCGTCCGCCGCGGCAAGGATGTCACTGCGCGTTTTGGAATCGTTTTTCAGCTTAATGAGCATCAGCTCACAGCTGACGGAGGTGTCCGGGGTAAACTCTTTAATGGAGCAAACGTCCGGCAGCTTATAAAGCTGGTTCACGAGCTGCTGCTTCTGCGTCTCGCCGCCCTCAAACGTGACGGTGATGCGGGAAAGCGCGTTCGATTCCGTTTCACTGACGGTCAGAGAAATGATGTTGAACTGACGTCTTCTGAACATGCTCGTCACACGGTTCAGCACGCCGAACTGGTTATTGACCAGAACCGCTACGGTATATCGATTCATCTCATTCACCCACCTTCATGATAATATCATCCATGCTGCCGCCCGGCGGGAGCATGGGCAGGACGAATTCGTCCTTATCGATTCTGCAATCGATGACATACGGGCCGTCGCAGCTGAATGCGTGCTCAAACGCCTTGTCGAGCGCCGCCACGGTATCAACAGCCTCGCCGTCCGCGCCGAACGCGCGCGCAAGCGCCACAAAGTCAGTCTTGCGGTCGAGAATCGTGTTGGAATAGTGCTTATTAAAGAACAGCGTCTGCCACTGACGCACCATGCCGAGCACGCCGTTATTCATCAGAAGGATGACAACCGGCACGTTGTAGGTTACGGCAGTGGTGAGTTCGTTGAGACACATGCCGAAGCTGCCGTCGCCCGTGACGAGCACGCTGCGCTCGCCTGTGCCGACCGCCGCACCGATGGCCGCACCGAGGCCGAAGCCCATGGTGCCGAGGCCGCCGCTGGAAATGAAGCGGCGCGGCTTTTTAAAGTTCACGTTCTGCGCCGCCCACATCTGGTGCTGGCCGACGTCCGTTGCAACGGCGGTATTCTCGCCGAGGTGCTTGTTCAGCGTCATGATCGCGTTGCGGGGCGTAAGGCCCGGGCGAATATCGAGATAATCGTTTTCGGTTTCTTTTAAGGCTTTTACAGCCTTTTCCCAGTCGGGCTTCTGCTCTGCGTTGACGAGCGGAATGAGCTTTTGCAGCGTCAGCTTCACGTCGCCGCGCAGACCGCAGGCAGAGTTCACGGTTTTCGAGAGCTCGGAGCCGTCCACGTCAATATGGATGATCTGCGCAAGCTTCGCAAACTTCTCGCGGTTGCCCGTCACGCGGTCGTTAAAGCGCACGCCGAGCGAAATGATGAGGTCGGCGTCGTGCATCGCCATGGAGGAAGCGTAGTGGCCGTGCATGCCCTGCATACCGAGGAAACGCGGGTGGTCGGTCGGAATGCCGGAAAGGCCCATCAAGGAGCAGCCGATCGGCGCGTCAATCTTCTCGGCGAGCGCCAGCATTTCTTCCTGTGCTTCCGATGTGATGAGACCGCCGCCGAAGTAAATGAACGGACGCTTCGAGGCATTGATGAGCGCCGCGGCTTCTTTGATGCGCACGTCCTTCGCCGCGTGGCGTTCTTCGGGCTGTACGGGTGCCTGCGGCTCGTAGTCGCAGACCGCTGTCTGCACGTCCTTCGGCACGTCGATGAGCACCGGGCCCGGTCTGCCGGACTGCGCAAGCGCAAACGCCTCGCGGATGGTGTCCGCCAGATTATCCACGGAGCCGACAAAGTAGTTGTGCTTCGTAATGGGCAGCGTCACACCCGTAATGTCGATCTCCTGGAAGCTGTCCGTGCCGATCTGTGTCGTCGGCACGTTGCCGCAAATCGCGACAAGCGGAATGGAATCGAGGTACGCCGTCGCAATGCCGGTCACAAGGTTCGTTGCGCCCGGGCCGGAGGTGGACATCACCACGCCCACCTTACCGGTCGCTCTCGCGTAGCCGTCCGCCGCGTGGGCAGCGCCCTGCTCGTGCGCCGTCAGCATGTGGCGAATTTCATTCTGATATTTATAAAGACTGTCGTAAACGTTCAGGATCTGCCCGCCCGGATAACCGAAAACGGTGTCGCAGCCCTGTTCAATTAAAGTTCTGATGAGGATATCTGCACCTGTAAGCTGCATTCAATTACTCCTTCGTTAAGTATTCAAGGATGAGGTCGCCGCACTTTTTGCAGCCGACCTTCGTCATGCCGTCTTCCATAATGTCGGCAGTACGGTAACCCGCGTCAAGGTACTTGGAAACCGCATGCTCCACCGTATCGGCTTCCTTCGCCATATCGAAGCTGTAACGCAGCATCATGGCGGCGGAAAGAATGGTGCCGATCGGGTTTGCAAGGTCCTGACCCGCAATGTCCGGTGCAGAGCCGTGGATCGGCTCGTACAGGCCGCAGCTCGTCGCACCGAGGCTCGAGGACGGGATCATGCCGATGGAGCCGGTGATCATGGAAGCTTCGTCGGAAAGAATGTCACCGAACATGTTCTCCGTCACGATGACGTCGAACTGTGCCGGGTTCTTCACGATCTGCATCGCGCAGTTATCGACGAGCATATCGGTCAGCTCCACGTCGGTGTATTCTTCCGCCAAGCGGTGCATGACCTTCTTCCAAAGGCGGCTCGTGTCGAGCACATTGCTCTTTTCTACGGAGCACAAACGGTGATTGCGCTTTCTTGCCGTCTCAAATCCGATGCGGCCGATGCGCTCGATCTCCGCTTCACTGTACTTCATAATGTCCGTCGCGACCGGCTGGCCGTCTGCATCATCGGTCTTATGCTCGCCAAAATAGATGCCGCCGATGAGCTCGCGCACGATGATGAAATCGATGCCCTTTTCGACAATAGATTTTTTCAGCGGAGAAGCGTCAGAGAGCTGCGGCCAGATCTTCGCCGGGCGGTTGTTGCTGTAAACACCCATACCCGCGCGCAGGCGCAGCAGACCCTTTTCCGGGCGCTTCGGGCCCGGCACGTCGTTCCACTTGTCGCCGCCTACGGCGCCGAGCAGCACACTGTCGGAAGCTACGCACTTATCGAGCATTTCCTGCGGCAGCGGGTCGCCCCACTTATCGATGGCACAGCCGCCCATATCGACGTCTGTATAATGAAAGGTGTGTCCGTACAACTCTGCAATTTTATCCAGCACGCGGAGCGCTTCGTTTACGATCTCCGGGCCGATGCCGTCGCCGCGGATCACCGCGATGTTCTTCGTCATTTGTTTTCCGCCTCCTTGAGGGACTTCAGCAAGCCGCCTGCTTTGATGATGTTCTGAATGAACGGCGGGAACGGCTGTGCCTTATACGTCTTGCCGGTCGTGACGTCGGTGATGATGCCGGTATCAAAATCGACCGAAACTTCGTCGTTTGCGTTGATCTCGTCTGCCGCTTCCTCGCACTCGAGAATCGGTAGGCCGATATTGATGGCGTTGCGGTAGAAAATACGCGCAAAGCTCTTTGCAATGACGCAACCCGTGCCGCAGGTTTTAATGACGAGCGGTGCGTGCTCACGGGAAGAGCCGCAGCCGAAGTTCCAGCCCGCCACAATGACGTCGCCCTTTTCGACCTTCTTTACGAACGCCTTGTCAATATCCTCCATGCAGTGGAGCGCAAGCTCCTGTGCATTCGGGGTGTTGAGGTAACGTGCGGGAATGATAACATCCGTATCGACGTTATCGGGATATTTGAAAACCTTGCCCTGTGTGTTCATGCTTACGCCTCCTTATATTCGGTGATGTAGCCGGTCAGCGCGCTGGCTGCCGCCGTGTGCGGAGAAGCCAGATACACTTCGCTGTCCACATGACCCATGCGGCCGACGAAGTTGCGGTTCGTTGTGGCGATGCAGCGTTCGCCCGCTGCCAGAATGCCCATATAGCCGCCGAGGCACGGACCGCATGTCGGGGTAGAAACAACAGCGCCCGCGTCGATAAATGCCGTCACGTAGCCGCGCTCCACGCATTCGCGGTAGATCTGCATCGTGCCCGGAATGATGATGCAGCGGATGCCGTCCGCAATCTTCTTGCCGTTCAAAATGCTGTACGCCGCTTCCATGTCTTCCATTCTGCCGTTCGTGCAGCTGCCGATGACAACCTGGTCGACCTTAATATCGTGCAGCTCGCTTGCCGGGTGCGTGTTCTCCGGCAGATGCGGACAGGCGACGGTCGGCACAATCTTTGCGAGATCGATATCGATAACCTTTTCGTATTCCGCGTCGGGGTCTGCTTCGTATACAACCGGCTCGCGTTCGCTTCTGTCCTGTAAATAGGCAAGCGTAATATCGTCCACCGGGAAAATACCGTTTTTCGCACCGGCCTCAATCGCCATATTGCAGATGCACAGGCGGTCGTCCATGGAGAGGTTCTTCACGCCCTCGCCGGTGAACTCCATGCTCTTATACAGCGCGCCGTCCACGCCGATCATGCCGATGATTGTGAGGATAACGTCTTTGCCGCTGCAATTTTCCGGCAGCTTACCGGTCAGGTTAAATTTGATCGCGGACGGAACCTTAAACCACGCCATGCCCGTTGCCATGCCGGCTGCCATATCCGTAGAGCCAACGCCTGTGGAGAACGCGCCCAGCGCACCGTAGACGTAAGATACCCGTACCGGTTCCATGCAAGATACGAACCTTGCCTGCCCCGACTTGAATGGAGCTCCGCATACGAACCATCATGTGCCCGGCTGAGAATTTCGATGA
>OLRH01001034.1_pt1 | contig 14516 bp, 15 predicted proteins | sample 1672321 | NCBI WGS metagenome assembly OLRH01 (sample SAMEA3136671, study PRJEB25190) | human gut metagenome | reverse complement strand
AAAACTTTCTGAAACTAAGAAATCCTTTTTAAACACTACATCACCTAAAATGGCTCAAAAAAGTGTCCTTTTTTACAAATATTGTGTCCTTTATTTACTTGACATATACAAAAATATATGATATAATAGAGGTAAGATAAAGGGATATTGCGGGCGCTCTTTATCAATACGAAACATTCGTTCGGAAATTAGGGACAAATTTCCACTCGAATGGAAGGCGGTGTAAATGGCATTAGATTATGAGTTGCAAATAATGTCGCATATCAAAGTGATTGATTACTTTAACGATAGCAAATCTCGTAAAGATAAAATCACACGATTGCAAATGAATAATATGTTGCGGCGATTATTGAAGATGTTTAAATGGACTATTCCAGACGAAACAGTAACCGCTCGTAGTCTTGAATTATTCATAATGACAAAAGGTTTTACAGGTGTTGTAATGGTAGAAGGTAAACCTTATGCAATTATGGCGGGGCACTTAGGCGGCGAACCTAATGTTGAATATATGCCTACAAAATTTGTAGCCGCTAATCCTGCATTAGGAACCAAACTGAAAACCGAATACAATATCTATGGACCTAATAAAGATGTAGTTATATTTCCTAATGATGCACTTTATCAAGGTGTACTTCCTACATTATCATTTCACAGCCAGTTGCTAACTGAAATCAACCTTACAAAACGTTGTATAATGATTAAGAAACGGGACCCCGACGCTTATATTGCGCCTACTGATAATGCTAAATCTGATATAGAAGATTACTTGAAACGCCTTGAAAATGGCGATATTTCTGCTATATTAGACAAAAACATACTTAACAAAATCGCAACATTAGGTGAGGGACAAAGCGGCAATCATAATATAATTACGCAAGTTCTTGAAATGGAACAGTATCAGAAAGCTGCATTTTTCAATGATTTTGGTATGCAAATGAACTATAATATGAAACGTGAAACAATAACATCTTCCGAGGCCCAACTTGGTGAAGGTGCGTTGTTGCCGTTTTCTGACGAAATGATGGATATGAGGAAAAATTCTTGCAAAGAATTGAAAGAAACTTTTGACCTTAATTGGGAAGTTGAATTTAGTTCTGCGTGGTCCGATTTGCGTAAATCCATACAGTTTGGATTAATGGCCGAAGAAAATGAGGTTAAAAACAGTAATCCCGATATTGTCCATTCAAGTGGAAACGGTGAGGTGAATGAAGATGTTAACAATCAAGGAACGAATGTATCTGAGGAAGATAGAGAAGGAAAAGCAGGAAGCACAGAAACGGCAACAGAGGAAAGCGGGCCCGACGGTGGAAAATCTGGAAGTGTTTCTGAAAACGGGGAAGATGGAGGATCTGAACCACCTGCTGGGGGTACGCCCGAAGAACAGGTAAATATCGAAGTAGATATTGATGTCAATACTGACGGCGAAAACGAGGAAAATTCGGATAAAGAAGAGCCAGTCCATTCAAGTGGAACGGAAGAGGGTGAAGAAAATGAAGATAAAGAAACTTCTTGATTTTTATAAAAATCCTCTTAAAGTTGGACCATTTTATGATATGTTTTCATATGATAATATGAGGGACGCTTTAATTGCTATCGGTATAAACACCGAGGACGAAGCACATAAAATGGACTTTATGTATCTGTATAATCACTCTGGAATGAAAACCCTTAGTAATATGCTTGAAATTATGTTGACAGGTTATATCATTGACGATAATGAAAATATAGTTTACTCGAATGGAAAACGTATTACGTGGGAAGGAATGGTAAGTGAAATTGATACTCAAATTATTCAATATATTTTACATATTAAATTCCACGATAAATGGAAATTGTTGTCTGATACATTGAATATGGATTACGACGTATTAAAACCTTATCAAATGCAGAATGAAGAAAACAGTACCGATAATCTTACTTCTAAGGGCGTAGATACTGGTTCGGGTACCACGAAGAACACGGGTACTAATTCAGCAGATACTACAAGTGACGGTAAAGATAACATATATGGTTTCAATAGTTCCGACGCTGTCCCCGCGGATACTAATAGTAATACAGTAAATACTTCTGGTAATTCAAGTGATAACGGTGAATATACTCGTGAAAATACAAATGATTATTCACGTGATAGCACAAATCACAAGAATTCTACAAGAAGTGGTAATATCGGAAATAAAACTGCGCCCGAATTGATTGAGGAACAGCGTCAGTTGTTGCAATTTCAAATTTTCGATATAATTTTTCAAGATTTAGACACGGTATTAACTCGGTCTATGTATAATTGAGGTGTCATATGTGGTTAACGGTATTAGAGTGGGTAGGTAGAGTTCTTATAGTTCTTTATGCAGTTATTACTACAATAATTGCATTCAAGAAGAAAAAGGACAAAGGCGAAACTTTCTCTATTCTGGACATTATAAATTATATCGGCAACGTTATTCAATACGTTGAAATATCTGTTAATTCTGTTCAGAAAGAGGGTACTAAAACAGGTGCAATAAAGAAACAGCTTGCATTACAGCAAATAGAGCAGTTCTTTAAGAATAATGGTATTGTTTTTGATAGTGAATGTGTCGGTGATATAATTGATAGATTAGTCGACATAATGAACACCAAAGATACCATTACTAAAAATGAAGTCTATTCAAATGGACAGGAAAATACAACCAAAGTTGAAGAAGTCCATTCGAATGGACAAGAAACGAATAAGGCTACTTTTAGCTTTATTAAAAAATAAATTAAAGGAGTTTAATTATTATGAAAGTTGAACAGATTTACCCTCTCGTAAATCAAGCAGTTGCAGAAAGCATAGGTAAGGCTGACCTTTTACAGCAGGACCTGTCTAACCTCGTCGACGTCGGTAATGAAATTTTTGACGCCAACGCAGTCGACCATTTCACAAAGAAACTTATCAATCATATCGGTAAAGTCGTTTTCGTAAATCGCAAATATGCAGGCCGCGCGCCGTCAATTCAGATGTCGGGTTGGGAGTTTGGTTCCATTCTCGAAAAGATTGACGCAGGCGAACCCGATGCCGAGACCAACCCGCATTGGCAGCTTACTGACGGCGAGGTGTATGAACAGAATAAGTTCATAGCGCCTAAGAACGTTACCGCCAAATTCTATAATGACCGTGTAACGTTTCAAGTTCCGTTTTCTCTTGCGGAAGATTTGCTGAAACAGTCTTTCAGCAATGTGGAGCAAATGAATGCTTTTGTTTCTATGCTCTATACTAAGATTGAAAATCAGTTTACTCTTTCGCTTGACGCTCTTACTATGGATACGGTTAACAATTTCGCGGCGGCAGTTTATGCAGGTACCAACAAAGCGCAGGCAGTTAATCTACTTGACAGCTATAAGAAACTTAAACCCGATACGACTACTACGGCAGCAACGGCATTATACGACCCCGAATTTATCAGACACGCGGCATATATGTTTAAAGTTATGTCGCACCGTATGACGAATATGACTACGATATTTAACGCGGGCGGCAGACGTAGGTTCACCCCTACCGATTTGCAGAAAATTATAATGCTCGACGTATTTGCTGACGCGGCTGACATTTATTTGCAGTCCGATACGTTCCACGACGAATTCACGAGATTGCCCAACGCGGATAAAGTTTCGTTCTGGCAGGGCACGGGTAAAGCGTTTGACTGGGACGACGTTACGGCAATTAACGTTAAAGTTAAAGGTACGGGCGGTTCTGCGCAGGAAGTCGCGCTTACGGGTGTTCTCGGTGTAATCTTCGACCACGACGCTCTCGGCATTAACAATTATAACCGTAGAGCAACGTCGCATTACAATGCGCCTGGCGAATTCTTGAATTACTGGTACAAAATGGACGCCCAGTATTTCAACGATTATAACGAACAGTTTGTACTGTTCTATGTAGCAGACGCGGCGTCCGAATAAACCAGTAAATAACAGTTTTCCATTCAAGTGGAATGTGAGGTGAGCTATGGATAAATCATATATAAATACTCAACTTCACCCCGACGATATAAAGACTACCGTGCTATATCCCGAAACCACAGCCGAACAGGTACAGGGATTGGACAAGTACATTGAGCAACACGGTAGAGGACCGCAAGGACCGCAAGGGCCACAAGGCCCCCAAGGTCCCCGCGGTTTCACGGGTACAACTGGTCCGCAAGGTCCTGCTGGTCCCGCAGGTGAAACAGGTCCACAAGGTCCTAAGGGTGAAAAAGGTGATAAAGGAAACACGGGTGCGACAGGTCCGAGAGGATTGCAGGGTGTCGCAGGTCCGCAAGGTCCCACGGGTGCCGCTGGTCCTGCTGGCCCACAGGGTGAACAGGGGCCTGCTGGTCCGACTGGTCCGACTGGTCCGCAGGGTGATGTTGGCGCTACTGGTCCCGCAGGTCCGCAAGGTCCGCAAGGTATACAGGGTATAAAAGGTGACCAAGGTCCGCAAGGTCCTACGGGTGCACAAGGTCCTGTTGGTGCTACCGGTCCGCAAGGTCCTGCTGGTAAAGACGGTAAAGACTTTACTATTCAAGGTCAAGTTGATAGCGTAGATAATTTACCTACCGCTAGCTCTGCATATCTTGGATATGGTATATTCGTTGGTACTACTGAACCCCGTGATGTATATGTTTGCGTGGAGTACAACAATGTTATACAATGGCAAAATCAAGGTAGATTGCAGGGACCTAAGGGTGATACAGGTACACAAGGCCCACAGGGGCCGCAAGGCGAGGTTGGACCTCAGGGTGAGCAAGGCCCACAAGGTGAACAAGGACCGCAGGGGCTTAAAGGGGATACTGGTGAAGCTGGTCCTGCTGGGGCAACAGGCGCGCAAGGTCCTAAGGGTGATACAGGAGCAACTGGACCTGCTGGTCCCGAAGGTCCCGTAGGTCCACAAGGCCCCGAAGGTCCTAAGGGCGATACAGGTGCTACGGGTGAAACTGGTCCCGCTGGTCCACAAGGTCCTGCTGGAACGAATGGTGTTGACGGGCAGGACGCGTTGGTATATAATGTTACCGTTGACCGTTTAGGTGAAGTAATTCCGGGTTCTGCTGTTATACTTCAAAATGTTAGTTTGAACCGCACTCCGAAAGTCGGTGATAATGTTTTAGTATTACAGCAAACTATATCTGGAACTTACAAAGGTAATGTATATGCAACAATAGCTAATGTAAATAACGTTACAAGTGGCGAGTGTGAATGTGATGTTACCGCGGTACTCCACTTGAATGGACCGAAAGGTGATACAGGTGCTACTGGTCCACAAGGTCCTGCGGGTACAGACGGACATAGCGTTTATACGGCCACGGATACTTGTTCAACCGAAGTAGGCGTCGAATGTGAAGTATACAAGGATAGCACTAACGCGAAAGGCGTGGGGGACGTAATTATAAATGCAAACGGCCGTGTGTTTACTGTAACAGGCGAAGATGTGCATGAAGGTAAGCCTACTTGGACAGGCCCTGTAACGGCAATAATAAATGGTCCGCAAGGTCCAGAAGGACCAACGGGACCGCGGGGGCCTGCTGGACCTGCGGGTAGTGATGCAAGTATAACAAGTTTCGGCATACAGCCTGTTACAAGGGTTACACCTACCGCAGACGGTATAAGATGTGAAATAAGAGCTGAGATAAATGGTAGTCCATTAGGGAATTTAGGTAATATGTATTTACCAATTGAACCCGGTGAAAATATTACATTCGGAGCCAATGCTGCTAACAATCGAATGCAAATAAAGAATGCCATTAAACTCTATCAGCATAATATTAAGTTTAATCAAAGTGGTACTATAACTGCACATATGTCATTTATAAGTAAATCAATGGTTAAACTTTCAAGAGTTGACGAACTAAATAGTCAATTAGTAACTCTTGTACCTTATCCTATGACAGGTTGGTATAGAGAAAATTCAAATAATCTTTGTTGGGCCATATGTGTTGTTGCTACAAGTGGTGGTGGAGTTACGCTTAGATTTTGTGGAAATTCTGGCGAAACTGCTGTTAAGTGGGAACCCGACGAAACTATTACTGACGACGTGGTAAATATTGTATGAACATCAAACTTTATAAGATGTCGTGTGAAGATAATCGAATAGATAAAACTTCATTCTTGACACTTGTTTTAGATTTGAATGGTACGTTACGGGCGGAAACGTCCGTAACGCAACCAGTTATTGAAGTTTACTTATCTGCAATTTACGATATTACACAATTCAATTACGCACAGATTGATTTATTCAATAGATATTACTTTATTGACGATATAATTTCAGTACGTACAAATGTTATTGAAATTCACCTGCGCTGTGATGTACTTATGAGTTATGTCCACTCAATCGGACAACTTCCGTGCATCGTCGCAAGAACGTCAAATGAAGAGTATGTGAGTAAGGATTTGTATGATAATCAAATACCCTTATTGCCAACAATTGATACTGAAATAGTATACAACGAGCAATTAAGAGGTGATTTTATCAACAATATCGGCGGTGCGGGGACTGCAACTGATTTATGTTTCGTCGTTACAATGGTGCAACCGTTAGACATAGAGGCAGCTCGCGGTTCTTGGCTTGGGAATTTACTTTCAGTACCCAGCGCAAATTTAAGCGGAAATACTCCATTCAGTTGTTGTTTTGTATTATCGCACGAAAAATTACAATCACTTGCAGATGCAGTTCTTAAGAACTCAGAGGCCGCGTCTTATATCATTTCAATACGTTCTATGCCGTTAGATGCTATTAACTTTACTACAACTTTGCTGTACGGCGATATGAAGTATTATGATAGTGTGGGTAATGAACACGTTTTGCTTGAACACGTTCAGTATATACCTAATGTAGTAAATGATAACGCTGTTAATACAACTTCGTACGTTGTAAAAGCACATCAAAAAATAGAGGTAACTCGTAAATACAATGATTATCGAGATTATGCTCCCTTTACTACATTTGAAATGTTTCTTCCCTATTACGGAAATTACCAGTTAAAAGAAAATGACATTTATAATGGATTATATTATGATGTTATGTTAAATTTTACAACTGGGCAACTTACTTACGGGTTTTATCGTGATAAAGGTGAAGGGACTGTTCGTGCGCCTTCCGTTGAATATATCGAAACTATCAATGTTACACTCGGTATTGAAATTCCGATTTCGGCTACTAATTATCAAGAGATAATTCGTAGTAACGAAAGTAAAATGATTTCGGGTGTCGGCGGTTTAGTTGCGTCAGTTATATCAGTAGTTGCAGGTATTGCTCTTATGGCTACTGGTGCAGGTGCTGGACTTGGAGCAAGTTTAGCTATCGGCGGCGCGGCAGGTGGTGTTACGGCTGGAACAAGTATGGCCGCTAATTTTGAAAGCATCCCTAATGTATCAGCAACTGGAAGTAAGAGTAACAATACAGTTGGTATTTACTTACCTACTAATATGATGTTGGTACGTAGAACTAAAAACTGTACTGAGGCTCCTGCTAACATTTCTTCTGTACTCGGTTTACCGTCTATGAAGTGGATAGAACATATATCAGATTTAGGTTCAAATATTATCTTATATGTGTATGATTGCCACCTTGACGGGATTACAGCATTAAAAACTGAGAAAGACGAAATATACAGACTACTCCGAAGTGGTGTTATAACTTAAAATAGTCCCCTCATTTGAGGGGACTATTCTTTTCCGTTTGAGTGGAATTACATCTCACTACCGTCGCTGTATTCTCTTTCGTCCTCAATAGCTTTACCTTTTTCATAATGCGTCTTTATATAGCAGCAATTATGTTTCGGATTTCCTATTTCATAATCTGGACATCTAAACCAGTATTGATAAACACCGTTCCAGCTGTCCTTATCTTCAATTATCATTCTTTTGCCACACTTACATCTCGGAATTTTCATAATACACCTCTATTTACTAATTCTATTCTTACATAAGCTAATAATGTCTTTCTGTCATATTCTGTAAATTCTGGAAACTGCTGTTTAAAAGTAAATTTATTTTTAAACAGAAATTCCATAATAGTTAATTCTTCTATTGTTGCTTTTTCGATATAGTCGCCACTCTCTTTTAAAAAATTATTCATTATACAAACCCCCTGTCAGTTTGACACCATTGCATATAGTTTCGCACAACTTCGCCTATTTCGTTATCTTGATAAAATACTTTATCAACGTCGTAAAACCATTTTATTTTACGCCCTATATCGTCAATAGGTTTAGTAATCTTTCTACGCCAATTAAAATTAGGTCTGAAATCAGTTGAAAATACTAAATCCATATCCTCGTCTTTAATCGGCGTAGTCTTTAAGTGAATAAATGTAAAACTGAAATCTTCAACTGTAACAATTTCGCATTGTAACGTTGTTTCTTCCCAAATTATAAAATAAGTTCCTACTATATCCTTAGGACGATACTTTACGGGACAATGCGGATATATAGCTAATTCCCACATACCGTTAGTAATCATTTTTAGTTTCGGATTGTTAAATGCAAAATATACGTCTGACGGTTTTCCTTCGGGGTTAGGATTGTCTGCGTATTCTACTGCAATTCTTAATACCACATCTTTTCCTGTTTTCTTGTCGTGCTTTACTGCAAATTGATATTCTTGAATATCTCCGGGTTCCATTTTAAGAACATTATCAAGGCCCATCTCTTTGAAATATGGATTATATTTATTAACAGTATTACCACACATATAAATTTTTACATTATCCCTATCACGAATTATTGTAGACAATACGTTCGTAAATGTTACAAATTCGTCTGGTAAGTAAAGTTTACGTGTCATAAACTCGTCAAATAATATAGTCGTTATTTTAGGATATGACGTTGACTTGTCGTGTTCTTGTCCTGCAAGTGAGAACGCATAACAAAAAGGTTCCGTATCTTTTATTCGTTCACCTTTTTCTGTCCACTTACAAAAATACCAACGCATAGACCAATAATAAATATCAGTCCATTCACCATTAGTCATTTGTTCGATAATGTTACCCCTTTCAGCATTTTCTACAAAGTGACTAAATACGTCTACACCTCGTTTACCTTGAAAATCTACATCATAACGACGAATTATCGCCATTTTCTCGCCTTTGAAATAGTAGTTTTCAAGTCCTCTTTCTTCGACTGCAAAGGATTTACCGTTTGAACGCATACCATAAATAATATTATAGTGTGCGTGGCATTTATCTATCCTTGTTAGTCGATAATGTTCTAACTTCTGTTCCATTTAAATACTCCTGCATTGAAATTTGAGTGCCTTTTATTGTGTCCATTCGAGCGGAAAACTTAACTTTTTCAGCATAAATCGGACATAAATGGCAATTTATTTGTTTACATTCTATGTCGTCTGAAAAAATACAATTATTATCAACCTCTGTATACATCATAATTCCTCGTCATTTATCCCTAATAAGTATTGCAGATATATTTCCGATAAAGAAAGTGTATATTCTGCATTACTCAAATGAATACCAGATTTTTCGTGATATTCTGCCTTATTTCCTAAATAGTCTGTTAATACTCCGTCCATTTCTTCGTCAATATAGGTATGCGTTTGCTTACCTGTATTCTCTGGCGGAATATATAACCCCTCTTTGAAATTCTCAAAGATTTGATTGCCGAACACTTTTTGCATATACTTTAATGCATCTTGTTTATTTAACCCTGCAACCGTCAAAGTTAGCTCGTTATTTTTCTCATACAAATATCTTTTTGAACCTAATGTTTTAAATCTCGTAGAAATACCTTCAAATTCCCAAGCGCCTAATACTTTTGTTACGCCTTTAATAGTCTTTGGACGACATAAATCATATTCTAATTTATGATAATTCATTGCATTTTTCAGCTTAAACTCATTTATTTTATTATATGTTTCAAAAAATTGTTTATGTTTTTCAAAATTTTTGAATTTAACACTATCTGTATCAGAATAAACGTAATCTTCGCCTAATTCTTTTATAGCCATAAATAAATTACGTCTATTATATGCCGTAACCCACACACCCCAAAGATAATATAAAAATCTTTTTGCTGAATTATTATTCTTTTCTATGGCCTCTGAAATGTCTGGCGTTTCACTTGTCCATTCAAGTGGACTGTAAACAATCGTTGGTCTACAAATATCTGTTACACACATTCCATAAAATGAATTCAAACGCTCTTTTGATTGCTGATATTCAACAACTCTTTCGTCTACCCCCTTTAATTCAGTCTTTAACTTGTAAATTTCAAGTAATGCCTTTATTAAGTTTGTAGGTAGATAACCTTTTTTCATACGACGAAAATTATATACAATCATATTTTTCCACGTATAATTGTCAAGAATTATCTTAAAATCTTGCTCTGTCAACGTGATTTTAATATGTTCTGCGCTGTCAACCTTGCCGTTATTCTCAACTAAACCCTTGATTTTTGTGCAATGCGACTTACTGATATAATTTTCATTGTAGTTTGTTGATTGAATGTCGTCAAATTCAACATCAAACATACAGCAATATTGCTCTAAATTAGTAGCAAAATCTTGCTCGTCCTTTATTTTTATAAATTCGGGGGCAGACATAGGAAATCTTTCCGTTACCATTACAGCAGGGTATGCTGATGTAAAATCTTCCGACGCAACTTCGTGTACTACATCACCAACATAATTTGCATTTGCGTGTGTATGTCCACCAGCAAACGCCGCTTTCGCTTGTTTATATTCTTCTGCTGTCAATGTTAAGGTTTTCATTATGTTTCTATACTTTTTATAAACATCTTGATTTTCCTTTTTCTTACCCCCACCATAAAAACATTGTTTTCGCGTAAAATTACGTACTTCACCTGTTTTTGTCATAGGTATTTCGGCAATAGAACCGACGCGTTCAATATATTCTTCAATATACGCTGTAATTATTAAAACATCATTATATGTATATGCTAATTCTTTCTCTGTCAACGGTGTTTTATAGTTACGTTTTAAAGAATAATCTAAATCACCTTTTAATTTTCTTATATTATGTTTGGTCAACTGTTCCCCTACCATTGCCAAACTATAACCAGATAATTTATAAGAGCATCTGAACTCTATTCCTAAATCACACAATGCCCTAACAGGTCGGCGCTTATGTAATGAAAATACTTCTGTCCATTCAAACCATTTATGCATAAATTGAAATTCATATGAAAGGTTATGAATGTAAATAACTAAACGTTGTTTATCGTTAAGTTCGTACCATTCAGACATAAACTTGCAAACTTTGATAAACTCTTCCCACGTTCTACCTTGAACTATAACATCTTTGATTGCTAACGTCCATATATATGTTATTGCTTGCTTTATTACTTGTCCATTCGAGTGGACTTCAAATGATGTTGTTTCAATATCGAACGCTAACGGGGCGTTATAAAACGTTATCTGTTTTGTACTTTTAACTTTATCCAGAATACCCGCTTTAATTATCGCCTTTTCTATTTCGTCCGCCGAAAATACTGTCAAGGTAGAGTTCTCTGGCGTCGGGGGGTAACTGTTCGATTGCTCTATTGATTTCATCTTCTACCCCCTGTTCGTATCTTCTATTGAGCTTTTCAGTTAGATAACTTGCTATTTCTTCGGCAGACATATTATCAATATTTCGTTTGTCCACTACTTGCGCAATTTCTCGCCAAGTTTCATACTTTCCTAAAATTGCTTCATAGCTCGCATCAAGAGTTTCGTAAACTTCAAAGAATTTAGTATACGCTTTACGGGTGTTTAATTCTATACCGAATTTATCTTTTAACATATCCATAAATTCTCTAACATCTTGCTCGTGTCCGCCTACTGTTGAGGTAGATGTTGAAAGAAAATTTTTTTCTCTCATTACCTCATTCAATAATTTTCCGCGCGTTATATCTTCTTCACGAAAATCATTAAATTCGTGTTTTTTATATCTATGAAATTCAACTTCACCCGTCTTTAAATTTCTTTCAAAGTCTTTTCTATATGCTTTCGGAATAGGATAATTTTTCTTCTCATTGAAACGACTTTTTAGCGCGTCAGTTGCAGCATTATATCTATTATTTGCCCAAACATATGTCTGCTTATGAATAGCCATTAATTCCTGTTTAGTCATTGAACGTAAATCTTCATAAGTTAGTTTTGTAAAATCACTTATTCTTTTTATTTCCATAGACAAAAACAATACCCCGCCGATATTATTAATCGACGGGGTACATTCCCCTTTTATTTAATTATTCCGTTCGAGTGGAAACTTAGAGAACTTCGACCAGCGTTATATTCTGCTTGCCTTTTGTCTTGCCCTCTTTGAGTTTTACTTTCAAACCGTCAGCGAGCGCGGCTTTGAATTCGTCGAAATCGCCTTCGACGGCCTCTAAAATTTCGTCAAATATTTTCGACAGAATAAATCCCGAAAATGCAAACTTCTTCGGCTCTTCTTTGAACGTATAAACGTAAAACTCGCTGATACCGTTTTCTTTTGTGTCGTCGGATACTTCTACTTTATCTGCCGCGTTAATCGTTATACCGTCTTTATAATATTTAATGATGTTTTCCGTTTCAATCTTTTCTCTTCCTTCCATAAGTTCGGACATAACGGTTGCTTGCTGCGCGATTTTTCTAATATCAATAGACATAATTACTCCATTTAGTCAATTACGATTTTTCTTATATTATCATATGTTAATAACGTATTTAATAATGTTCTGATATCATAACGGGATAACATTCTATTTACTTGTATTGTACCGTCCTTAAAATATACGTGTATATCATAATATTGATTATCCATAATTGACTACCTTAATTTTTATTTTCAGTCAGTTTATATAAACCCTACCATAAACTTTTTTGAGTTGTTCCACTTCGCCAGCGGCTCAAAATAAAATATTAAATTGTTTGTCCATTCGAGTGGACACGCCATAAAGAGAGTATGAGAAAATAGACGTTCGCGTAGGCGAACGAATTTTGTTCAAAATTCAGTATTTTTGTTCAAAATTCAGTATTTTTGTACAAAATTCAGCGCGTGATAATCCCACGGCTTACGCCGTGGCGATTATTTTGTCGGGGCGGTTGCCCGCCCCGTCATTCGGTTTACAACTTGGCAATAATCGTCTTTATCAGCTCTATTGCCCTATCGTTCGCGCCGCTCTCTATGTCATTTATAACCACGGTTAGCGCGTCTTTGAGCATATTCATATCTAACGCGGTGGCGTAGTCCTCTGCCGTGTCCTCGGTGGTGTCCGTCGTGTCCTCGGTGGTGTCCGTCGTGTCCTCGGTGGTGTCCGTCGTGTCCTCGGTCAGCTCTTTTTCGTCCTTGACCTCTGCGCCGTATTCGGTAAAATCATATCGAACAGATAATACTTTTTTAAGCTCAGATACCGACATTAACGGACTAATCACGTCAAAAGTAATAAGGTTATCGACGTACAACGTCATTTCGTCCCGTGTAACCATATACACATTGCACACTTTGCCGCCTACCTTGCGCAAAACCTCGGCGCCGTCCCCGTCTAAAACCTTGTCCCACTTTTCCATTGTTATGAACTCTTTGCGGCCTGTCTTTTTCAGCTTATTGCCTTTTGCTTCCTCAAAGTGTTCGTATGTGGTAGTCTTGGCCTCGTAAAGGGTTTTCAAGCTTGTGAAATCGAAGTCGTCTTTTCCCCAGCTTTCGCGATAAAAAATCGAATGTGCGCCGTCGGGGGTAATTAACGCGCCTATCGTTACGGCCGCATAAGCTTGCGACTTTTTCAACCCGCACGCCTTTTCAGCCCACTCGATATAGCTCGCGTATGCCTTTTTAAGCCCCTTTTCGTCATAGTATATGGCGTCTTTCCAGAGCTCTTGGCGGTACACCTTTTGAAGTGCCTTATACCCAAATAACTGCATCTTATCGCTTAACTTCTGCGCTATCTCAATTAAGTCCCGCGCCTTGTCCGCAGTGTCCACAAATAAGGGGTTTACCTTATCAAGTGCGGTGTTGAGTTCTTGCGCTGTAAGCGCGTTTTTGTTTTCCATTTGAGCGGAAAACTCGTCTTGTTTCTTTGTCATAATTTGACCCTCCGAATAATGTTATTTTTTGCAATCAATAAATTTATATCGATAAACTTATATCGATAAAGTTTTATCGATAAATTTATATCGATAAAAGTATACTGATTGCGCGCCCCTACCCTCGGGACACCTCTAATATACAATATTGATAGGGGGCTTGTCAAGTAGCAAAGTGCACAAAGATTGTGTACAATGTGCACAAAGATTTTACGGGGCGTTTATTGCCATTTTAAGGCGTGTAAATCGTCGGTCGATAAATTAATCAAGCGCATATATTACGGGCGTTTACGGTGGCAATGTGGGCGTGTGGTGGCGTATTAGCGCATTTGCACGCATGCACGTGTGCGCGTGTGCGTGTATCAGTCCGAACATATGTTCGGCGAAATTTTCCGTCTATTCATAATCCGAACATATGTTTGTAATAGACAGGTGTCAATTTGAGTTTAGAAATACTAAACTTTTTGTTTATTTTTATTAAACTTGTATAGGTGATGTAGGGT
>OLRH01001033.1_pt1 | contig 14525 bp, 19 predicted proteins | sample 1672321 | NCBI WGS metagenome assembly OLRH01 (sample SAMEA3136671, study PRJEB25190) | human gut metagenome | reverse complement strand
GAACAGTTACCTTATATGTCGTATTTTATAAGTTTTACAGTGCCCTGCGATACAGCATCTCGATATCGCACTGGCGTGAAGTCCTTGGATTGACAGCAATGTTGCCGCTCTTCATGGCATCGACAGCCATCGGCTCTATCTTGCTTTCTATCTCTTCCTTTGTGACTGTTCCGTTTTTGCTGGCATTGTTGATCGCGATGGTCAGATTCTCAGGGATTCCGATGTCTGTGCAAAGCTCCCTGATTGCATCTACCAGCATCATCGGCTCAAATTCGTCCGCATATGCAGGAATCGGGCTTATATCATTGTAGATGGTCAGATACTTTCCATGATCTGCAAGTGCATTGTACTCTGCGATTACAGGAAGCAGCACTGCATTTGCCACTCCGTGAGGCACATCGAAAAATGCGCTGACCGGATGGCTCATTGCATGCACATTTCCGAGCCTTGCAAATGAGAATGCTATTCCTGCAAAAAGTGAGCCTGTCATCATAGCTTCAGCAGCCTCGATATCGTTTCTGTTTGCTACAAATCTGCGGATATTTTTACCGATAAGTGCCATCGCTTTTTCTGCCAGTGCATCAGAAAATGGCGATGCCGCTGTGGATACATATGCCTCCTCTGCATGGATAAATGCATCAATTCCGCATGCTGCCGCCACGCTTGCCGGTGCTGTTGTGATGAGCTCTGCATCAAGGATTGCATATTTTGGCAATATCTCGTAGCTGAATACTGTGAGCTTATAGTTTCTGCTATGATCTGTGATTACAGAGAATGCTGTCACCTCTGAGCCTGTTCCTGCGGTGGTTGGTATCGCAATGAGCGGTACGATTGGTCCCGGCACCTTGTGTGCTCCCTCATAGTCTGTGACGCTTCCGCCATATTTGGCAACCACACCCACTGCTTTTGCCACATCCATCGGTGAGCCGCCTCCGAATGCCACGATAAAGTCTGCGCCCGACTCCAGGTATTTTGCTGTGGCTTTCTCCACTGTTGTGACAGATGGATTTGCCTCTATATCTGTAAAAGTGTCTGCTTTTATGTCAACTGATGCCAGATAATCTGCTGCCTTTTTTACAAGTCCCATCTTCTCAAGATGAGGTCCTGAAATGATGAGTGCATGCTTACCTCCAAGTTTTTTGGCTATTTCCGGCAGCTTTGAGAGACTGCCCTTTCCCACTGTGATGTCCTGTGGCACTGAGAAATTAAATGTTTCCATATATAATCTGTCCTTTCTGTTTCCTAGCTTGCTTTCTTGGCAAGTACCCTGTCTATTGCAGCATCGATAACCTTATCCAGTTCAGCCTCATCTGCCTCCGGCATAAGTGTTGCAGCATCCTCATCTGAGATGAGCTCAACAAGTGTACCAAATGACTCCTTGTATTTCTTTTTACAGAAGACGAAGAATACCACGCCGAGCGCACACCATGCAAGCACGATGCCCCACTCCTGGGCGATAAGTGATCCGCCGCTTCCCGGTATGCAGTACATTGCAACCATGAAGCCTGACATGATGACCGCCATCGTTCCAAAGAACTTGTATGCTGGAACCTTGTAAGGTCTTGGCATATCCGGCTCCTTCTTGCGAAGAATAATGAATGAAAGAGCAACCATGCAATATGCCACGCAGCAGCCAAAGTTGCCGGCATCACTGATCCATACGAGCATCTTTCTGCCTGCAAAAGGTGCAAGCATTGTGAGTACTCCAATGAGAATCAGTGAGTTGATTGGTGTCTTATGCTTTGGATGAAGCTTTGCAAAAAACTTCGGAATCATATATGACTCTGCCATTGAGTACATGGCACGCGAGCCACCGAGCAAAAATGAGTTCCATGAGGTTACGATGCCGCACATTCCGCCGACTATTATAACCTTTGCCATTATCTTCGTATTGAAAGCGGCAGCCATTGCATCTGCTGTGACAAGTCCTGTTGCCTGCTCTGAATCAACAATTGCCTGTGGACCCATGACAAGACCTACCGCAACAATGACAAGTGCATAGAACACAACTGCCAGAACTACTGATAAGATAAGTATTGAGCCGATTTTCTTTGCCGGAACATTGATCTCCTCAGCCGCCTGAGGTATTACGTCAAATCCGATAAAATAAAATGGTGACAGTGCTGCCACTCCGATAATTGCCTTTACGTTCAGACCTGCAGAGCTGCTTGCAAACATCTGTCCGTCCAGGTTATCAACTGTTCCATTGATTACCGATGCAATTATCAACAAAATTCCGGCGCCACCAATAATACATGTGAGTACAGTCTGCAAAATCGCTGCTGTCTTTGCGCCAATAATGTTTATCATCATAATTAAAAATGCGATAACTATTGCTACAATCAGCCATGAAGCGTAGATATCAAAGCCTGCTACCGTATACAGGTAGCCCTTCAAAAAGCCCGGCCACAGATATGTGATTATTGTTGGGAAAGCGCACGCCTCAAAGCATGCCACACTTACATATCCAAGGATAATCATCCACGTACATATGAATGAGCCTGTCGAACCCATTGCCTTGTAGCTGAATACATGCTCGCCACCGCACTGAGGCATGGCTGCTGTCAGCTCAGCGTAGGTCATTCCCACGAAAAATATCATGATACCGCCGATTACGAAGCCGATTGCGGCACCGAGCACTCCGCCCTTTTCAATCCATCCTCCGGTTGAGACAACCCAGCCCCAGCCAATCATGGCTCCAAATGCAATTACAAGTACGTCCCAGGCATTCAGGACTTTGTTAAATTCTGATTTTTTCTGTTCCATTACTTGTCACCTCCAGCTTCTGTCTTACTTTCATTCTCTACCACTTTTCTTGCCAGAGACTCAATAAGCTCCGCTGTGCCATCCACTCCTAACAGGCTGCTGTCTATAAGCATATCCCTGTTGTGTCTGTCGCCTCGGTTGCTTCCTGTCAGCGCCATGTGACGCTTATGATAACGTTTATCCTTTTCAGTGATAAAAAGCTTTGCATCATCCTCCGACAAATTGTGGCTCTTCATTACGTTTTCAATCCTCACTTCATCCGGTGAATATATGAAAATACGTAAAATCGGTTTATGTTCCTTTAGTATATAGTCTGCTGAACGACCGATAATCACGCATGACTCACGGTCTGATAATTTTCTGATTATGGTTTTCTGGACGTGAATTGCACGCTCTGTGAGGTCTGCATATTTGGAGAAAGAGCCTCTGACATCACCCTCTGCACCTTTTCCGGCGATAGTGATACCTTCCTCAACCTTTTCCATGATATCCTTCGGAATACCGACCTCTTTTATGATTTCATCTACAGTATCCCTGTCATAAAATTTGATTCCCAGGTCTTTAGCAACCTTTTTGCCAATCTGGTTTCCTTTAGCGCCATATTCGCATCCTATTGTAATAACAAGATGTGCCATTTCGTTCCCTCGCTTTTCTTATATACATCTTTATAATATGTTGATATTGTTCAAAAGAAGGGCGCACGAAGCTAATCGTGACGCCCTTGTCCTTTTATCCGGCTCGTAAAATCTGCCGCAATATATTCTGTTGCCTGCTTTAAATATAATTCAAACCTTCTATGAAAGTGACTCAACAGTCTCCTTTATAATATCAAATGCCTTGTCGCACTCTTCCTCGCTTACGATAAGCGGTGGAACCATACGGATGATATGGCTTCCGATTGCTGTGATGAGCATATGGCGGTCGAAGCAGCCATGCTTTACATCTACACCTGAGATTGTATCGTCAAACTCAACACCAACTAAGAGTCCCTGATGTCTTACCTCTTTTACGTGTGGAAGCTTCTCAAGCTTAGCTGCGAAATAATCACCAACCTTCTTTGCATTTCCGGCAAGATCTCTGTCAAGCAGCTCGTTTACTTCTGCAAGTGCTGCTGCACAGCATACAGGATGTCCACCAAAGGTTGTACCGTGTGAACCGGCTGAGAATGCTTTTGAGACCTCCTCTGTCGCACAGATAGCACCAATTGGCATTCCACCGCCAAGGCCCTTTGCCATAGAAACGATATCAGGCTTGATGCCGTAGTTCATGTAGCTCATTACAGCTCCGGTTCTGCACCATCCTGTCTGAACCTCATCGATAAGGAGGAGCATGCCCTTCTCATCACAGAACTCGCGAAGTCCCTTCATGAATTCAGGTGTTGCAGGATGAACACCGCCCTCGCCCTGTACAGGCTCAATCATGATAGCGATTGTGTTCTCTGTGCAAGCATCCTTGAAAGCCTTTAAATCATTGTAAGGAGCGTATGAGAAGCCGTATGTCATAGGACCAAAGCCCACCTGGCATCCGTTTCCAGGCTGTCCTGTTGCTGACATAGCACCGAAAGTTCTGCCGTGGAAGCCGTCCTTAGCAGTTACGATGTGATATCTGTTTGGACCATATTTCTCTATACCATATTTACGAGCCATCTTAATCATAGCCTCATTTGCCTCAGTTCCTGAGTTCTGGTAGAAAATCTTGTCCATTCCGATAGTCTTGCAAACCTTCTCAGCAAGCAGTGCCTGTGGAATGGTGTATGGATAGTTGAATGTATGCATGATGTCATCCACCTGATCCTTGACTGCTGCAACAACCTTAGGGTTTCTGCTGCCGGCATTGTTTACGGCGATTCCTGCGTAAAAGTCAAGGTATGGTGTGCCATTCTCATCATACAGATACATGCCCTCAGCAGTCTCAGCGATGAAATCGAAACGCTCATATGTCTCAATCATATACTTCTTTACTTTGTCTTTGATGTCCTGTGCTGTTAATCCTGTGTCTTTTAATTTCATAATATATTGCCTCCTAATTTAAATATCCTTGTGATTTTGATAAATAAAAAAGAGCAAAGTGCTTCACCGGTTAGCGTCTTTGCTCTTAAATATTCATAATTAATATGTAGTTGTTTGTTCGTTTTCTTTTGTGTATTATTTTGAACAAGTAAACAATATCACGTTCAATATATTGTGTCAACAATTTTCATTAAAAATGCGAAATACCTCACAATTGTCATTTTAAAGGTGTTTATTCTTAAAATTATTAACATAAATCGCCATTTAATGCTTAAAATATTATTTTAATGTAATGTTTTGTGCATTATATTGTCTGTACATTATTCTGTTGCTATGTTCCTTTTCATCATTTATATATATTATAAAGAACATGCTATGCATTCTTTACAAGCTCCGGTTTACGGAAGGTACGGAACAATCCAATCTGCTCCAGTGCCTTTGCAATGCCGAAAAAGACAATTGAATCTATCGGCCACATAATAAGGTTCTTCAGTGCACGCATTGGAAGGATTGCCATAAGTGCCTGTCCATACAGTACCTGCAGACACAGAGTATTGAGAATGACATTGCAGATGAGCATTACTACAAACTTCGCAGCAAGCACTCTCCATATGGTAAGCTTTTTCTTATAAAAGAAACATCCATATAAAACACCTGCAAGCATTACAACAAGTGTAAGCTGTGGACAAAATGGTCCTGTAGGCTTCATCAGATACTTGATTATGTCAAGCGCTCCGTGGAAAACAGCTCCAACTACCGGTCCAAACAGGTAGTCAACGATACCATTTGGAATACCGGAAAAACCGATACGGATAAGCTGTCCATATTCGATGGAGAAATATCCAAGGATAACGGCAACTGCAGCAAGCATTGCCATAGTTGTGATGGTTCTGACCGATTTAAGCTCTCGGGCAGAATCGGTGAACAAAGTAACGAATTTTTTCATTAAAAAATTACCTCCTTTGCAGACCTCACCGAACTACAACAGGAGATAATTAATATCTTCGGATGCAGCGGGATGCGACTCATGTACCGCAAGATTTTCTTTTCGTCCGGGTGACAACTCCCTGTTCATCCGGCACTTAACGCACATGTGTCTACTCTGCTAAAATTTATTTATTTGTAACGTATTAAAGTATATCACACTCTAATATCAAATCAAGTCTTTTTATTCAATATAATAATTAAAGGGCCAAAATACCTTTTGACCCTCATATCTTATCGTATCCTACTATTTTATTTACTCTATCTTGGATCCGGACGATGCTTCATGTCACGGATAGGAATATTGGCAACGAGTGCCGGAACCATTCCGTTGTTAGAATCAGACTCTGTCTCTGTGATTTTCACATCAAGAGCTTCCGCATCAATATCCATATAGCGGGAAATAACCTCAATGATATCCCTTTTCATCATCTCCATCATCTCCGATGAGCAGTTTGCACGGTCAGAGACCAGCACCAGCTTCAGGCGATCCTTTGCAACATTACCAGAAGATTTCTTTTTAAATAAATCCATTATACCCATGGTACGTATCCCCCTTTAATTTTTCTTAAACATATCCTTTAGCTTTTCAAAGACACCATGTTTCTGGTTTAAATCAAGGAAAGGAACCTCCTCGCCCATGATACGGCGGCAGATATTCATATATGCCTTTCCTGCAAGGCTGTCTGAACCGACTAACGGCTCACCACGGTTTGTAGAAATAACAATCTGCTCATCATCCGGTACTGCACCGATTAAGTTGACTGCAAGGATCTCTGTTACATCATCAACATTCATCATATCACCGCGCTTAACCATATCGACACGCAGACGGTTGACAATCAGATCAATGCGCTTCATCTCATTTGCCTCGAGAAGGCCAACAATACGGTCAGCGTCACGGATTGCTGATACCTCAGGTGTAGTGACAACGAGTGCACGGTCAGCTCCTGCAACGGCATTCTTGAAGCCCTGCTCGATACCTGCCGGGCAGTCAAGCAGAATATAGTCAAACTCCTCACGAAGCTCATTGATAAGCTCAACCATCTGCTCCGGTGTAACAGCATCCTTGTCCCTTGTCTGGGCTGATGGAAGCAGACACAGATCAGGATATTTCTTATCCTTGATAAGGGCCTGACGTATACGGCATTTACCCTCAACGACATCTACGAGATTGTATACAATACGATTCTCAAGTCCCATAACAACATCCAGGTTACGCAGTCCGATGTCAGTATCAATCATAACAACCTTTTTATTTAACTGTGCAAGACCTGTACCGATATTTGCTGTGGTTGTGGTCTTGCCCACACCACCCTTTCCTGATGTGATAACGATTACTTCGCTCATGAACTTTCTTCCTCCTACGTTCCTAAATGCTATTTAAAATATTTTTAGTAATTGGTTCGATGTAAATATATCCATCCTTTGCGATGGCTATCTGTGCCTGCTCCTGCACCGGCTTTTCCTTTCGCCTTCCCCTGTGCTTCGGCTGAGGCTCGTCCGGACTCTTCGCAATCAAATCACCAATCTGAATCTGAATCGGCTGCATGTCAAGTGCAAATACAAAACAACTCCTGTCACCTGTACATCCGGCGTGAACATTGCCCTTTAATGCGCCAAGAATAACGATATTACCCTGAGCTATAATCTTGGCTCCCGGATTGACATCACCTATGATTGTGACCGAAGACTCGCTGGTAATCACCTGGCCTGACCTGAGCGTACCACGGTAAAACTGCTCCGGAACACTGACTGTTGCAACATTCTCGCACTGCTTCTGCACTGCCTCATTAAATGCCTCAACCTGCTCCTTCATAATGGCTTCCTGCTCGGTACCACTCTCCACAATGCACAAAATCTCAATTGTGGTATTTTCCTCAATAGCTGCAATTATCTGCTGCTGCTCTTCATCTGAAAGATGCCTTCCCTCAAATGAAATAGCAAGCTTTGCGTTTTTAAAAAAATTGGCGGATGCCTTAAACTTCTCTACAACTGCCTTTATCAAATCAGCAAATGACATATCCGCATCTAAAATTAAATTGATTCCATATTTATTACTCTTTATCGTAACCGACTGTGACATGAGTACCTCCAATATCATTTAATATGAAATTCATTACTCTTAATTATACATTTTTATGTGGCTTCACGCAACCTTTTTCTGTAGGCTTCATTAGGCTATACTGCCCAACAGACCTTTTATAATCTATTTCTGTTCTTATATTTATTTTGTAGAGCTACCATAATCCATCCGGATTAGGATGTGTTTTAAGATTCCATCGACAACACCCCTTCAAAAGTCCGTATTGCATTGCAGGATATTATTGATCGGTATTATTTTAAAATCAAGAAAGTTAAAAACCTTTAACTGAATCCGTGAAGTTCATCCTTTAAGCGAACCAACCAGCCAAGGGCAAGTTGGTTTCATGATAAAAACATACTTCAATGTCTATTTTCCGTACAAATGTTGTGACTCCAAACGCTCATTGGGCAAAAAAGGATACACGAAATAAGCCTGCTATAAAATTGCTTTGTTACTTATGCGTTTGTGACAGCATATTTCTGATAGTCCACTTTCCAACTTGTCTGTAAGTTCCTGTACTTTTTGTTTCTCTGTTTGATTATCTGCCATAGATTACCTCCATTTTTGTATAACAAAAGGCAGCAAATCAATTACTGATCTACTGCTTGATTTCCACAATATTTACTTGTTACTTATGCTGTTTATTACTGAATAATTATTTTTAAAGCAATTTCAAAAGTTGCACAAGCTCATGTGATTCTGTGCCACTGGATACCGTCTGTCTGGTATCAAACCGTTTAAAACCATAATTTTCATAAAAATAAAGCAATTTTTCTTTATTCTCTGCTTCCACAAATGCTACCATACCACCAACCTGATACTGTAAAATCTGTGTTTGCCTGATTGCTGCTTCGAGCAACTCCTGTCCTGTTATTCTTCCTTTTGCCTTATCATTAAAATTCTTTCCGAGCTGAGCAATCAGATAAGCTGCTAAATTATAAGTCTGCTCACTCTTATCTATTTCGCTAAACCTTGCTAGCTTTCTTTTGGCTGTATTACTAAAAGGCTCTGCCTTTACAATAAGTGGCTTAATTGTAATGGAAAAATACCCCAACAGTTCTGCATCCTCCAATGACAATAATAAATATGTAACTGCCTGATGTTTCTTTGCAAAATCAATTGCCTGCTGCTTTAAAAAACGCTCAACATCCGGATTCAGCGGACATGAAAACTCGGAAAGGAGCTGTACTAATTTGTCCTCTCCGAGCCGTTTGTCCCCACTTGCTAAATACTCACGAATGTTCAGCACAATGAAGTTATTTGCTGGCTGCATCCGTTTTCTTCCTTTTCTCCATGAATTTTATAATATCATCTGCTCCCTGCAAGTAGGTAACATTGATTGGTACACGAGGTGTTCTGTCGTTGGCAGATGCTTCAATCGCATCGGCAAACATCTCCACCTGCTTCTGACCGGATATGATAAAATTCTTCGTGATACTAGAAGTTGCCATATAAACACCTCCTTTATTAGTATGGCTGTTCTTCTGCCTATTACTCAATGTAATTTACATTCTTTTCTATCTTTATTCTATTATGGAAATGTCCTCTTTGCAACACAAAAATTATGAAATTTATATTACTTCCTGTGCACTCTCCAATTCTCATTCCAGTACCAAGCAATGTTGCAAAAAGCGGATACCAATGATAATACTCTGGAAATGTTTTTACCGCCTCTATAAACACTTTCTGCTGTTCGACTGTAAGAGCATGTCGGTTACATGGTGCACAGCCGCAAAGAAATCGAAATGCTGATCAATCTGATAAATATCAGCTATTCCTCAATGGAGCTTTTGCCTTATGTTGATGACAAATTTGCTGGCTACAGAAATAAAAGTATTTAGGAATTCAGATTTGCCCTAAGCGAAGGAATTTGCAGCCAGGTATTTTTGCCACTTTCGTACAGAAAGTCGAATCCCAGATAAAATCAACCTCTGTGATAAATACCTTAAAACAAGCATTTTCGCAAAATATGAGTCATCTATAAAGTTGTAAAGTGGTGTAAAATTACAAAACGGTTCGTAAATAGTCGCAAATCAGTCGCAACTATTCTTCACATAATTCTGGTTGAGCATAATTAATTATTACACCATTTCCCAATCTATCCCCAATATCAATACAGAAGGTTTGTTTATATTTTCTACCAGAAGCATCTTCGAACTTAATTGTGGGTGTCATTCTAAAAAAATCTTTTTCATCTTTATCATAAGACATTACCATAACAAATGCTTCACTTACCATAGCAATCGGGTCCTGAACAGCTTCATAACGACGTATTGTAAATTCCGACAGATCCATTCTCTTTGCGATACACTCTAAGTCGGGTATTATACAATATGCCGCACCTCTGCCTTTATTCAAAAATTCCATGCATAAAATAGTCGATTCCGAATTTGAATTAGAAACGGCCTTAGAATTTTTAAATACAAAATAAGGTTGTTCACTAACACGAAGTTTTTCTTCTGCTACACGCTTATCTTCTTCCCTTCGTCTTCTCTCCTCATCCAATCGTTCTTCATATTGTTTTCTTTGTTCTTCATATCTTACATCAGAAATAATTTTATCTCTCTTGGCACGATTTTTTGAAACAATATTAGAGATGATAAACGATAGGACACTAAAAAAAAGTGCTCCTGTCGCAACCAAAGCACTATATAGTGGAGCGTAGTCTTTATATTCTATAACCAATTGTAAAAATTCTTTAATCGTCATCTTTCTCCTTTCCGATTCCAGAATTTAAAAAATTAATTTCCATTTAACATTCGATTAAAATACTCTTAAAAATTAATAAGCTCAGACTTTCTCAAATCCTTAGTAGCTTCTGCATATATCTTCATCGTTGTTTCTGCATGCGTATGTTCAAAAATCTCCTGCACAGCCTTGGTGTTTACTCCCACTTCACACATTCCGGTTGTAAAAGTGTTTCTCAAAGAATGATTGCTAAAATTTGTAAGATTGCCTGCATTGTCTCGGTGAACTTTATCAAGTACCTCTAAATTACAGTCTCTAATAATTCTTCTAAGAGCTTTATTAAGTGTTCCTTGATGCTGAACATTACCGAATGGATTTACAAATATAAAATTTCGATAACCATCAACAACAGCCACGCTTTTGAACTTTCATCTTTGGAAAAATATTTGAAAGCCTTACAAACTAAATCTCTCTAGCAATTTTTCCAATTGCTTACAGCGCATAGTAAAACCCTAGTATTTCATCCTTTAATTAACTCTACTTTTTGACAGGCAGTGTATCAACAATGATTTCTTCCGATACATCAATATCATCGAGATTATATTTCCATGGAACACAATCGGCTCTTCGTTTATTTCTGCAAAATACCTATAGATACGATTAATAAGTTCCTCCTTAAATTTAACACGGATACCTCTGAGCATCTGACGAGTCGTCTTGCTAAAGAAACCTTCAACCATATTGAGCCATGATCCATGTTTGGGAGTGAATACAAATTCGAATCTTTCCGGTACAGTTGCCAGGTATTTTCTGGTCGCCTCTGATGTATGAACTTTAAGATTGTCGAGTACGATACGAATCTTGTCTTCCTTTGGGTACTTATCATCTAACAGCTTCAAAAATTCAACATATTCCGTGCTACTGTTCTTGTCTCTCACAAGAGGCATCAAAAAATGCATTTTCAATGCCGCCTTCTTTAAACTTTTTTAGGCAAAGCATGACGCTACAGCGGTTGAGCCCCACTTTATCAGCAATCGCATCTATTGATACGGAATCCGCACGTAATAATAGAATTCGCGCCCTTGTAACTGTTTGAGCCATTGTTCTGGCACGAGTTTGAAGTTCCAGATATTCTCTTTCTTCATTGCTAATTTCGATTGATGATGCTCTTATGCCCATGTAAATGTCCTCCAAAATCTTTATAATGACATTGTAGCACAGATTTTAAATATAGCCGAGTTATTAAAAAGATATTATACTAGGAATAATTGACTGCCACCGGACACTTATGTCCTTTTTCTCATTATATTGAATTTTTAGCTTGAATAATCAATACTATTGCATTATATACTATAAAGTGAAAAGAGACATTAGAAATTAACAAAATGAAAGAAAAGAGGTGTACGAAACAGCTCATCCGCTATCTCAACATGTCACAAATGTTTTCTTATATTTATCAAATATAATAACGGTATTACCATAATTAAACTGTAGTAATTTTCTAACCATATTTCAATAATCATCGCAATTATAATGCATATTATACCTATTGTAATAATTTTTCTTCTCATTTATGTTCCACCCTCTCTAAGATTAGCGCCCCACTGATAATCAACTCCATGGGGCGCTATTTTGATTATTACAAATCTACAAATACAATTAGTTTCCTGCTAATTGCTCGTCGATTTCAATAATCTTTCCGTATATCTTTCCTGCCCCAAAAGGATCTGTGATTTTACATCATAAATATCAAATGAATCAGGCAATACCTTCTCCATTTCATCTAAAGATTCCAATGCCTGTTCAAATCTATTAAACGCTAAATATATTTTTGTTTTTAGAAGTCTTAATTCACCATTAAATGGATCTAAATTAATTGCTCTACTAATATTTCTTAACGCCTGCGGCTCATCTTCTGCCTCAAAAAATATACTTGCCATTATTTGATACATTTGAGAAGATACAAATCCATTTTCTTCAGCCTTATTATAGAACTCCACAGCCTTGACTTTTTCATTCATCAGCACATAAATACTTCCGATAGAAAAATAAGCTTCAGCGTAATTAAGATCCACTAATAATGCTTTTTTAAATGCTTCAATTGCTTCACTGTATTGCTCTAAATTTGCACATGCATTCCCTAAATGAATATATGCTTCCAATGTTCTAGGTGCCTCACTAATTATTTCTTCAAATACTTTCTTTGCGGCATCATATTTTTCAGCAGAAATAAGCATAATTCCCTGACTCACTTTGTCATTTATCATTTCAGTATCCATAAAAACATCCTCCTAGTTAATCTTTGATTTTAATATCTCGTACAACGAAGGTCTAAAATAATCATTTATCTTTATATTACTATCCACCATCTCAGTTATATTTATTTTGTGAACATCAGTAGATGTATTAACGATTTTCTCAACCATCATTCCATCAATGCTTATTTCGAACAGCTTATCGTCATAACTCAAATTATTTATTCTGTTTAAATCAATCACAACAATATTTCTTTTATCTGCAGGTGTTTGATATTTTATTCTAAATATGTAAAATAATTTATCATCAACAATTTCTATCATCTCATCAATACGACCACCTATAAATGTGTGTTCAAGTCGTATTCTAAGTACATAGATAAATAATACAGCCGCTAACCCCATTGATGTGTAAATAGATGTTTCACTTGCCACTAAAAAATAACTAAGCTTTCCAGTTCTCATATTTGTTGAAACTAAATTACCTGTTACTATACAATAAATTGGAAATAATATCGCATAAGCAATAACCAATGCAAAAGAAATCTTCTCAAAGAGCCACAAATAATAAATGCCTCTTCTATTCTTACGATTCTCTATTTGAATTTTCTTTTTTAGACCACTGTCAACCGAAATATTCATATTAACCTCCAATCAAACCAACAACGTCTTCAATTGTTTTTACAGTTTTTGTTCCATACTTGTCAAAAATTGAAAAGACTTTCGAATTTTTACCAATTCCAATAGCATTTTTCAAGAAATTCATTGTATTATCTGCCGTTTTCACAACATTAAAAAACTTCACTAACTTTTCAGGAATACTATAGGTTTCCCTACTAAAATTGAATGTAAATTTTCCTAATTCAAATTTTTTATATTGTAGGAAGATTGTGGTTGCTACACATGTCTTTCCAACGAGTTGCTCCGGCTCATAGTACTCATGGATACCGCTTAAAATCGTACGTTTCTTGTCAGTTCCATCATTTAATGAGAACTTGAGAAGCTTCTTTGACTTTGGCACTGCTTCGCAGGCTTCAATCTTTACGACTCTGAAATCAGATTTTGCAAATGTATCAAAATCTACAAATTCCTCAAAAAGTGGCTCGATTTTTACTTTTGAAATATCAGGCTGTACGCTCTCTGCGGACACACTTGCTGTCTGTGCAGTTGTTGCTGCAGCTGCAGGAGCTGCTTCAGAAGGTATTATCTTTAAGACCTCCCTTAAGCTGTACCCAACTATTATACAAATCATTGATGGTAAGATTATTCTTATTCGCTCTGACACCATCCAAAACATCACGAAGCACATCCAATTCTTTTTCTCTTAATTTTTCAAGAGTAACTGCACTAATAGAATGCCGACCGCTTCGCTTGTCTCTCCATTTGAACTCATAAGTTCCACAACTTCTCTGGTATTCGCCTTCTTTCAAAACTCTATTTTTATTGTCTTTGCGTCTCTCTACTGCCATGTAAAATCTCCTTTCATAACAACAAAGAGAACACGCTCAAGTACATTATAGCCTCAACATGTTCTCATTGTCTATTAAAAGTTACATCTCTAAGCTAACTCTTTCGCAATTGATTAGATTAGGTGTTAAGTTACAGATGAAACATCAGTCTAAAAAGTAGAACAGGCTCTTTTCTCCAGAAAGGAGAGAAAGATGGCTTGTAGAAAAGACGGCAAAGGCAGAGTATTAAGAAAGGGTGAGGGTTACAGAAAAGGCGACGGAAGATACT
>OLRH01001015.1_pt1 | contig 14650 bp, 9 predicted proteins | sample 1672321 | NCBI WGS metagenome assembly OLRH01 (sample SAMEA3136671, study PRJEB25190) | human gut metagenome | reverse complement strand
TCCACCGCCTCGGGGATGGAGGCCACCTTCTCGTTGCAGGCCTCGCGGCACTGGAAGAAGATGTCGGGGTTCACGGTGGTGCCCCGGGTGGCGGGATGCTCGGGGTTCAGAGAGTTGCCGCGGAAGGCATACAGGGCGTCCATGTCCACCAAAGGACGCAGATCCTCATAATCCAGCGCCTCGATCTTCTGGATCTCGTGGCTGGTGCGGAAGCCGTCAAAGAAGTGCAGGAAGGGCATCCGGCAGTGGATGGCGCTCAGATGTGCCACCGCACCCAGATCCATGACCTCCTGAGGGGAGGAGGATGCCAGCATGGCAAAGCCGGTGCTGCGCACGCCCATGACATCGCTGTGGTCACCAAAGATGGACAAAGCGTGGGCGGACAGGGTGCGGGCGGACACATGGAACACACCCGGCAGCATCTCGCCGGCGATCTTATACATATTGGGGATCATCAGCAGCAGACCCTGGGACGCCGTATAGGTGGTGGTCAGGGCGCCGGACTGCAAGGAGCCGTGTACCGTACCGGCTGCGCCGCCCTCGGACTGCATCTCCACCACCTGTACGGGCTGGCCGAACAGGTTCTTCTTTCCGTTGGCGGCCCACTCGTCCACGTGCTCCGCCATGGGGCTGGAGGGTGTGATGGGGAAAATGCCGGCAACCTCCGTGAAGGCGTAGGATACATACGCCGCCGCTTCATTGCCATCCATAATGACTGTATTCTTCTTTGACATGATCAGACCTCCTTATATATAGGGAACTTATTGCTGTATCAGGTTTTCTCACCATTTTACAAGGCCATTTTACCCGCCGGGGCTTGGAAATGATTTGCATGGTTTCGCATTTTCTTTGCCGTTTCTCTTGCCTTGCTGCCTTGCAATCTTCCGGTGCGCTCCGGCTGAGAATACCATTATATTTTTGAAAAAATGAGATCATCGGGAAAAAGAAGACTACCCGAAAATCGGCAAAGAAAAAGAAAGATTGAGCAAAGCGTGGGAGGTAAGTATTGAGTACAATGGCATCAATCAATGGGTCGCAGCCGTGATCCTCGCACAAACGCCCCGGCCCATAATTAAAAAAAGGATTGTTTAAGGAGGATACAACAATGGATATGAGTTATTTGAAGGACATGCCCATCGCTATCTTGGGTGCCGGCGGCGTCGGCAAGACCATGGCCGGTGACTGCGCTCTGGCCGGCAAGGAGGTCCGCCTGTGGGATCAGCCCCGCTTTGCCAAGATGAACTTCGTGAACATCGAGAAGACCGGCATCACCCTCAGCGGCAATCAGTTCAGCTTCTTCGGCTTCCAGCGCAAGGGCACCACCAAGGTGGCTCTGGCCACCGATGATATGGCAAAGGCTGTCAAGGGCGCCGGCATCATCATTGTGGCCGCCGTGGCTGTGGCTCACGAAACCATTTTCCGCGAGCTGATCCCCCTGTTGGAGGACGGACAGGTCATCCACATCCTGCCCGACAACTGCGGCACCTTTATTTTCCGCAAGCTCATGCGTGAAATGGGCTGCACCAAGAAGGTGGTCGTTGGTGCGTGGTATACCGCTCCCTATGGCGTGCGTATCGTTCGCCGCGGCGGTGTTGTCACCAATGAGTGCAAGATCGAGGACCGCATCACCACCATCCGCGGCTGCGCCCTGCCCATGACCGACAACGAGGCGTTCATGGCCTCCGCATTCTATATTCCCGCGTTTGATGCCATCATCGATGCCGAGGGCGAGGTCACCGTTTCCAAGAAGGGCGAGGAGTTCCATCATGGCTTTGTGGTGGGCAACACCGTTCTGGACATCAACCTGTCCAATGTGAACCCTGTCATCCATGTGCCCGGCACGATTCTGGCCGTGTCCACCATGCAGAACTTTGACACCGTTCTGGGCAAGAACAAGGCCGACTACTCTCTGTATGCCTTCGGCGCCTGCCCCGCTATCGCCGAAGTTCAGGCCAAGTTCTGGGAAGAGGAAAAGGCTCTGGCCGCCAAGATGGAGGTGGGCCTGTGCACCGTGAACTATGAGGACTTCTTCTCCCGCACCACTATGTATGGCAAGGAGTACATGGGTCCCGACTTCGCTGTGCCCTACACCGAAAATTATCAGAACTTCTGGGGCGACGGTCCCTTCGATCTGGAGAACCGCTACATCACCGAGGATGTGCCCGTGGGCTGCTTCCTGATGAGCCAGCTGGGCAAGAAGTACGATGTGCCCACCCCCATCATCGACTCCATGATCCTGTTGGCCAGCACCATGCTCAAGCGTGATCTGGCAGGCGAGAGCAAGTACACTCTGGATTATCTGGACATCGGCCACATGACCCACGAGCAGCTGCAGGCTTACCTGCGCGAGGGTGTTTACACGGCCAAGTAAGGAAAATTCCATTGCTTTTCCGGAAATGAAATGATGCGGATGTTGCCTTCCGCCATTTCATTCCTCCTCAAATGAAATGCGCAGACCTCGGTCTGCGCATTTCCCCTATCATTCTGCATTTTTTCTATTGATTCCCCTGCTGAAAAGTAGTACAATGGCGGCCTGCGATATGGAATATACCGGGTATATAGAATTCTTTTTTCACAGGAGAGGACTGGTTCCATGAAAAATATAGCAACAGAAATGTTCCGCACGGGAAAAGCAAGCCGAATACTGCTTAAGCTGGCTCCGCCGGTGATGCTTGCGCAGCTGATTCAGGCGCTGTATAATTTGGTGGACAGCTTTTTTGTGGGGCGTTACTCGGAAAGCGGCCTCACGGTGCTCTCCATTATATACCCTGTTCAGCTTTTGATGATTGCCTTTGCCGTGGGCACAGGGGTGGGCATCAACACCATGATGGCGGCCAACCTTGGCCTTGGCCGGGAAAAGAGAGCCAACGAATTTGCGGGCGTGGGCACACCTCTGGCGGGGGCGCTGTGGCTGATTTTTGCCCTGATTTGTTGGCTGATCCTGCCGGCCTACGCGCGGATGTCCACCACCTCGGAGGAGGTCATCGCGGATGTGGTGCAGTATGGCCGCATTGTGTGCGTGCTGAGCGTGGGGCTGTTTTTGGAGAGCGTGTGGACGAAGATCCTGCAGGCCGGCGGGGACATGAAAACCCCCATGCTGGCGCAGATCTTCGGAGCCATCACCAACATTGTGCTGGATCCCATTCTGATTTTCGGGTGGCTGGGTCTGCCGGAGCTGGGGATCCGCGGCGCTGCCATAGCCACGGTGGTCGGGCAGTGCGTGGCTGCGGCGGTGGTGTGCAAAAAGGCATTTCGGCCAATTCCGCCGGTCAAGACCTGCCTGCGCAACTGCGGCAGCATTTTCCACTGCGGCATCCCCAATATCCTCATGCAGTCGGCATATACATTTTACATCTTGGGCCTGAACCTGATTCTGGCGGGCTTTTCCGACGAGGCGGTCACGGCCTTGGGCCTGTATTATAAATGGCAGACCTTTTTCTTCATCCCGCTGGGCGCTATGCAGACCTGCATCGTGCCGGTCATCAGCTTCAACTATGCAGCCAAGGATGTTGTACGCTGCAAGCAGATGCTCTTCGCGGCGGTGGGGCTTGGTATGGCGCTTATGGCCGTGGGAACGGCGTGCTTTGAGCTGATCCCGGTGCAGCTTTTGCAGGTGTTTACCTCCAATGCGCAGGTGATTGAGATCGGCACCTACGGCTTCCGCTTCATTGGCTCCAGCTTCCTGCCTATGGTCACCTCGCTGATCTTTCCCGTGTTCTTTCAGGCGGTGGGCTACAGCCTGAAAAGTTCCCTGCTCACCGTGATCCGAACGGTGCTGCTGTTTGTCCCATTGGGCTATCTGTTCTCCCTGTGGGGCCTGCATACATTCTGGCTGACCTTCCCGGTAACGGAGATCGTCACCACCGCCATGGGCTTTGCCTTTTACCGGCAGTTCCTGAGAAAAAACCCCATTCGCCCGCTTGAGGGGACTGCTGCGCCGACCGGGAACTGATTTTTATAGGGCAGTGGATGCAAAAAAATTTGCACAGAAGATTGCGGCGCAAAATATTTTGCACACTTATGGGGGGAATTTTGCACCATACCATGGCATTTGCAGGCGGCGAGTGCAAATAATCGAAGCAAAATTTATATAAAAAGTATAAAAGCAGATATAGAATATTGAAACATCCGACAAAAAAATCGCAGGGCGTGCCAAACGAAACCGTTTGGCACGCCCTGTGCTTTTTTATAGGCAACAAGGCTTTCGGCCTTGCCGACTTGCCGCAAGGTGCAAAAGGAGGATTCCTATGAAAAGAAACTATATGGATCGCATTGAGGCGCTGCGTCAGCAGTACCTTTCCACCCGGGTGGATATGGATGTCTACAACGCAAAATATCTGACCGAGGGGTTCAAGGCTTCCGAGGGCCAGCCTTGGATCATCCAAAAGGCCACCGGCTTTTATCATCAGTGCCGGGACAAGCATGTGTATATTCAGGACCATGAGCTGCTGGTGGGCGGCCCCGGCTTCAAGCCCCGCTGCGGCATTCTCTGCGCCGACAGCTCTGCGTCCATTCTGGATGACGAATTGGACACCATGAGCACCCGTCCCTATGACCCCTTCTACATGAGCGAGGAGGCCAAGCGCATTTATCTGGAGGATGTGCGGGATTATTGGCACGACAAATGCGTGCTGGATCGGTGGAGAAAGCTGACCCCGGAGGATATGAAGACCCTTCGGGACAACGGCATGATCTATATTGACCGCAAGGCTGTCCGCGGCTACGGCGAAACCACCCCCGGGTGGGACTATCTGCTGAAAACCGGCATCGGCGGCGTCCGCAAAAAGGCGGAGGAGGCATTGGCAGCCCTAAATGATGCCCATGTAGGTGATCTGGAAAAGATCTTCTTTTACAGGGCGGAGATCATGGCCTGCGACGGCATCATCCTGCTGGCCAACCGCCATGCGGAGCTGGCGGAGAAGATGGCGGCCGCGTGTCAGGATCCCGTGCGCCGGGCGGAGCTGCTGAAGATCGCCGAGGTATGCCGCCGCGTGCCGGAGCATCCTGCCCGCACATTCTACGAGGCTTGCCAGCTCGTGCTGTTCTATGAGTTTGCTATTTTTATGGAGCAGAACGCCTCCTCCTACAATCTGGGCCGCATTGACCAGTATCTGTATCCCTACTACAAGGCGGACAAGGCAGCCGGCATCCTCACGGATGAGGACGCTCAGGAGCTGCTGGACTGTATGTGGATCAAGATCGCGGAAATGTCCCTGTTTCAGGATGCCACCACGGCAGAATTTGCGGCGGGCTACTGCATCACCGTGCAGGTCACGCCCGGCGGCATCAATCAGTACGGCGATGACGCCACCAATGAGCTGAGCTATATGGCGATTCAGGCGACGCAGGATGTGCGCTTTAAGGAGCCGAACCTGTCCGTGCGCTATAACATTTCCAAAAACCCGGATTCCTTCCTGCGCAAGGCGGTGGAGGCCATCCGCGAGGGGCTGAGCATGCCCGCCGTTTACCATGACGATGCCGGCATCCGCATGCTGCTGAACAAGGGCGTGCCGCTGAGCGAGGCGTGGGACTGGAACCCCTGCGGCTGCGTGGAAACGAATCTCTCCGGCCGCATGAAGCAGTACACCGACATGGCGGACATCAGCATGGGCGGCATTGTGGAGATGGCGCTTAATAACGGCGTGAGCCGCAGGACGGGCAAGCAGGTTTCCGTGAAAACCGGCGATCCCCGGGATTTCAAGACCTTTGAGGATTTCTTCAACGCCGTGAAAAAGCACATCGACTACTTTGTGGATGTGGTGGTGTCCGGCGACCAGCTTCTGGATTATCTCAGTATGAACTATCGCCCGGTTCCCGCGCTGTCCTTGGGCTTCCCCGACTGTATGGACAAGGGTCTGGATTACAGTCTGGGCGGAGCCAAGTATAATTGCGGCGGCGGCGTGATCACCGTGGGGCAGGCGGATATCATCAATTCCTTGGTGGCTGTCAAGTATCTGGTGTATGACGAAAAGAAGCTTACCATGGACCGGCTGTGCGCGGCACTGGAGGTAAATTTTGAGGGCTATGAGGATGTCCGGGAGATGTGCCTGAATGCGCCCAAGTACGGCAATGACGATGAACGCGCGGACTTCTGCGTGGGAGAAACCTTCACCTATGTCATTGATCAGTTTGAGAAGTATGACACCAAGTTCGGCCGGATGACCACGGGGATGCTGCCTGTTTCCGGGAATACACCCATCGGGAAATGGGTGGGGGCGCTGCCCTCCGGCCGCTATGCCGGCACACCCCTTACCGACGGCATCGGCGCCACCGGCGGCACGGATGTCAACGGCCCCACGGCACTGCTGAAATCCGTCAGCCGCATTCCCCATGCCCGCTACACGCAGGGAACGCAGCTCAACATAAAGATCGAGCCCTCCATCCTGCAGGGGGAGGACGGCCTGCAGCACGGCGTGAACCTGCTGAAGACCATGTGTACCTTAGATGTATACCATGCGCAGTTCAATGTGGTAGACCGGGAAACTCTCATTGACGCACAGCTTCACCCCGAAAAGCACCGGGATCTGCTCATCCGCGTGGCTGGCTACACCGCCTTCTTTGTGGAGCTGGGCAAGAAAACACAGGATGAGATCATCGGCCGAACGGAGATCAGCAGCTGGGGCGGCTGCGGTCGATAAAGAAAGCCTTTGCAAATCCGTCAGAAAGCGAGAGGTCAGTCATGGCATACATTCCGCCCTATGAGGGACAAAACATAGCCTGCACGGTGCTGCGGATCGAGCGAAGCTCCATCCATGACGGCAGCGGCTTCCGCACGGTGGTGTTCTTTAAGGGCTGCCCCCTGCGCTGCCGTTGGTGCTCCACGCCGGAGAGCCAGTCCCGTCAGGTGGAAACCACGAAGGATGGCAGCAAAGCCTACGGGCAGACCATGACCGTGGAGGAGATTCTGCGGGAGGTGCGCAAGGACATTCCGTTTTATTTCCATTCCGGGGGAGGCATGACTCTCTCCGGCGGCGAGATTCTGGCACAGCCCGCCGCCGCAGCGGCACTACTGCGTCAGGCCCGGAGGGAGGGCATCCACACGGCCATAGAAACCAGCTTTTATGCCCCGGTGACTGCCGTGGAGGAGGTGCTGCCCTATGTGCAGGACGCTTTCGTGGATCTGAAGCTGAATGACAGGGAGAAGCATTTGGCGTATTGCGGCGCGGAAAACGGGAGCATCCTGTATAACCTGCTCCATACCAACGAAATGGACTGGCGCGGGCGGCTGATCCTGCGCGTGCCGGTGATCCCCGGCGTCAATGATGACCCGCAAGAATTGGAGCAGATCGCCTGGTTCTGCACGAAGCTCACCCGGCTGGATCACATACAGCTCCTGCCCTATCACCGCTTGGGGGTGGATACCTATCGCAAGCTGGGCAGGGCCTATCTGCTGGCAGATACCCTGGTGCCTACGGCGGAGCATATGGAGGCCTGCCGCGCTGTGATCCGGAAATATTATCCCCATGTGATCTAAACAAACGGCTGAACAAATAGAAGGAGGAGAGCGGTATGGTACAAAAGCTGGATATTCAGGTATACCACGAGTGTATGGGAATGCATGAGCATACTTATCCCCAAATTTTGGTCCCGCTGCATGAGAAAATGACGATAACCATTGGGGAAGCGGTCTACGAGGTCACAACGCAGGAGCTGATCCTTGTTCCGGCGGGGATGCCGCATCAGTGCAATTACAGGGGGCGGCTGCTGGTGATAAACCTTGTGGCGGATCTGACGGAGAAACAGGACACGGCACTGCTTGCCTACCCTCTGGTGGTTTCCATGAAGGGGCAGATCATCCAGCTTGTGGAGCTGATTCAGCAGGAGCTGAAGCAAAATCCCCAGAGCAAGGCCATCCGCTATCTTTACAGCTATCTCTACGGCAAGCTCATGGAGAACTGTGCCGCGCCGTCCATTCGGTACATCGCGGAGCACTATGACCTGCCCATCACGGTGAACCAGCTGGCGGAGATCGAAAATTATAACGCCACCTATTACAGCGACTGGTTCAAGCAGCAAACGGGAGTGTCCCCCAGTATGTATCTGCGCTGCCTCCGCATTACCCGCGCCAAGGAGCTGCTGGAGGACACGAAGTACACGGTTATGGACATCGCCGTCATGGTGGGATACAGCAGCAACTCCACCTTCACCCGCGCCTTTCACAGCGTTGTGGGCATGACGCCGAAGGAATACCGCGAGTCCCTGTGCATGGAGAGCGCCGGATAAAACAAAAAAAGGAGGGCTAGCCTGTGGCTCGCCCTCCTTGGCGTTTGGGCAGATAAGGGCGCCGGGAGATATGCTGACAGCATATCCCCCGGCGTGGTCGCCCTTACGCAAAAGAAGCAAATATGGGAAAGAAATGGCAATACAAACGGATTGGCTTACAGAGCCATGCGATAAATCTCGGCGGCGATCTCCGGCGTCAGCTTGACAAAGCTGCCGTGATTGGGAGCGCCGTGGAACATATTTTCCACCATGACGGGGATGTCCTCCTCCTTGCCGCCCAGAGAGCTGATGGTGGCGGGCATGCCCAAGTCGTTCATGAATTCACGCACGCAGCGGATGCCCTCCAGAGCGGTGACCTCCGGATGCTCAAAGTCGTTCTGGCAGCCGAAAACGCGGGTGGCAAACTTCACGAACAGCTCGGGGCCGTTGACCTTCATGGCATACTCCATCCAATAGGGGAACAGGAGTGCCAGACCGGCGCCGTGGGAGGCACCATAGAGAATGCCAATCTCGTTGTCCATGTGGTGGGTACCCCAATCCTGAGCGCGGCCCACGCCGGTGCTGTTGTTCTGGGCAACCATGGCGGCCCACATGATGTTGGCCCGCGCCTCATAGTCGTTGGGATTCTTCATCACCCGGCGGCCTTCCTTGATGATGGTCAGCATAACGGCCTCCAGCATGCGGTCGGTCAGCTCGCAGTCCTTGGTGTGGGAGAAATAACGCTCCAGACAGTGGGCGAAGATGTCGGCCAGACCGCTGGCGGTCTGATAGGGGGGCAGGGTCATCATCAGCTCGGGATTCATAATGGCAAACAGCGGGCGCAGAATGTCGCCGTCGGCGCAGCGCTTATACTGATGCCCGTCCTCGGTGACCAGAGTGACCACGGAGTCGGTGGAGCCTTCGGAGCCGGAGGCGGCAATGGTGACCACGCAGCCCACGGGCAGAGCCTCGGTGACGGGGCCCTGCTTGCCGCAGTAGAAGTCCCAGAAATCCCCGTCATACTTCACGCCCAGAGCGATGCCCTTGGCAGAGTCCATAACGGAGCCGCCGCCGATGGCCAGAACAAAGTCAACGCCTTCCTTCTTGGCCAGCTCGATACCCTCGTAAACCAGATCTGCGTGGGGACTGGCCTTCACGCCGCCCAGCTCCACATGGGCAATGCCCTCTGCGTCCAGAGAGACCTTCACCCGGTCCAATAGGCCGCTGCGCTTGACGCTTCCACCGCCGTAGTGGATCAGAACCTTGTGTCCGCCGTATTTTTTGACATATTTGCCGGTTTCGTTTTCGGTGCCTTTGCCAAAGGCGAAATAGGTGGGGCTATAAAAAGTGAAGTTATCCATAGTGTCCTCCTGCATTTCATTTGTCCGGTGGGCGACAGGGCACCTGCCGGCTATCCTTATTCTACCGTGACCGACAGGGGGAGAGTGTGCCTGTCCTCACCTGTTTTTTGCCGCATCTCATCTTTCTGTCGCGGCAGACGGCTGATGTGCCGCAAGCGGCAAAGTTCTCATGAAACGCAGCAAAACATTGCGGCGCATTTGCCGCTATAATCCATAGCAGGATAACGCAATAGGAGGGATCGTTATGAAAGACAGTATCGACCGATTTTATGAGCAGCTGGGCAGCCGCTGCTGCAATAATGACCCGGTAGCCGTGGAAACCTTTCTGCTGGATTGCATTGAGAATAACGCCCCCTGTGACGACGCGGAGTATATGGTCACCGTCTGCGGTGAGCTGGGCAGCTTCTATCGCAACTGTGAGCAGTATGACCACTCGCTGGCCGCCTTTGAGCGGGCAAAAACGGTGGCTGAAAATGCCGGCGCGGCAGAGAGCACCCTCTATGCCGCCACGCTGAACAATATGGCGGGAACCTACAGGCTTATGCGGGACTTTGACCGGGCGATTGATTTGTACCTTGCGGCGCGAAAGCTCTATCACAATATCTGCGGGCGCACCAGCGTGCCCTATATCGGCTCGCTGAACAACCTTTCCTTGGCATACAGAGAGGCAGGGCGGTCCGGCATGGCCTTGGCCTGTCTGGAGGAAGCGGTGGATCTCATCGACATCACGCCCAGTCTTCGGTTCACACTGGGGGCTGTTTTCAGCAATCTGGGCACGCTGTATTACAGCATCGGCGATCGGGAGCAGGCGCTGCGCTGCATGAATCGGTCGCTGCAGGAATATGAGAAATGCCCTCATGATGATCGCTGGCACTATGTGGATGCGCTGAGCAGCATGGGCGGCGTGCTGTATGCCTTGGGCAACTATTGGCAGGCCGCTTCGCATTACAGAAAGGCGGCGGCGTATACCATGCAGTGCAGCGGGAAAACCTTGGCCTATGCGAAACTCTGCCAGCATATCCGCTGGTGCTGCGAGAGTCTGGGACGGCCGGATCAGGCGATCGTGCCGCTGAAGGAGGCCGTGGAGATCTATACCCGCATCCTTGGCTCGGAGCATGAGCGCACCCGGGCGGCCGCAGACGATCTGCGGCATTTGCAGCAGAGAAACAAGAGCGGCATGCCGCCGGAGAAGGAGGAGAAGGGACCGTGTGGGATCGAGGAGTGATAGAGATATTCGGCGCGGCGGAGAACAATCTGAAAAACCTCTGCCTGCGCATTCCCAAGGAGCAGCTTGTGGTGCTGACGGGAGTGTCCGGCTCGGGGAAAAGCTCTCTGGCGTTTGACACCGTGGCCCGGGAGGGCTGCCGGCAGTGGCAGGATACGCTGCCGCTGTATCTGCGCAGCCGTATGCCCCACTATAAGCGCCCCCATGTGGAGCGCATCGCGGGGCTTACCCCCTGCATTGTGGTGGATCAGAAGCCTATTGGGGCCAACGCCCGCTCCACGGTGGGTACTGCCGCCGATATTGCCCCATTGATCCGGATGCTGTTTTCCCGGGTGGGCGTTCCCAGTGCCGGCGGATCCATGGCCTATTCCTTCAACCATCCCCACGGGATGTGTCCCGTCTGCACGGGACTGGGACAGGAAACGGCTCTGGATGAGGAAAAAATGTTTGATCGGGACAGGAGCATCAACGAGGGAGCCATCCGCTTCTCGCAGTTTTCCGAGGGGAGCTGGCAGAGCATTTATTACACCAATAACCCCTATCTGGATCCAAACAAAAAGCTGCGGGACTACTCAGATGAGGAGTGGCGGATTCTGCGCATCGGCACCAGAGAGCCGCTGATCATTGACCATATTTATAAAAATACCGGTCAGGTTTCCCACTTACCCTACGAGGGCGTGGTGACGCGGTTCGACCGCCTGTACCGCAATCGGGACATCGGAGGACTGAAAAAGAGCGTGCAGGAGGAGGTGCTATCGCTCCTGCGCCGCAAGGACTGCGCAGCCTGCGGCGGCAGCGGACTGAATCCTGCGGCACTGGCTTCCCGTATCAACGGGTATAACATTGTGGACTACAACACCATGCAGGTGTCCGATCTGCTCCCGGTTTTGGAGCAGATCCGCGATCCGCTGGGCGCTTCTCTTGCCCGGCAGATCCGCGCCGGGCTGCAGGCCATGGTCCGGGCGGGCTTGGGATATTTGACCCTGTCCCGGAGGACGGACACGCTGTCGGGCGGGGAGCTGCAGCGGCTGAAAATGGTGCGGCATCTGGGCAGCGGCCTCACCAATATCACCTATATTTTCGATGAGCCTACGGCGGGGCTGCACCCGGCCGATGTCCGCAGGATCTGCGAGCTGCTGCGGCAGCTTCGTGACCGGCACAACACCGTTTTGGTGGTGGAGCATGACCGGCAGGTGATAGGAATGGCCGACCATATCATCGAATTGGGCCCGCAGGCGGGCGATCATGGGGGCAAGATCGTGTTTCAGGGATCCGTGCAGGAGCTGCGCCGGGCGCAGACGCTCACCGCCCGGGTGCTGCGCGGGCCTGTCGCCCTCAATACCGCGCCGCTGCCGTGGACGCGGAGCTATATCGTTTCCGGCGCAAAGATCCACAACCTGAAAAATGTGACCGCCCGGTTTCCTGAGGGAGTCCTGACGGCGGTCACCGGCGTAGCCGGTTCCGGGAAAAGCAGTCTGGTCTGCCATGAGTTCCTTTCTCATTATCCAGATGCCATCCTCATCAGCCAGTCCCCCGTGGGTACATCGGTGCGCTCCACCCCGGCCACCTATTGCGGGATCATGGACGAGATCCGCCGGGTTTTTGCCAAGGAAAACGGCGTCAGTCCCCAGTGGTTCAGCTTCAATTCCAAGGGCGGCTGCCCCGTCTGCAAGGGAAAGGGTGAGATCATGCCGGATGTGGCATTTGCCGACCCGGTTGCCATCACCTGCGAGGAGTGCGGCGGGCGGCGATTTAATTCCACGGCTCTCGGTTATTCCTATCGGGGCAAGACCATTGAGGAGGTCCTGTCCATGACCGTGACTCAGGCGCTGGCGTTCTTTTCCGAAAGGAAGATCTGCGACCCCCTGCGCCTGCTGCAGGATGTGGGACTGGGCTATATGACACTGGGTCAGCCCCTCAGCACCCTCTCCGGCGGCGAGGTGCAGCGGCTGAAGCTGGCAAGCGAGCTGACGAAAAGCGGGCAGATCTACATTTTCGATGAGCCTACCACTGGCCTGCATCGGCGGGATGTGCAGGTGCTGCTGACGCTGCTGCGCCGCCTTGTGAGCCGGGGCAACACCGTCATCGTCGTGGAGCATCGACTGGATGTCGTGGCGCAGGCGGATTGGGTCATGGATATGGGCCCCGGTGCCGGCGATCAGGGCGGCTGCCTGCTGTTTGCGGGAACGCCGCAGGAGCTGCTCAAATGCAGCACCTCTGAAACGGCCCGCTTTCTGGCGGAGGCGGCGGGTGTTTCCGACAAGCAGTCGTGACCGCGGTCTGACCGCGAAAATCGGATAACGCCGCCTATGGCAAATGCTGCGGTCGGAGGGCCGCCGCTGACCGATAAAGGATCACCCGGAGAGCCTGTTTTGCGGGGCTTTCCGGGTGGTTTTTGTGTCCGCCCCAAAAGAGGCGTGCGGAAACCGCTTGAACGGGATTTATGCGGTGTTGCCTTAAGTTTCTTCATACCGCCTCCGAATAAAAAACAAAGGCCGCTGAGATATTGCTTCTCAGTGGCCTCTATGTGCGATTATATATTTGCCAGCGCCAGTATCTCCGGCCGGCTTTTCAGATATTTTCTTGCCTTGGACACCCATGCGCAAACCAGGTTGGCAGATACGCCAAGCTCGGCGCCGATCTCCTTGCTGGAGTGACCCTCAGCCATTCGGATCATCGCGTCGATTCCTTTGAGCACGCACGGCGAAGCTTCCTGTTTTGCTACTTTGAGTGCGTCCTGCACATCCAACTGCGTTGCGACATCTGAAATCGATATGGTCGGCTCTTCTACAACCAAGGGAATCATATCACTTGAAAGCTCCGTGGCCTGCCGCCTGGTCGAATAAATCAGCGCATCGCAGATCTCATTCCATATCAGGCGATAAGCATAGGTGGAGAAGGTCCCGCCTTTGTCTGTTGCCGCAGCCTTGCAGAGGCCAATACAGCCGATCTGAAAAAGATCGTCGTAAGTATAGATGCCCAACTGATACGGCCCGTGGACTTTATCATTGATTACTTTCTGGACCAGCCTGATATTCTGCTCCACTTTCTTTTGCTGTTCTGCTGTCAGGTTCATGATGCAAGCGCACCTCCTTTCTGCATATAGGGTCGCCCCTGTGTGGTTGCTTTTCTCCGTTCCAAGAGCTTTTTGCTCTCGTCAATGACCTGCTTACAGTAATATTCGCCGAGATAACCGATGTGCGCTTTGGAAAGCGGCGCCATAATCAGATCGGCCAGCCATTGGTATGCGTCCTGCTTACTCATATAACCAGATTCATAAAGCCGGTCAAAATAATGGTGCGCTGTGCGGCGCAATGTCCGCAGTTCATGATTGGCCATACTGCCAACCGGGATATTCGTGCCGGCATGGACACGGACATAGGAATCACATTCGGGATAGCGGGAACACACATAAAGCATGGTTCCTTTGGAATTATCGCGATAGATCCCATCGGCACTGCGGTATACAGCAGGACTGCCGCAATAGGGGCACCGCATCCCGCCCCGGTCAAACCCCTTTCTTTTCTTCTTTTTATTCATAGTTCAATATTTACCTCCGAGAAAACAAAAAGCCGGAAGAACTGCGTTAAAACATACAGCACCAAAACTGTTGCTGTAAGTATTCAAGCAGCCTTCCGGCTATCATATTCAATTGCCTGCGTTGTTGTGGATTTGCTCAGTGCGCAAATCCGTAACGATTCCTTGCCTCTTCCCGAGGCGAAGTCTGACGCCATACCATAGACGTATCGAGAGCCTGAACGCAAGCTCCTGCCACATTTATAGTATAGCAAAGAAGTGCCGGAAAGTCAAGGCTTAATAGTGACAAGTAACTATTTTGTCGCAGAGAACGGTGTGACCCGAA
>OLRH01001013.1_pt1 | contig 14662 bp, 8 predicted proteins | sample 1672321 | NCBI WGS metagenome assembly OLRH01 (sample SAMEA3136671, study PRJEB25190) | human gut metagenome | reverse complement strand
ATATCCCCCATTTTCGCAGATTTGTCAGAAAAATCGGCTGGCAGATCACAGAGGAGGAGATGGTTCTGGAGGATGGCAAGTTTTATCCTATGATGAAGGTAATTCATGGAGAAAAGATGCATATTTCAGAAGATACTCCTTATACTTTAGATGAGTGGTTTGGAGGAATGCTTCTGGAAAGAAAGCATCCTGTTCTGCGGGAGTATCTGGAAAGAGAGCTTCGCATCCGCAATGAGATTCTTGACAGATTAAAGAATGCGCCCAATGCAGAGAAGCGTGCGGGCGAGATAGAGGAGGAAAAGCAGGCAGTTATTGCTGCTTTAGAGGAATATGAAGGCATATGAACTGACCTCCTGGCTGGAGAAGAAGTACCCGTCAGATGCAGCAGAGGACTGGGATAACGTAGGACTTCTCGCAGGAGATGATACAAATGAGATCAGCCATGTGTTTCTGGCTCTGGATCTGACAGAGGAAACACTGGCTGAGGCCATAGAGGATGGGGCAGATATGATCATTACCCATCATCCCATGATCTTTTCCGGAATTAAGAAGATCAATAATCACAGCTTTACAGGAAGAAAGATCCTTACGCTGATACAGAAAGGAATTGTTTATTATGCGATGCATACCAATTATGATGTGCTGGGTATGGCGGATCTGAGTGCAGATTATACGAAGATGCATGATACCACAGTCCTTTCCGTAACTGAAGAGAGAGAGGGGGAAGTACAGGGCTTTGGCAGAGTTGGGAAACTTCCCCGGGAAATGACGCTGAGAGAGTATGCACAGCTTGTCAAAGAGTCTTTGAAGTTAAATGATGTAAAGGTTTATGGGAATCTGGACAGCATGGTAAAATGTGCTGCTGTATGTACAGGATCAGGCAAGAGCATGATCAAGGATGTCATTAAGGCCGGTGCGGATGTGTATGTGACCGGTGATATCGACCACCATACAGGAATTGATACGGTTGCGCAGGGACTGGCGCTGATCGACGCCGGACACTACGGAACAGAATATATTTTTATGGATGCAATGAAAAAAGAACTGACACAGGCATTTCCGGAACTGAAAATCTCCTGTGCAGAGGTAAAGAGCCCGTACACGATTCTGTGATACGGGTTCTTACCATATAATAATGAAATTATAAATGAAAATTGGCTGATCTGCCTGTTGGCAGCGGAGCCGATGTTACTGTTCATACACCACTATCCCGCGAGGTGTTTTGGTATGAATATGCCAAAATCCCGAGACATACAAGCCAAAATTCCATTGCCGCAGGCAATCTGGAATGAATTTTGGCTACGTTACTGAGAACGGAGTGAACAGTAACAATCTGATAACTGTATTTACTTGTCGGTATAGCAGAAATGGAGGCAGGATTTATGGGACAGAAAATGTATAACGTTACGATACAGGGAATAACAAAACAATATCCTGAGAAGATTCCTTACAGTGAGATTGTAAAGGAATACGAAGGAAGTACGGATGCACCTGTAATGCTGGTGATCGTAAATGGCAGGCTGAGAGAACTGCATAAGCATCTCAAGGCAGACTGTGAGATTGAATTTGTGACATCCAAAGATCCGATCGGACACAAAACTTATTGCAGAAGTGCAAGTCTGATTCTTCTGAAAGCAATTTATGATGTGGCAGGGCAGGAAAATATAGACAGTGTAGTAATCCATTATTCTGTAGGCAGCGGCTATTATTTTACAATGAAAGGACCTATGGCGCTGGATCAGGAATTTATTGATAAGGTAAAGGCGCAGATGCACAGGATCGTGGACGAGAATCTTCCCATTGTAAAGCGAAGTGTAAGCACTAGTGAGGCAGTTGCACTTTTTCATAAGCATCATATGTATGACAAAGAGAAGCTGTTTAATTACCGCAGAAGCTCTGCGGTGAATCTTTACAGTATTGGAAGTTTTGAGGATTATTTCTACGGTTTTATGGCGAACCATACGGGATATATTAAGACGTTTGATCTGTTTTTGTATGAGGGTGGTTTCGTACTGCAGCTTCCGACTCAGAATGAACCAGACCGGATACCTGAATTTAAACCGAGGGAGAAGATTTTTCGTGTGCAGAAGGAATCTCAGGAATGGGGAGATAAACTGGATATTGCGACAGTCGGTGATCTGAATGAAAAGGTTACCAGAGGCGGTATCCAGGATATTTTGCTGATCCAGGAGGCTATGCAGGAGGCAAAGATTTCGGAAATCGCATCTGAGATTGCCGCAGCCGGAAACAAGAAGTTTGTTATGATCGCAGGTCCGTCTTCTTCCGGAAAGACTACGTTTTCACACAGGCTGTCCATTCAGCTGGCTGCCCATGGAATGAAACCGCATCCGATCGCAGTGGATAATTATTTCATTGACAGGCACCTGACTCCTGTAGATGAGTTTGGGGAAAAGAATTTTGAGTGTCTGGAAGCGATTGATGTGGAGCAGTTTAATAAAGATATGCTTGAGCTTTTGGAAGGAAAAAGGGTAGAGATGCCGGTTTTCAATTTCAAAACAGGAACCAGAGAATATAAAGGTGATTTTCTGCAGCTGGATAAAGACGATATTCTGGTGATCGAGGGAATTCATGGATTGAATGACAGGCTTAGCTATGCGCTGCCAAAGGAGAGCAAATTTAAGATTTATCTCAGCGCTCTGACTCAGCTGAATATTGATGAACATAACAGGATTCCTACTACGGATGGCCGTCTGATCCGCAGAATTGTAAGAGATGCCCGCACCAGAGGGACTTCTGCGAAAGAGACAATTGCAAGATGGCCTTCCGTACGCAGAGGTGAAGAACAGAATATCTTTCCCTTCCAGGAGGATGCAGATGTAATGTTTAATTCTGCGCTGATCTATGAACTGGCATGCCTGAAAGTATATGCGGAACCGCTTTTGTTTGGGATTGCCAAGAACGAACCGGAGTATACAGAGGCGAAGAGGCTGCTGAAGTTCTTTGAATATTTTGTTCCGGTGCCAAGCGAGGCAGTGCCGAATAATTCGATTTTAAGAGAATTTATCGGCGGAAGCTGCTTTAATGTGTAAAATAGTAGAATGAAATTTCTTTACAAGTGCAAAAAAACGTGCTAGAATAGCACTTGCGCAACCAGGCCAGGTAATCGCGGCTGAACAGACGAAAGGGTTCAGACGAGGAAAGTCCGGGCTTCGCAGGGCAGGATGCCGGATAACGTCCGGTGGAGGTGACTCCCAGACCAGTGCAACAGAAATAAACCGCCTCACTTGCTGAGGTAAGGGTGGAAAGGCAGTGTAAGAGACTACCGCCGTCCTGGTAACAGGCCGGGCACATGTAAACTCCATTTGAAGCAAGACCGAATAGAAAGCGATACGGCTGCCCGTCGTGCTTTCAGGTGGGTCGCTTGAGCCTTATGGCAACGTAAGGCCTAGACAGATGATTACCCAATGACATAACCCGGCTTATCGGTCTGATTGCGTACAAAAAAACAGAACGGATTTCTTCCGTTCTGTTTTTTTGATATTTGTTTTATTATTTATTGCGTTTACCTGTGTATTTCTCTTCGCAGTATTTACATCTGTAAACTTCTTTCTCTTTATCTGCAAGAACAAAGATCTGGTCGAGTCCCTGTTCAATGGAAGTGATGCAGCGTGGATTCTTGCATTTGATCACGTTGACAACCTGATTCGGAAGTTTCAGTTCTTTTTTGGCAACGATCTTCTCGTCCTTGATTACGTTTACAGTAATGTTATGATCGATAAAGCCGAGAATGTCAAGATCGAGATTCTCAACCGGGCATTCAACCTTGATGATATCTTTCTTACCCATTTTGTTGCTGCGCGCGTTCTTGATGATGGCAACGGTGCAGTCAAGTTTATCAAGCTTCAGATCATGATAGATAGTCATGGCCTTGCCTGCTTTGATATGGTCTAATACATAACCTTCGCGAAGTGCTCCAACATTTAACATGGTAATTTTACCTCCAGTAATGTGAGAATCAGGGCCATACGTACATATACACCGTACTGTACCTGTTTGAAATAAGCTGCTCTCGGGTCTGCATCCACCTCTGTTGAGATTTCATTTACACGTGGAAGCGGATGAAGAACGTACATGTCTTTTTTTGCAAGTTCCATTTTCTGTTTGTCCAGAATGTAGAAATCCTTCATGCGGACATAGTCTTCTTCGTTGAAGAAACGTTCTTTCTGTACACGTGTCATGTAGAGGATATCAAGATCCGGTAAGGCATCTTCCAGTCTCTCTACTTCCTGAAATTCGATATTGTTCTTTTTCAGAACATCCTCGCGGATATAGCTTGGGATGCGAAGCTCTTCCGGTGAGATCAGAATGAATTTTACATTTGTGTAACGTACAAGTGCTTCGATCAGGGAGTGAACTGTACGTCCGAATTTCAGGTCGCCGCACAGACCAATGGTCAGATTGTCCAGACGTCCTTTCAGGGAACGGATGGTAAGTAAGTCGGTTAATGTCTGGGTAGGATGTTGATGACCACCGTCGCCGGCGTTGATAACAGGAATAGAAGAAGCCATAGAAGCTACTAACGGAGCACCTTCTTTCGGGTGGCGCATAGCACAGATGTCAGCGTAACAGGATACAACGCGGATTGTATCGGCAACACTTTCACCCTTTGAAGCGGAACTGGAATCAGCTGATGAAAAACCAAGAACTTTACCGCCAAGGTTCATCATAGCAGCTTCAAAGCTGAGACGGGTACGGGTGCTTGGCTCATAGAATAAAGTTGCCAGTCTTTTATCATCGCAGACATGTGCGTATTTATCAGGGTGTTTCTCAATATCGCTGGCCAAGTCAAGAAGAGTATTTAACTCATCAACAGACAGATCCAGCGGACTCATTAAGTGTCTCATTTCATACCTCCATATTTTACTAGTTCAGGAATTGTTTACGTAATCCTTCTTAACATCATATAATAATCAGGTGCTTTTTTCAAGAGAGTTTTCCAAGTATTTTCTCAAAAAAAAGTCCGGCTCCGAACCAGAGGGGAGCGTAGTCCGGTCTTATCAGTCCCCGGTAATTCAGGGGAGTGTTGCTGTAGTCCCAGGGACACATATGAAAACAGCGCAAAAGAGCACCGCTGATAAATTCTACGAAAAAAAATCCGACAGTATAAATGCAGCCGCGGACAAAAAGCGGGACAGCAGAAAGTTTACCGGAGAGCGGGCGGATGATGGCACCGCATCCGTAAATGGGAAACATTAAAAGGGAAGTTTTTCCTGTCATGGTAAGTTCTCCTGAAAGGATGGAATGCAGTCCGGTCCAGAGGATTTCCATGCACCAGCCCGTCAGACCGCAGAGAATAAAAGCTTTTTTCATAGGTAACGCTCCTGTATAAATTTCTATGATTCTAGTATTGCCTGCCTTGAAAAAAACATACACGTAGGATATAATGAGAACACGTTATTACACTATAGCAATGAGGTGCCTTATGCGCAAAAGGAACGTGTGGAGGGGATCTCATGGAAATAAGAGGAGTTTATTATGAATTATCAGGAAAGCCGGGAGTACATAGACAAAATCACCCGGGAAATTCCCAGTGTCCTGGGACTGGATCATATGCGTGAGCTGATGAAACGTCTTGGAAATCCACAGGATGATCTGAAATATGTGCATGTAGCCGGTACCAATGGCAAGGGTTCTGTCATTGCTTTTTTGTATTCTGTTTTATCCGGTGCGGGATATCGCATTGGAAGATATGTTTCGCCTACCCTGTATTCTTACAGAGGCAGGATGGAAGTTTCGGGAAGCAGGATCAGCAGAGAGGACTTTGCTGCTTATATTACACAGGTGTCTGATGTTATTGCTGCTATGACAAAGGATGGTTATCCCCATCCCACTGCATTTGAAATAGAGACTGCGGTGGCATTTCTGTTCTTTAAAAAAGAGAATTGTGATCTCGTTTTGCTGGAAGTGGGAATGGGCGGAAATCTGGACGCCACAAATATTATTAAGAATACGCTGCTGGCAGTGCTGGTATCGATCAGTATGGATCATATGTCTTTTCTTGGAAATACTCTGGCACAGATCGCAGAGAAGAAAGCCGGGATCATCAAAGATGGCTGCAGAGTGGTGACTGCCAGACAGAGGCCGGAAGCAATGCAGGTGATCGAGAGAATCAGCAGAGAACATGGTGCAAAATGTACCATAGCAGATGCTTCTGAGGCAGAGGTGCTAAAGGAAAGCTGCCTTGGACAGACAATCCGGTACATGGGTGAAGAGTATGAGATTCCGCTGGCAGGTGTTTATCAGAAGGAAAATGCAGTAGTTGCACTGAATGCTTTAAAAGTATTGGATGAGCTGGGCTTTCCCACTGCTGCGGAGCAGAAAAAAGAAGGGCTTCGCACAGTAAACTGGAACGGACGGTTTACAGTTATCTGTAAAAAACCGCTGTTTGTGGTAGACGGGGCTCATAATCCTGCTGCTGCGGATATGATGGCAGCTTCAATAGAGCATTATTTTAAGGGAAAACGGATCATCTATATTATGGGAGTGTTTGCAGATAAGGATTACAGAAGTGTGATTCAGAAAACTGCGCACTTTGCAGACCGGATACTTACGATCCAGACTCCGGATAATGTAAGGGCGCTGCCTGCCGGAGAGCTGGCGAAGACTGTCAGTGAATACAATCCCAATGTACAGGCAATGGATACGATTAAAGATGCAGTGGAGGAGGCTTTTTCACTTGCCGGGGAACAGGATGTGATCATTGCCTTTGGTTCTCTTTCCTTTATCGGAGAGATGACTGATATTGTAGAGAATTTGTGAAAGTAAAAAGGTATAACATAAATGATAGATTTACAGGAATGCAGAAATGAAATAGATAAGATCGACAGCGATATCATACGTCTTTTTGAACAGAGAATGAAGGTGTGTGAGGATGTTGCAGAATATAAGATACGAACAGGAAAGAAGGTTCTGGATCCGGAAAGAGAGAGACAGAAGCTGGAGGTCCTGAGAGGTAAGGCGCATGGAGAATTTAATCAGCTTGGTGCGCAGGAGCTTTTTCAGCAGATCATGGCGATCAGCCGTAAGAGACAGTATCAGCTTCTCACAGAGCATGGAATCGAGGATGATGAGAAGCTGGAAATGGTAGATGCACTTCCGTTGAAAGATGTAAGAGTTGTCTTTCAGGGTGTGGAAGGTGCATACAGTTATGCTGCAATGAGGGAATATTTCCAGGACGATATTGAGAGCTTTCATGTAAAAACCTGGCGCGATGCAATGGAAGCAGTTGTGGAGGGAAGAGCAGACTATGCGGTACTTCCCATTGAGAATACAACTGCCGGTATTGTTGCTGATATTTATGATCTTCTTACAGAGTATGAGCTGAGTATTGTAGGAGAACAGATCATCCGTCCGGAGCATGTACTTCTGGGACTGCCGGATGCTGAACTGGAGGATATCAGACAGGTATGTTCTCATCCTCAGGCGCTTTCCCAGTGTGGAAAATATCTGGAATCTCATCCGGACTGGAAGAAGAAAGAGATGGAAAATACTGCCGGTTCTGCCAAGAAGATAAAAGAAGACAATGACAAGACGCAGGCTGCTATTGCCAGCAGACAGGCAGGAGAACTTTACGGACTGAAGATCCTGGCTGAGAATATCTGCTATAACGGACAGAATGCCACACGTTTTGTGATCGTGAGTAAGAAACCAATCTATGTGAAGGATGCACATAAGATCAGTATTTTCTTTGAACTGCATCATGAGAGCGGAACTCTTTACAATATGCTGTCTCACATTATTTATAATGGACTGAATATGACGAAGATAGAATCCCGCCCGATCACAGGGAAGAACTGGCAGTACCGTTTTTTTGTTGATTTCGAGGGAAATTTAAAGGACAGTGCAGTGAAGAATGCCCTGAGAGGAATTGAGGCAGAAGCTGACAGAATGAGAATTTTGGGAAATTATTAAAAATCATTTCCATAATGCCAGAGCGTGTTTGAAAAATCATTTCCACAATCTGCACGTCCCACTTTGCGGCATATTTTGCGTAAAGCATTTTTCAAACACACTCTGGTACATCGTTTTCGAAATAATTATACCACTCACAGCAGAACAATAAGATAAAACAACAAGGTAAGAAGGAAGTAATAAAAATGGCTAGATTAAATGAATGCATCTTATACCGTAACTTTGAACATGGAGAAATCCTTGATAAAATGGCAGAACTGATGAATGCCTGGGAACAGAAAGCACCTGATCTGAAAGAAAAGGAAGGGCTGTTCTTTGAGTGTGCCAACGGACTGGTGGAAACTGCCGGCGCTTATGGATTTTCCGGAAATTTATGGCACTGTTATCTGACATTTCTTCTGGTAAATAATGAAAATGCATTCAGTACAGCCTGTGAGATCAGAGGGGCTGTCAACGGAAGTATTAATGAACTGGCACTGAATGATTTCGGTGTGTTTAAAGAACTGTATGATTTTGACCTGACTGTACTGGATGAGGCATTTGGAATTTCCTGCTGTAAGGTTCTCGGTGATTATACCAACACCGGAAGTAACAGCAAGATGTTTAATTCCCGTATCAGAGACCGTATCTGTGATCTGAGCAAAACGCTGGCAGCAGCGGAGTCCACAGAGGAATTCATGAAGGATATGGTACAGTTTTATAAGGATTTTGGTGTGGGTAAGCTGGGATTACATAAGGCTTTTCGTGTAGGCCATGATGAGAATGATAATGTGGAGATCCAGCCGATCACAAGGATCGCTCATGTGAAACTGGAAGACCTGGTCGGATATGAAATCCCGAAGCAGAAACTGATCGAGAATACAGAAGCTTTCGTAAGAGGCAGAAAGGCAAACAACTGTCTGCTTTTTGGTGATGCGGGTACAGGTAAATCCTCAAGTATCAAGGGAATCCTGAACCGTTATTATGATGAGGGACTTCGTATTATCGAGGTGTATAAGCATCAGTTTCAGGATCTGAATGATGTGATCGCCCAGATCAAGAACAGAAACTATAAATTCATTATCTATATGGATGATCTGTCATTCGAGGAATTTGAAATCGAATATAAATATCTGAAGGCAGTGATCGAGGGTGGTCTGGAGAAGAAGCCGGACAATATCCTGATCTATGCAACAAGTAACAGAAGACATCTGGTAAGAGAGAAATCCAGTGATAAGCTGGAGATCATGGATGATGACGATCTGCATTCCTCCGATACAGTGCAGGAGAAGCTTTCACTGGTTTATCGTTTTGGTGTCCGTATTTATTATGGTGCACCGAGCAAAAAAGAATTCCAGACAATTGTGAAAGCTCTCGCAGAGAGAAACGGAATTACCATGCCGGAGGACGAACTGTTTCTGGAAGCAAATAAGTGGGAGCTTTCCCATGGAGGACTTACAGGACGAACTGCACAGCAGTTTATCGACCATCTGCTGGGTGTGGAGAAGGAATAAAAAAGCAAATAGATGAATGGTAAAGGGGGAACGCATATGGCAGTCATGACATTTGCAGCCATTGATATCGGATCTTATGAAGTCAGCATGAAGATCTTTGAGATGTCAAAAAGAATTGGTTTTCGTGAACTGAATGATGTCAGATACAGTCTGGAAATCGGAAAGGGTGTCTATTCTGACGGAAAGATCGATTCAGAAATGCTGAATGTTTTATGTGAGGTGCTGAACGACTTTAAGAGGCTGATGCAGGACTTTGGGGTGGAAGAGTATCGTGCCTGCGGCACCAGTGCATTCAGAGAACTTGTGAATCCGCTGCTGATCATTGAACAGATCTATCAGCGTACAGGAATGAAAATTGAAATATTAAGCAGTGCAGAACAGCATTTCCTTGGGTACAAATCAATTGCTGCTATAGAAAAGGGATTCAAAAAGATGATCCAGAAAGGCACCGCGATCCTGGATGTGGGCGGCGGCAGCCTTCAGGTTTCCCTCTTTGACAAAGATGCGCTGGTCACTACCCAGGGACTTAAAATGGGAAGTTTAAGAATCCGACAGCGTCTGCAGGAACTGGAGAAAACAACCATTCATTATGACAAGCTGGTTGAGGAATTTATCCGAAATGATCTGATGAGTTTTCAGCGTCTGTATCTGAAGGACAAGGATATCCGGAATGTGATCCTGATGGGAGATTTCATTACAGATATGATCTTCCAGGAGGAAATGGAAGACAGGATCATTACAAGGGAAGAATTTATGAAACGCTATGAGGATACAGTTGGAAAATCTGTTGACCTGCTGGCACAGGAGATGGAGATTGATCCGGAATATGCATCCCTTGTTGTGCCGACCATGGTAGTGTGCAGAAATTTTATTGATATTTTCAATGCAGAGTCTCTCTGGGCACCAGGTGTTTCCCTGCTGGATGGAATTGCCTATGATTTTGCAGAAAAGAAAAAATTTCTCAAAAGTGTCCACAATTTTGAGAATGACATTCTGGTTACATCAAAGAACATTGCGAAACGCTATTCCAGCAGTAAGAGCCATATCCAGGGAACTATGAATCTTTGCCTGAATATCTTTGACAGTATGAAGAAGGTTCATGGTATGGGAGCAAGAGAACGTCTGTTATTGCAGATCGCGGCACTGCTTCATGACTGTGGCAAATATATCAGTATGGAAAAGGTTTCCGAGTGTTCCTATCAGATCATTATGTCTACAGATATCATTGGGCTGTCCTTTATGGAACGCCAGATGATCGCATGTGCGGTCAGATTCAATAATTCTGCGTTTGTTTATTATGATGAACTTTACAGTATGGGAATCGCTATTGACAGAGAGAGCTATATCAAGGTGGCAAAGATGACTGCAATCCTTCGCCTGGCGAATGCCATGGACAGAAGTCATTATCAGAAAGTAAAAGGAATCAAAGCAGTGCTCAAAGACAGAGAACTGCAGATGATCGTGGATTCTGCACAGGACATTTCCCTGGAACTGGGACTGCTGAAAGATAAAGAGGCATTTTTTGAAGAAGTATTTGGCATTCGTCTGGTTCTCAGACGCAAGGGCAGAGCGTAAAGGAGGATGAACTTATGGACTTTGAAAAATTTGAAAAGAAAGAATATTTCGTGAATCGCGAGCTGAGCTGGCTCAAATTTGATGAGCGTGTTCTGAGTGAAGCAAGAGATAAAAATCTTCCTTTGTTTGACAGACTGAAGTTCTTAAGCATTACCGCATCCAATCTGGATGAATTCTTTATGGTGCGTGTGGCGTCTCTTAAGGATCAGGTGCATGCAGGATATCATAAAACAGACATTGCAGGAATGACAGCCAAGGAACAGTTAAAAGAAATCAGTGTCCGTACCCATGAACTGGTTCATGTACAGTATAATACTCTGAACCGTTCTCTGATCCCTGCGCTTGAGAAAGCAGGAATGCACCTGGTGGCAGCCCATGAGAATCTTACAGAAGCACAGAGTGCATTTGTAGACAGATACTTTGAGGATAATGTATATCCGGTACTTACACCGATGGCAATGGACTCTTCCAGACCGTTTCCACTGATCAGAAATAAAACATTGAATATCGGCGCTCTGATCTCCAAGAAGGAGAAGAGTGATAAACTCAACAAGAAAGATAAAGCAGGAGAGCTTTTGTTTGCTACAGTGCAGGTTCCGTCTGTGCTTCCAAGGGTGGTGCAGATTCCGTCAAAGAAGGATGGAGATACCACAGTGATCCTGCTGGAAGAGATTATTGAAAGAAATATTGACAAACTTTTCCTGAGTTATGATGTAATATGTGCTCATCCTTACCGTATTATGCGTAATGCGGATCTTACCATCGATGAAGATGAGGCAGAGGATTTGCTGGTGGAGATTCAGCGTCAGTTAAAGAAACGCCAGTGGGGCGAAGTTATCCGTCTGGAAGTAGAGGATAAGATGGACGAACGCCTGCTGAAGATCCTGAAGACGGAATTTGACATCAAAGAGGCAGATGTTTTTGAGATAAACGGACCTCTGGATCTTACCATGCTGATGAAAGTATATGGTGCGGATGGCTTTGACGCTTACAAGACACCGAGATATCAGCCGGCACCTGTACCGGAATTCCAGAATGAGAAGGATATTTTCCAGGTGATACGTGAGGGCGATGTATTCCTGCATCATCCTTATATGAGCTTCGATCCTGTTGTAAATTTCGTACGTCAGGTAGCAAAAGATCCGGATGTTCTGGCTATTAAACAGACTCTGTATCGTGTCAGCGGCAATTCACCGATCATTGCTGCCCTTGCGCAGGCAGCAGAAAACGGCAAACAGGTTTCCGTACTGGTAGAACTGAAAGCCCGTTTTGATGAAGAGAATAATATTGTATGGGCGAAGAAGCTGGAGAAGGCAGGATGTCATGTAATCTATGGTCTGGTAGGTCTTAAGACACACAGCAAGATCACACTGGTTGTGCGCAGGGAAGAGACAGGAATCCGCCGATATGTGCATCTGGCAACCGGAAACTACAATGATTCCACTGCCAAACTCTATACAGACTGCGGTATCTTTACCTGCGATGAACGTTTTGGTGAAGATGCAACAGCAGTATTTAATATGCTCTCCGGATATTCAGAACCGAAGAGCTGGAATAAGCTGATCGTAGCGCCGATCTGGATGAAAGACAGATTCTTAAGCCTGATCGAACGTGAGGCAGAGAATGCGAAGAAAGGACTTCCGGCGTTGATCCGCGCAAAGATGAATTCTCTCTGTGATCCGAAGATTATTGCTGGATTGTATTATGCATCTTCCTGCGGAGTTCAGGTGGAGCTTCTGGTAAGGGGTATCTGCTGTCTGAAAGTAGGAGTGCCGGGAATCAGTGAGAATATTCATGTCCGTTCTATTGTAGGGGAATTTCTGGAGCATAGCCGTATTTTCTATTTTGAAAACGGCGGAAACCCGGAAATCTATATGGGAAGTGCGGATTGGATGCCGCGTAACCTTGACCGCAGGGTAGAGATTGTTTTCCCTGTGGAAGATGAGAAGATTAAGAAAGAGCTGGAGCATGTACTTGATCTGGAGTTTAAGGATAATGTAAAAGCTCATATCCTGCAGCCGGATGGAACTTATGTGAAGCCGGATAAACGAGGCAAAGCCCAGATTAACTCTCAGATGGAATTCTGTATTGAGGCAACTGAGAAAGCAGCACTTCATAAACACGAAGAAAAGAAATCCCGCGTATTCATTCCGGCAGAGCCTGCGGAGGATATAGAGGAATAAGAAACAGTCAGAAACAGAAATAAATAACTGGGAAATGCCATGGAAAGCGGTGGAACTGCCATGGCATTTCTTATCTGGAACAAAAAGTAACCCCCTTTTTGTGGCAAAAGCAACGTAAATACAGGGCTTTTTGAACGAAAAATTCGAGAAAAATAAAAAAATTGAAATTTTTTTAAAAAAGTACTTGCATTTTAGAAAAAGATGGTGTATATTAAACGAGTCGACAGCGAAGAGCAAACGACAAACAAACAAATGGCCAGTTGGTCAAGGGGTTAAGACGTCGCCCTCTCACGGCGAAAACACGGGTTCGATTCCCGTACTGGCTGCTAAAAAAATAGTGAGAATTTAACCAGAGCTTAGGCTCTGGTTATTTTTTGCGTTCAGAAGATTTATAGCTGAATAGAAAGAAAAAGTTGACAGTTGAAAAAACCAATGATAAGATAAATGCACTCAAATTATAACAGAACAGGCTTACAGGCAGAAAAGAATCAGAATTTCGGTTCTGATTATTTTTTTGTGTTTTATTCCATTGACAAGGAAGGCAATCGATACATCATCCGAAAATGACGTTCCTGCTTTATCTTCACGTTCTCCATCAACAAATACATACTTCGGTTTATCATTCTTGGTGTCCAATAAAGCAAAAGCCACTTTATATTTATTCTTCCACTGGGGAATATTCGTCGGACAATATCCCCAACCAAAATTATTCCAACGGTGCGCTATTTCAATCTGTTTACCATTAGAGATAGTTGTAGGCAAAGAAATTCTGTCCGGAAATAAACGGTAGCTTCCTTCTGTACAGAATTGTTTAACTAATTGGAAAGCTTCATTAAACCATGAATAAGTTTCTCCATTGCGAAAGTCTGAATTATAGCGTAAATCCATCATATTGACGCAGGCTGTTTTAGCCTCATCAAACTCACCCTGACGTACTTCTGCATAATTGGCATATCCATCTCCCAGAATCGAGTTTCCATGAGAATTTTTCACCCAGCCACCTTCCATTACTACAGGAACGAGATACTTCCACTTGGCTATAAAATTGCGTTCCCAAGTAGAATAGTAAGTTTTCATACCAAACGCATCGTGACGTAATGAATATCCTTTAGCTACTGCTTTTCCTATTAATCTTTCAGTATCTTTATCATAATTATTGCCGTCCCATTCCTTACTTGTACCTATCCAACGATGATAATTTACAAACACAGGAACTTTATCAAATACTTGAGAATATAAATCTGTCACCCAATCGAAAACAGCCTCACGAGTCGGCAGCTCCGGTTTTCCCAACTCACGCACCTGATAGTACCATACACTATGATACTCTCCCCATTTTCCAAATCCTGAACCACTTACAAACTGTACTTTGTCGGGATCATTAAAATCCTTAGCCAAAGCCCTGATAAATTTCTCATAATATTTCTGGAAAATATAAATAAGATCGTTGCTCCCCACACTGCTCTTTTCTACCAAATT
>OLRH01001009.1_pt1 | contig 14681 bp, 10 predicted proteins | sample 1672321 | NCBI WGS metagenome assembly OLRH01 (sample SAMEA3136671, study PRJEB25190) | human gut metagenome | reverse complement strand
GCCAACGATATCGAAATCCGTCAGCGGGTCCTTGCTTTCCAGGCAGTACCGCTTATTCAAAAATCCGGTCTTGTCCCCAAGTCCGTAAAACTTCTCATCCCCGTCTAATTTTTTGACAGTCTGCACCGGATAGCTGCCGCTTGCACCTGCGGACACATCATGTCCCTCTGCCTTTAACACTTCGAGAGATTTTTCACTTAACAGCGGTCTTAAAATACGCCCGCTGCGGTAATCTTCACAAATGCTCTTTCCATCCCGGTAAAAGTCCACATAAAATCCGTCATAAACTCTCGCTTCCAACTGTTTTGTTGCAACTGAAACATAACTGCCGCAGTCTTTTACCTCAAAATCTGTCCGGACCGCCTTCTCCCCTTCGATTGCCTTGGAGCGGTGTCCTTTTGTCTCATAAGGAACAAAGACATTCATAATACTCTCAGTAATGACCTCTAAAAATGCCTCTTCTTTTTCAAAGAAAAAATGGATTTTATTTTCTTCCACCTGATAATCCAAACGTTTACCTAACATATGTGCATCCTTTCTTACGTATAAATTTTCGCATTTTTTCGTAAGAATATTTTAGCATGTGCAGACGTTTTTTTCCATAGATATTTACTGATTTTTTGCCATGTCCTGAAGTTCATGCATCAGATCCAGATCCGACTGCTGGATCTTCATATTGGTCGTCATCGGCTCCTCACCCGGTCTGGTGAGTGTGATCTCGATCACAGTGCCTTCCTCCATCTCTCTGGAGAATACAGCACTTAAAAATGCCACAAACTTCGGATGGTTTGCAGTAAATTTATTTTTTGCATTCATAATCTTCATAATATTTGCCGGGTTCATCATAATCTTTTGTCCTTCTCTTTCCAGATGCCTAAAGCATCTTCTTTTTCTTAAAATAAATAATTTCCAAAATGATCACTAAGATACTCACTATTATAACTGCCGGATACGCATATTTCCACCCAAACTCCGGCATATTTGGGAAATTCATTCCATACCAGCCGGCGATCAGCGTGAGCGGCAGAAAAATCGTTGTCACAACCGTCAAAATGCTCATCACCTGATTCTGCTGCACCGCAATGAGTGACTGGTAAAGTTCCCGGATCTGCACGAGATATTCCCGCAGCATTTCCACATGGTCATGCAGCCGCTCCGCCCGGTTGGAAAATAACTGCCACTGTGCTTTTTCCTCCTCCGACAGACCGCCGTTCACAGAGGTCTGCATGACATCTCCCATATTCATCAGCTGTTCATAATAGGCATGAAAAATATTGAACCGTTTCCGGTATTTCATGATCATCTCATAAAAATAGTCCGGTATTTTCTTTAACAGTTCCTCCTCCAGACCAGCCAGATGTTCCTCCTGTTTCTGCAGATACAGTACTTCATCCTGCAGCAGTTCCTCGAACAATGCCAGAAGGATCTGCCGGAAGCTGTAACCCTCGTAGGTGCCTTCCGCCATCTTATTCAGATACTCCATCAGGAAATGGCTTTCCTCCACAAGATATAATTCCTGCTCTGACAGGTAAAATCCAAAATTATGGATACACACCTGCCCTTTATTTCCCTTTGGCACACGCATTGTTCCCTGCACACACTCCCGGTATTTTTCAATCTTGCAGTACTGAATTGGTGTCATGCTGTGGATAAAATTATTTTTCCGCACAAGTTTCCGCGGATGGCTCAAAAACTCATCCAGACTCATGAGATAAATGCTTTTTCCTGCGTTTTCACTATTTTGTACTGCTTTCTTTTCCAATGTGATTTTTCCAGTTTCCTCATGATAGCTGTATTGTTCCATATGATTTTAACCTCGTAATTTTTTTGTATATCATTCCTTACAACCTGCATACTCCCAGGTAACTCCGTTATCCTCAGACTGAAAAATAATCCCCTGCTGTTCCATCGCATCAGTCTGCAGATAAATCTCCGTTTTTCCATCCACGATCTGCGGCATGGTGTGATAATCATAATCTTCGATTGTAAATCCCAGTTCTTCTGCTTCAGATGGAAGTTCTGTCACCGTATCCAAAGGAAGTTCCAGCCGTTCAAATGTCTCTCCGCCGTCCTTCGTCACATAGAGCATGGAGAAATCCTCACTTGCATACGTCAGTCCTGCAAATCCGAAATCATTTGTAAAAAAGAGCAGACCTTCGGCAACGCCCATATTCTGGTCAAACGGATCACCATTGACCTCCGTCCAGGTCGTACCGCCGTCCTTCGTCTTTTCAAAGTTATAAAAGCGGCTTCCACAGGCAGCGTCTACCACATTCAGCCGGTAACCGGTAATATCATTGATGAAATAATACATATCGCCGTCTTCTGCATTAAATTCCCACGTATCCGAATTGCGGATATTCTCACTGGTCTTTGTTTCCGTTTCTGTCTCTGTTCCGCTGAAAATTTCCGGCTCGTTTTCTTCCTTATTAGTATCACTATTATCTTTGGAAGAACTCTCGTCATTTATTCTCCGCCACTCATAAATTTTCCAGGAGAGTGCCCCATTGTATGGGATTGCCGTGCGGATCACCGGCCGCGGCGCACGCGCACATCGTCGATGACTTCATATTTTTCAAAATCGACATTCAGGTAGCCCAAACCGAGGTTGAAATCAAGATCTAATGACTTGTTCAGTCGCAGCTGATAGCCGGCGGTGATGCCGCCACCCATCAGGTCGCCCTGCTTGCCTGTTTCGGAGAGCTTGTAGTTGAACTGTCCGGCCTTGAACATCGCGCCCAGATACCAGGCTTTCTTCTCACCCATATAGTAACGCACTTCCGGAGCCACTTCCCAGAGTGCATAGCGGCGGTCCTTGTCGCTCCACGTCCATGAAGTCCACGAGCCGTTTACGGCAATGCCCCACGACGGGCAGATGCGCCATTCCACGCCAAGGTCGGGTGTCAGGGTAGCCCAGCGCAGCAGGTTGGCACGCAGGGAGAGATGATAATCAGTTGTGATTTTGGTTTCCGACGGCGTGTCGGCAAGTGTATTTTGTTGAGCGGCTTTCTCGGCTTCTGCCTTTTCAGCGGCAAGTCGGGCTTCTTCCGCCTTGCGCTGCTCTTCGGCAAGCCGTTCCTGTTCGGCACGCTTCTCGGCTGCCAGTCGTTCGGTTTCCGCCTTGCGTCGTGCTTCCGCATCCGTCGCGGCAGTTCCCTTTACCGGTACCGTCAGGCGCACGGTGACAAAATCACCCTCAGTCGCATGGTTGCGGGTAATGAAATTCTCCTCTTTTATTTCCGCGCGTGTAATCAGTTCGGATTTTACTCGATTGGCACGGATCTTCGCCGTTGCAAGGTTCTCGGCTTCACTGCTCTGCGAATTGCAGTATCCGTCAACCAGTAGCGGCAGTTTGCCGTCAAGAATTGTTGCTTTGTTGTTTTCGATACATTCCAACAGGCGGGCAAGTTCCGTGTCATTGCCATTCCAAGGCACGTAGAACATGTCCTTCTGCGTAACGAACCGGAAGGTGTAAACTGTGTCTGTTTTCTGCTGCGCAAAAGCCGGAAAAGCTGCCGATGCCAGCCACGAAAACAAAATGAAGAATAGGATTCTTTTGCTCATTTTTTATATGCTTTTTAAATTTCCAATCCAGACTTAACATACAAAATAAGCGAAAAGATTTAAATTCAGCCCGATTCTTGCCTATAAAAAATGTCTCAATTGTCAGAATCGCACATCTTTGTGATTTAGAACATTTTGGTTTTGTCGTTCAGACTATTTTTTTGTCGTTTGGTCTATTTTCTCCATCCACACACACCGTATTATTCCGCCTCTGTTTTCCTCCATTTGACAGGGGTACAGCCTGCATTTTCCTTGAACAGCCTTATAAAATGGCTTGGTGACAAAAAACCGGATTTCTCGGAGATGTCGGCTATCGTCAACCTCGGATATCGCGCAAGCAGACGTTTCGCATATTCTATACGAAGTCCGATAATCCAATCGCGGAACGACATGTCATACGTAGTTTTGATGTACCCGGACAGGTAGGTACGGTTGGTATGAAGCACATCTGAAAGCTCCTTTATGGTAAGGCCGGGCCGGATATAACCGTCCGCATCGATACAACCTTTGATTTTTTTCGCTATTTCGGCATGGAAAAAAGGAGTATCCTGCCTCTGTGCCTGTTCCCGGTTTGTGGTGTCACACAGGTCTTCCTCTTCAGAAGTCATGCCATCTTCCATCGCGTTTTCCACCTGTTCGTAAAACAGCAGATAGTTCAGATAGCAAAGGAAGAGATAAATGTAAAACGGTACCGATGACAGAATCCAGATATAGACGTATTCATCAGGCAGGAATGTCAGCAGTCCGCATCCCACCCCGAATGTGACAGCCCAGTAGGTGAAAATGGAAAGCCATTTGATATAGGCACCGATGTCGTCCGCACGGGTGTCATCGAAAATGCGGATGACCCTGTGATAGGCCCGGAGAAGCCTACGGGTCAGGAACAGCCCATAGATAACCAACCATGCGGCCAAGGCAAACATCACCGTTGTCTGTAAACCACCTTTTGGTAACAACAGCAGAACGATGCCGGAAAGGATGGAAAACAGTATCCATAGACAGATATGCGTCCGTAACCGACATTTGGTGATATAAAAGCGGTCAAGCAGAGTGGTGAGGGCCGAACTGAACAACCAGTAGCACAAAAAATAGGTGGACAGGTTCATCAGGATGGCGGCATCGGCATTCTTGAACCTGATTCCAAAAAAGAAATGTACCGAATAGTTGGCGGCAAGTAACAGTATGGCTACCCCCATAATTCGCCGGGAACGCAGATAATTATTGAAAATGGCTTTTTCCGGGGTTGGAGCCAACAAAAAATAAAAGCCGAAGAACAACATCAACGGTAGCGCAATACAAAGTGAATAACTGTATATAGATGGTTCCATTTTATTATGCCTAACTATTTTGAATGCAAAATTAGCGAAAATACTGAATATATGGCGGATTTGCCATGACGATTTACTTTCAACACCCTATTTTGATATAATCGAGGGCTTGTTGTATGGTATCCTTGCCATTATGTCATATTGATGGAAAAAGGCAGGAAAAGGAATGGTATGTTCCCAATCCTGCCATATATATCCGCACACTCGTTCACATTTTTATACCTTTCGGTTTGCACTCGTCACGGACGTTGAATCCCGGCCGCCCGATGATGATATGGTCGGCAATAAAATTGCCAGACGGACTGCGTTCATTCACCGGGCTGCGTATCTGCGGCACATCTTCGGTGTGTTGTGGAGATACGTTTCGTACACCTTCCGCATCCGGTTTGACCTCCTGTCCGTCATTCTCCTTTTCGGCGACTTCGGGCGTAGGCGGCTCAAGCTCCAACTGTATCTTTCGGTCGAGTGCTGCAAGTTCGGACTTCAACTGTTTCAGTTCGTCCTCCTTCTTCCATACCTTCCCGGCTATCTCCTACAACTGTGGGACCTCCTTTTCCTGCACCTCGTTCTTCGCCTTGTACTGGTCAATGATGGACGGAATCCTCTCCTATGCGTTCAGGAAATTGCGTGCGGCGGCTACCGGGTCAGCCATCGCCAACATGCAGCTTATGTCATACAAGGATACTGATACTACGGGAGAACCTGTCGAGCATGTGACAGAACCGGACAAGCAAATTGCGCATTCGGCTCTCGGTGACTACGGACCATTCAGTGTGAAATACGCCACGAAGGAATTTCTCAGCTACGGGAACAAAAAGTTCCGCATATAGATTCTGATTTTGCTTGTTACAGATGGAAGCAACGGCAATATGCCAGAGGAGGCCGGGCTATACAAAAAAATAAGGGGCTGTACACATGCGTCAGCTCCTTGTTTTTAAGGGGATATTCGACTTTTAGCCCCCAAAAAGATCAATATTGTTATGTACAACCGTCCAACCTGCGGGTAAAGTGCGCAACTCGGACCTGGACAGCAAGCTGAAAAGAGGCACAAGTATGTAGGCAACCCTGTTATAGCACCGGAATCTGCTGTGTCGCATGAATCAACCGTAGTCCCCGTGAAAGGCATGGCTATACCGCCAAGGGCTGTGGATGAAGTCGCAATGCGGAAAGCCGTCCTTTCCCAGGCAGTTCTCAGGAAGTCTTAAGAAAGAGGGGATAAACATCTGATACGGACAACTCGCAATACGATACGCAACGATGAAAGTGGTGAACAAATCTGGCACTAACGGATGCGCCTCTTTTATATGATTATAATATTAACAAGAAATGCCCGCCATTGTTCTTAAATGCGAATTATAACTTCTTACTGTTGGAAGATTATCTATAAATCGGGCATGAGGGTAAGAGTGCTTACAAACAATTCGGCCCGCTTTATTGGGGGCTGCCAAACCTCGACCGGCACCTGTACCACCCGCGGATATAAATTCGGACCGGAGGTATGGATGGTATTCCGCACACCGGACCAACGTACCCTTGCGGACAGTCCCGAGCCCGGCAAGCCATAATTCCGTCGGGTCAATTGAACAACCGCCTCTCGGAATATGTTCATATCATGGGCCGGTCCCGTATGCAGCTATTTTCCGGGGTACATGACATTGAGGACATACCGCCTGATGCCGACATCCGAGGTTATGTTTAAATTTGTATATTAATTTATATTTTTATATATTTGCAACAGTTGTTGTCTAATTTACATCAGAATGACACGTGTTCGGAATATGGGAAGAATACTGTCCGCATTCCTCATGCTGGGAATTTCCTCCATGTGCGGAGCCCAGATATATAAATACTTGGGAATAGAGGACGGATTGAGTAACCGGAGGATTTACCGTATCCAAAAAGACGGGAGGGGATACATGTGGTTCCTCACCCAGGAGGGGATGGACCGTTATGACGGCAAGCGGATCAGGCATTACACTGTTCTTGACGGCAATCTGAAGGTGGCCCCGCAAGTCAATCTGAACTGGCTCTACACCGACACGGAGAACACGCTGTGGGTTGTGGGAAGGAAAGGCCGTATTTTCCATTACGACACCCTCCATGACCGTTTCCGGATGGTATACAGGATACCCGGTCTTCAGGATGACTTCGCCACGGGCATGCTCTGTTACGCCTATATGGACCGTGGAGACCGCATATGGCTCTGTCAGGGTGACCATATCATCCGCTATGACACCCGCACAGGCATTGCGCAGCGGCTGGTCTCCCGTTTAAGAGGTGATATAACCGCTATCAGCGAGACGGACGGTACAAACCTTTTCATCGGTACCGTGAACGGACTTTTTCCGGTACGGGAAAGGGACGGTGTCCTTGAGGCGCTTGCGGACACGGACAGCATCCGGACGCCGGTCAGCGAACTCTACTACCACCCCGGTTCGAAGAAACTGTTCGTGGGAACCTTCAGGAAGGGCATACTTGTATACGGAGTGCCCGCAGGCAGTACGCTGCGGAATGTGGCCGTCAACCGGATCACCCCTCTCAATGACCGGGAGCTGCTGATAGCCACGGGCGGAAGGGGGGTATACAGGATGGATGTGGACTCGCTAGTGCCCAAACCCTATATAACCGCCGACTACGCCAGCCACAACGGCATGAACGGAGACAATATCAATGACATTTATGTGGATGGCGGGGACCGTATCTGGCTTGCCAACTACCCCGCCGGAGTCACAATCCGGAATAACCGCTACCAGAGCTATGAATGGTTCCGGCACTCACCGGGCAACAGCCGGTCGCTGGTTAACGATCAGGTGCATGATGTCATCGAAGACAGCGAAGGCGACTTGTGGTTCGCCACCAGCAACGGGATCAGCCTGCTGCAGCCTGCGGTAGGACGGTGGCGCTCCTTTCTCAGCCGGTCCGATGGGATACAGGATGGCGGGAACCATATCTTCCTGACGCTCTGCGAGGTCTCGCCGGGTGTCATCTGCGCCGGCGGGTACGCTTCGGGCCTGTACAGGATCGAAAAGAAAACCGGGAGGGTGGAATACTTTCCCCCCTCCTTTGCAGCAGAGGGGCGTCCAGACCAGTATATCAATGACATCGGAAAAGATTCCGGAGGATGTATATGGACAGGGGGCTGCCACAATCTCAAACGTTTCGATCCCCATGACGGCACAGTACGCCTGTACCCGGTCCCGGGCCCCATCACCGCCATACTGGAGAAGGCTCCGGAATGGATGTGGATCGGTACCGGCATGGGGTTGTACCTGCTTGACGGGCACGGGGGGACCTGCAGACATATCGCCTTTCCAGTCGAGGCGGTTCATGTCTATGCACTGTACCAGGCACCGGACGGGCTCCTGTATATCGGCACCGGCGGGGCGGGACTTCTCGTCTATGACAGCGTGGAGGACAGGTTCGTCCGCCAATACCAGACCGAGAACTGCGCCCTGATATCCAATAACATCCATACCATTGTCCCCCGTGCGGACGGCACCCTGCTACTGGGGACCGAAAACAGCGTGGCCCTGTTCCGGCGTGAGAGCGGCACTTTCAGAAACTGGACGGCAGAACAAGGGCTGGCAAGCGTATGCCTCAATGCCGGGGTATCCACTTTCCGGCACGGGGAAAGCTTCGTGTTCGGGAGTAACACCGGAGCCGTCATGTTCCCCTCCGACATGAGGATACCCGCCCCGCATTTTTCTCGGATGCTCCTGCGGGATTTCATGATCTCCTACCGCCCCGTCTATCCCGGGGACAAGGGATCCCCCTTGAGGGAGGATATTGACAATACCGTCAGGCTGGAACTTGCATATGACCAGAATACCTTCTCCCTGGAAGCTGTCTCCATCAACTACGACTATCCCTCGAACATCCTATATTCATGGAAATTGGAGGGGCTCTACGAGGGCTGGAGCCATCCGGTCCAGAGCGGGCGGATACAGTTCACGAGCCTGCCCCCAGGCAACTACACCCTGCGTATCCGTGCCGTCTCCAATGAGGAGAAATACAAGGTGTATGAGGAAAGAAGCCTCGGTCTGAGTGTCGCCCGGCCGCTGTGGGCGGGTACATGAGCCATTGCCGGATATGCGTCATTGTGTGTGTTGGCTGGGGTGGTGTCTTTTCGCGTTGCCATGTTGCGCAGGCAGAAAAGGATATCAGACGAAAAGACGTGCTTCTTCATACATACTGCCCATGATGTCCGTACTCCGCTTACGCTGATCAAGGCTCCGCTGGAAGAGGTGGTGGAGAAAGACATGGTGAAGGCGGAGGGGATGGACAATGTACGGATGGCCCTGAAAAGCGTGGACGGACTTCTGGGATTGGTCACCAGCCTGATAGATTTCGAGAGTACGGACAACTACACCTTGAGACTTCATGTCTCGGAATATGAGCTCAACAGTTATCTGGAGACGACCTGTGAGGCATTCCGCACATATGCCTCCATCAGGGACATCGATATCACCCGTGAGAGCGGCTTCCCTTACCTGAATGTCCGGTTTGACAAGGACAAAATGGACTCTATATTGAAGAATATACTGTCCAACGCACTGAAGTACACTCCACGGGGCGGGAGTATCCAGGTCCGTGCCTTCGTGGACCGGCATGTATGGGGTGTGGAAGTGGAAGACACGGGGATTGGCATTCCACCTGAGGAACGGAAGAAACTGTTCAGGAACCATTTCAGGGGCAGTAATGCCGTCAATCTGCAAGTGGCGGGAAACGGTGTCGGACTGATGATGGTACATAGGCTGGTAAGGCTGCACGGAGGCAGGGTCCGCGTTACCAGTACCGAGGGGAAGGGGACCATGGTATGTGTTATTTTTCCCCTGAGGAGCAGACGCCTTGACAAGGCATGCCCCGTTGCTTCGCCCAGGAAACAGGATACCGGGGAAACCCGCATGGGACCGGATTGCGGCCCCATGCGTGAGATCCTTCCAACAATGACCGGCGGGGACCGGCAGCGTATTCTTATTGTGGAGGACAATGACGATTTGCGGACCTACCTTGAGGGGCTGCTGAAAGAGGAATACCTGGTCCAAACCTGTTCCAACGGACGGGACGCGCTGCTTGTGGCGAGAGAATACAATCCGGACCTGATACTTTCGGACGTTATGATGCCTGAAATGGGAGGGGACGAACTTTGCGCGTCCGTCAAATCCGATATTGAGACATCCCATATCCCGGTCATGCTGCTGACCGCCTTGGGAGATGAGAAGGACATGCTGGAGGGGCTGGAAAACGGAGCTGACGCCTATATCACCAAACCGTTTAGCATAAACGTGCTCAGGGCGAATATCAGGAACATACTGGCAAACCGGGCACTGCTCAGACGGGCATACGCCGGTCTTGAGGACGGAGTCGGACAGGTTCCGCCGGACTGCCACAATACCCGGGACTGGAAATTCATGGCCTCCGTAAGGGAATGCGTCATGAAGAATATCGACAACCCCGGTTTCTGTGTGGACATGCTCTGTGGCATGCAGAACATGAGCCGCACCGGATTTTTCAACAAGTTGAAGGCGCTCACCGGCCATGCCCCGGCTGACTATATCCGCTCCATGCGGCTGCAATATGCGGCACAACTGCTCAGGGAAAAAGACTGTTCGATAACGGAAATCTCGGATGACTCGGGGTTCTCCGATGTCAGATATTTCAGGGAGGTGTTCAGGAAGTACTATGGAATGAGCCCGAGTGAGTACAGGAATTCGATGAGAGGATAACATCACGGGCAGACAGACTCCAGGATATGGCAGGCCTTATTGTCGGAGATGGTGTATGTTTCGCTCCGCACCGACAAGCCGGGCACGGTTAACTCGTTCACCGTAATGATGAAGGCGAACAGCCGCCCTGCCCCAGTATTAAGGCTCGTGCCTGATAGGGATAGTAGAAATAATAGTGTTCGTCCAACAGCCCGCCTGCGAGCGGTGTCGGACTTTCAGTTTTCCATACGAGACCGCCCGTGTCGGCATCCCTCTCGGCTGTCAGTTTCACGTTGGAATAGACTGTTTGAGTGCCCCGCACCACGTATAGGCCGCAGGCCCCGCTTTCGGAAAACTTGGTTTGGCAGCCATTCTCCACAGTACGGGTGGTTTTGCGAACAGCCGACGTATATCCAGCTTTTCAGATAAGCTGCGTTTTCAGTGCGTATATGTTCGGCTATCCCGAAAAACATTCCTGCCAGGGCTGCGGCGAACTCGGCCGTTAATTCCTCCTTGCCGTATTCCTCTGATCCGAACGGGTGCGCAAGATCCCGGTTCAATCGGGTGGGGTGTCCCGTGGAATGTCCCATTTCATGCAGAAGCGTTTCGTAAAAGCTCTGCATATCGACGAACTGCGAGCGAAGCGGCACTACGATATAATCGGCTAAAGGAGAATAGAAAGCCCTGTCGCCTTGCTGCTCCCGTATCGGGCAAAACCAGCTTTTCGCCTCCAGCATGGCGTCTATTTCGGGCTGCTCTGCCTGTCCCCCTCTGAACTTCTCCCTTAACGCTTCCCATTCTTCCGGCCTCACGTCCGAAAAATTGGTCTGATCCAAGTTAAAGACCGAGTAATATTTATAGGTCGGTATAACGTTGTATTCCTGTTGCTGCTCCCGGCTTAACGCCTTGTATTCCTCAAAGGTTATTTTCTTGCGTGTTTCCTTGTGGTACACGTAGAAAAGGAAGTAATAGACCGGAAACGATTTCGATCCTTTCAGCACGGAGATCCCGGCCTCTTTCGCCTGGTTGAATGTCATAAATACGGGTGTCTGGTACTGGAATTTCTCGCAAAGGAAAAGGAGTAAAAAGGCGTTGCCTCCGGTGTACCTGCGTCCTGTGAGGTTCTGCGGAAAGAAATTGCGTGTATTCGCCGCAATGGTGATCCAGGGCTTTTGCCAATTGTCCTCTACTTGCTGGATCTTCTCGATCATTTATGTCTGACATCAAATTTGCAAACTGTTGCGCTGCCTTGTCGAAATAATCAGTTTTCATAACTACGTCCCCCGTTCTTTATCCTGGTGGGTGAGCCAGTTCTAAAGGTTGTTATCTCTTTTTCTATACCTCTAAGATAGCACTTTTATTTGAGAGATGCAAGTATTTAAACAACGTTTAACTAACTATTTATAAGATAATTATATGCAAAAGTAGTATTTTAGTATATACTAAATTTAGTATTTACTACCTGATTTTTTCCGATAGTAAACTCCCCACCTCGCACCCTCCCCCACCAAACCTTGCGGATGCCTAAGATTCCGATGTTTTTGTATCAAGACAACCTCATTTTGGTTTTTCGGGGCTGTCGGTGTGGTCATCTTGCGTTTACCTTGAGTTCCGAGGTTTTTTTGTATGAGAACACCCCAAACGTTTTTTTCCATAGCACAAGTTTTTTAGGAAAAATACTACCTGGCTTTAGCCAGGCTGGAGATTTTTTCTAAAAGCCGCTTGCGGCTCAACTTGGGATATGGAAAAAGCCGTTTGACCTTTGCAGACAAAAACCCCGGTCAAGGTAAACGCAAGGCGGCCACGCCGGAAAAACTAAAATACCTCTCTCCCCTGAAAGGGGGTTTAAAACCGGGTTCGACAATCGGCTACCGGAGTACCCGGATTGTGCCGATCAGTGAAAAGTCAGGCGGCTTTTATCCGGCTGGCTTCACCGAACGGCTCTATCCGGAAATAGCCTACCTTAATCGGGTGGGTGGGTGTATTCATGCGTTAGGGATTGCAGTGGAAAGCCCACAGCCTTTAGGCGAGGACTTGGAGGCGGAAAGCCCGACCGTTTACGGGAACGCCCAAATCCTCCAAAAGAAAAGCGTACTAATATACTAAAATACTAAAAGTAGTAAATACTACATTCCAGGGAACAAGCCTCTATTCTTTTTAAAATCAATCCAGAAAAGCCATAAAATCCTTGTATAAACGAGATATACTCCCTATATTTGCGTAGTAATCCCCTGTTGTCCCTGTCGCAAGACAAACTCCAGGGTTTTGTTTTTATATACTCCCCCCCTATACGGTAGCGTATGGATCTTTTTCCTGAATCACCTTTTTAATCTTGAACAGCCGTTCTTTGGTTAGCGGCTTTATAGTTTCCGGATCCTCACCGTCGAATGTTTCCCCGAAGATCAGATCGTCCACCTCCAGGCCATGATTAAAATTCTCCCTGATACAGTCCCTTAGCAACCAAAGGTTTTTGAGGTTCACCCAATCGGCCGTTATGTTCCTGATCCTTCTAAACATGATTATCGCAGTACGAAAATAATGCCCCACATGATCGTAATCATGGCAAACCCGTTTATCCAGATAATAAACATCTATTTCCTGGTTTTCTTCATCCTCCGCGATCCGGCAAAGGCAGAACGGGATCTGCTCCAGTTTATCCCATTCGATATATTCCGTTGATTTCATATTGTCATTATTATAAATATCATTACTTGACCAGCGAGGCTATCACTTTGGCAAATTCGGAAATATCCCCCTCCACGCTGGCCTTTTCCAACGCTTTCATATATTCTTTTCTACGCTCCACCGGAACAACCGTCCAGTTATAGCCTCCAGACGCAAGCATGGCGTTCAAGACGAACCGTCCCATTCTCCCGTTCCCGTCCATATAGGGGTGAATATACACGAAAAAGAAGTGTCCCAGGACAGCCCTTACCGCCGGGTGCGGCTCATTCTTCAAGAGATCGAAAAGGACGGGCATAGCGTCCCTGACCGCTTTCGGGTTCAACGGGATATGTTGCGATCCCCGTATATAGACCTGCCCGGTACGATAACCCACAAGATCCTCCCTTTGCAAGATCCCCACCGTAACGAACGGCATCCACATCTGCATATACCAGAGGGGATGATCCGCCCTTACCGCTTCCCCTGCGTTCTTTCCTTTCAGTATATCGGAGATCGTCCCCCTGACAGCCTGGAACGCCTGGTAATACCCACGTGCCACCAGCGCGTTTTTATGCTCCTTGTCTTCTTCCTCCGGCTTCCAGTTCCCGACACGCACTTTCTCGATCAGTTCCGGGGAAACCCTATATCCCTCGATCGAGAGAGAATGATAAGCGTCCTCCGAATACTTTTCATCGACGGATCTCAAATACCCCTCCACGTCATCAATCTTTCCAGGGGCTTCGGGAAACAGTTCTACAACCTTATCCCTCATGTTCTCCCACATCAGGCGCAAGCGTGTGACGTAAGGCGACACCTCATAAACAAGGGGCGTTCGTGGCTGATCCTCGAACGGATCTTCTTCTCTCACGTCATACCCGAACCCCCGCATCGTGGAAACGATGCTGTCGGCGATTTCGCTGTTCCCGATGTTCCGGAACGCCCCGGCTATTCTTCCGGCACGAAGCGAAGCCCCGTTTTTCGTCAGTACCTTTAATATATCGGCAGCGTCCCGTATCATGGCCAGGCAGGTGCGGGCTGCGATCTTCTCCACTTGGAAATATCTCGGCGTGGCATATACCAGGGCTTCGGCAAGCGGATAGAGATTAAGGCCGTATTCCGGCTCTTTATATACCTGATCCGGAATCTCGCTTTGAAACACCAAAAGCGAGGTATCATACATCAGCTTTTGCGTGTTGTTATGGCCTTTCGGCGACTTGATAACCACCTGCACGGGCACGGTCGTTTTCCCCGAATACAGATCCAGCGACTGGTCGGCCGTCAAACACCACCGTTCCCCCAGCCGGACGGCCGCATATTTCGCAATAAAATACCAGAATGAGGTGTACCAGATCGTCGTATCCCCCTCTGTTCCCGGCCTGGCCGCAATATACCAGCCTTTCATTACTTCCTGCAACCAGCC
>OLRH01001003.1_pt1 | contig 14730 bp, 9 predicted proteins | sample 1672321 | NCBI WGS metagenome assembly OLRH01 (sample SAMEA3136671, study PRJEB25190) | human gut metagenome | reverse complement strand
ATATGATGCTACTGCCTTAATCAAGGCAACTTGATTTTGATTGAAATAATCCGTCTGCAAAACCTCTTCTGCTGTATTGAGGTCACTTAAAAACAGAAGCAGTTCCAGCATTTTAATTTTCATGTATCCCGGTTTTCTCTTTTCCCGGACATGATAGAGTTCCGAAAAAATATGTTCAATAGACGGGTTAGCCCGCATAATGCAGCAGCGGTTACCTTCACATATATACTTTTGTATGTAGTGCAAATCAATATTTAGTAACTCCATGATTCGCCGCACCTCCGGCAACAACTCATCCAAATTGATGATAATGGAAATGCCGTGATAGTGGTTCAGCGGAAAACACGAATTTGACTTTTTCTTCATCATTGAGCTGATGGATAGATCGCCTTCCGCCATATAACAGCAACTGTTTTCACCAAAACTGCACTCGAAACGTCCAATCAAACAGTGGTTAATCTCTATCATATTTTTTACGGTGGCCTGGTTTTGGTTGCAATATTCCATGTGCATATCGTTATAGTAAAGCTCTATTCCTGTAAACACTCTATAAACCGTAATTTCCCCATGTCCAGTTTCATTTGAAAGCTGATAAGTCATCCCTGTAATATTCTTTTTTTCTACCTTTTGTATATTTCCATATATTTTTTTTCCTGACATATCTTGACATTTGGTGTTATTATGAATTAACAGTTTAAGTGTGTCAGAAATTTCTTGTCGATCTTCATTTTGCATGATACCATTCCTCTCTTGGTATATTTTTCAATTTTCCAATAAAATTTTTGCAACTTCTTCTGGATGACTAATCATAACATCATGTGGCGCCGTAAGTTTAATAATGGATTTTATATTTCCAATGTTATTCATATATACTCTTTGCTGTTTTGGATTTAGAGCCCTATCTTTTGTTGGCAAAATCCATTTTATTGAAGTTTCTAGTTTACACTCATTTATTCTTTCAAAAAGCAGATTTGTACTTTCTCCACATAAGCTACTATACAACTTTTCTCGTTGCTTTTTATTCATCCCATTTCCAAAAATGGCTAATGCTAAAATTTTAGGGAACCTTTTTACCACCTGAATTTTTCCTGCACAAAATGAAGCGAATGAATGTAACGGTCCCTTCAGAATATCTGACATAGTTTCTCCAGCAGCTGGTATACAACAAGCAACACAATAGATACTCTCTATTTGTTCTTTTCCAATCTTCTTATATGTATCATATATAAAAATTCCCGCCATGGAATGAAATACTAATGTTAATTTTTCATCAGTTTCTCCTATTTGATTAATTATACTTTCTACACAAGCTGTCACGTTGATGTCTTTTAACCGTTCTATATCTGTTTCATTATGTCCTGGAAGTAAAACAGATGTGACCTTTTTTCCATTCTTCCTCAATATCTGTTCCACATCATGCCAACACTTATTATTATGAAAACCTCCATGTATTAATACATACATAGTTCTCCTCCTTATGATATCTCGTGTATACCAGCCGCAAAGCCAGTAAACACGGCACTTTTACTTCGAGTACACCGTACTCCAACTGTTCCTTCTTCCCTAGATGTAGGGTATTTGACCTCACATGCCCTGTAAAGGGCGCTACGCACCGCTAAGCGGCTTTGCCCTTGACAGGCTATATTCGCCCAAATCATGGGCATTCAAGGAAGAAAGGATAACTTTATGCACCACAACATATAGTTAGAGTACGCTTTTTCTTTTGACCGTACTCTAACTGGCTTTTACATCAGTTCGAGTACTTCGAGTACTATATTTTTGGTACACGAGTTATCTTTCACAGTATACCTGTTTCTTCGCTTTCTTCGTAAACAGCAGAAACTTCCTGCGTTTCCTTTATGAACACACCTTCTTCTTGCAATTTTTCAAATACATATTGCATCTGAATAGTCTCATATGCGTTCCAAATTCCGCTTTTTCTTTTTGTTTGAGCACTCCTAATAGCTAGCAACGCTGCTACTATTCCTGTCATTTTATACGCAGAGGTATTTGATATCTCTAATTTTACTAATATCTGCCCGACTTCTGCGTCATCTGAATTAAAAGATATAATATTCCAATGCTCCGTACTTTTCCTTGTGATTTCTTCAAACTCTTGGATCTCTGTAGCAATATCATTTCTCTGTAGCAACTTCTGATATGCCTTCTTCATAATAGCCATATGCTCTTTATTGGGCAATATATTATACCAACGTATTGTCTCTAAATCATTCTCTTTTGCAATCTGGAGAATTTCATCCGGCAAAAACAGTGCAATATTTTTCGTTTTTTGAAGTTGTGGGATATATATTTCTTCTATCTCTTTTCTTTTAGGCACTTTTATTTGACCGTGTTTCCAATATGCATTTTCTATTCCAAACCCATATAAACAGCTATATAGCAAATCTTCTGCTGCTCCAGCGCCTATCGGCTCGTAACTTCCTGCCATGCCCTTCCACTTCTTAATGCTCGGATATTTCTTTACCAGATAGTTCATTGCTATACCTGTTAGGCCAGGATAAACCCCTGCTCCTAATATATAGCATCCTGAATTTACTATATCTCTATTTACAAGCTCTTTCTTTAATTTGCCTGTTCCATACGTATCAATATATATTGCCCCTACTTCATGTGCCATAAACGCCAGGTTTAAATTTATGTTTCTACTAGAGCCTATACAATTTATTATTATTTTACAGTCTCTGCAAAATTCAAATAACTTTTGTTTATCCTGTATATCTACGAACTGCCACCTGAGCCGTCCGTTAAAAAGGAAGGGTATAGTTTTCCTATACCCTGCTTTCACTATATACCCTGTATTCCTTACCAAGTAATCACATACTAACTGTCCCACTTTACCACTAGCACCTAAAATACCTATTAGTGATCTTTCCATGTTTTATATTCCCTCAATTATCAGATTAATGTTTTCTTTTATGTATGGAAATTCCATACAGGATATGTGGTCACCTTGTACCTCCCCAGTCACTATATCCTTCACTTTTGATTTTCTCCACACCATATCATCTTCTGAAAATCCATCAATCATATTTATAAAAAAATTTTCCGTCTGATTACAGCACCTTAAAAGCTTTATATTTCCACAATAATCCGTCACTTCATAATATAAAGCCGCCAACAAATTATGCTTAAAGATTTCAAAAAGTACCTCTCTATCTTCTTTATTCTCGGCATGTCTCACTTTACCTTCTCTGGCGCTAAACAAACTTCTCAAACGCTCTTGGTGAGAGCTTTCTAACAATTTTTGACACATATTTGCAACCTCTTGATACTCCCCTGTCAATTCAACTAATTTTTCTTCTACAAACTTTCCTTTTTGACAAATAACACGAATAGCCTCCATAAGCTTGGTATCTGTTATCGTAAATCCACTTTTACGGACATCTGCACCTATAAGCCGCCCAAATACCTTTTCTAATATCAAGTTCGATTGTAATATTTGAAAATTTTCCTCCCGCTTTTTATCATCTCCATCATAAATATTCGTACTAATCATAGTAACCAAATCAACCTCTGTACCTTGTTTTAAAAGTTCCTTAGCTGTCTCTATCGCAATCAGTCCACCAATACAATGACCAATAAAGTATAACTTATAATCCTTGTATTTTATTAACAACTCAGCATACTTTTTCCCTAATTCAACAAATAGATGTTCAACTGGAAGTTGCAAATACTGATCCTGTTCTATACAAGGAATCCCCAGTATCGTATACTTAAATTCCCTTTCCCTTAAAATTTTTATCATATCAAGATAGGGTACTAAAGACCCTGTTCCAGCATGAAAAATCACATAAACAATCCTGCTTTCAGATGTCCCTTCAATGAGAGTAGTAATCGCCTCATGACTCTTTTCTTTTGTTTCAATTTTATCCGCCATCTCTGCAATTGTAGGTGTTTCTAATATTTCTCTCATCAAGTCGCCCCAACTCCAAGCTTTCGTCTCCGGAAGACTATCCCACATTTTTGCTATTATCTGAGATAATAATAACGAATCACCACCTATTGCGAAAAAATTTTCATGGCGTCCTATGCTTTCCTTATTTAACACTTCTCCCCATATTTCTTCTAGTTGCATTTCAAGTTCTGTTTTTGGTTGCTCAACACTTACTGTTTTCTCTTTTGTTTTCGGAAGCTTATTCATTAATTTTCCATTATTTAAAAATGGTACTATTTTAATTTCATTTGGCAACTCATATTCTTCTAGTTGCTGCTTTAAATACGCACGCAATTCTTTTGTATTTATCTCCATATGATGGTTCTGGACTCCCAAAACAAAAATTCCCTGCCCCAGACCGAAAAAAGCCTCTCCTTCTTCAGGATACGCCGCAACAATATCTAACCCTACCTGTCCGAACATATACTCCCATTGCTTGCGTTCAAAAAAGGTACTATCATCTTCATTCCTAAAATCATCAAAATCACTCAGTCCATCATTAAATTCAATAGATGTCAACAAATAATAAGGTTCTTTTATTGCATCTAAAATAACTAATAGCCCTTCTTCATTTATTAGTCCCCTTAACTGTTGCAACACAGATATTCCGTTTTTAGCATTATGCAGAACATTGGCACAGATAATTAGATCAAACTTGTTTTCTTCCATACCACCTTTATTAATATCAAAAATTTTATATTTAATCCAATTTTTTCCCCGATACCGTTCCTTCGCTTTATTCAAAAAATATGTAGATACGTCTGTATAATAATATTCTACATTTTGCTCTGATAGTCTTTCGATAATACCATCACTGGTTCCACCAACCCCTGCCCCCACTTCTAAAATCCGGAAAACTTTACCCTTCTTCTCAGAATACGCTTCCAAAACTGCACACTCAGCCATGTGGTTTAGTATTTTACTTGACAACGTTTTCTGATATGTATCAACTGCCGTCGTCATTTCACCATGTGGAAAGAGTAATTCTAATGGAGCAATTTCATTTCGAAATAATTGCGTTAGGCTTTTACTGCATTTTTCTAAATACCTTACAAAACCTTCTCCATAATTTAGTTGTTTTTCCACCCCCCATAAATAATCCCATTCCGCAGCCACATCAACTTTCCAACTTTTAGAGGTTCTACAAAAACCGTCCTGTTCTTCCTTGATAAAATTTTCGTTTTCGAAAATTTTAAGCCAACGTCTAAAAAAGCGTTTGTATTTATCAGCAACCCCTATCTTACTCTCCATTTCTTCTACCGTGAAGTGCTGTCCCTCTGCTACAAAAAAATCATGCTCCAGCATTACCTTCCACATTTCGCCAAGAGCTACTCTTTCTGCCGTTTCTATCCATTGCTTTAGTACAGTAGCATCGATATCAGCATTTTCGCTTTTCCAAATTTCTGACATTTTTTCATTCAAAAAAGCCAAATTATATATTTTATAATTCTGTCGTATCAGCTCTGGTTCTACCTGGAGTAGAAGCCCTTCTTCTCCCCATTTAGCTTCTGCTACTCTTATTTTATCATTTCTCTCCGCAACCTCCACTATGCGTTCACACACTTTTCTTTTTAAAAATTCTACAATTTTGACCTTATTTTGCCGTATCTCTCCTGCCAGTCCTGACGATAATGCACCTTTAGGTGCTCTATAATGCAATTCTCCGTCTAAACCAATCCATAATTTTATTTTTCTTTCATTTATTTTTTCTATCAATTCTTGCATCACAAAATTCCCTCCTGATAATTATTATCTTCACTTATTAAAAAATCTCCATTTTCTATAAGCCAATCCAGAAGATTAGAATACTTATATATCATATTTTCTATCTGTGTTTCATCAAGTAATCCTTGCAAATAGTCCCAATTTAAATACAATGCGCCTTGTCTCTCTTGGATTTGGTAATCCAACCACACTTGAGGCGTTTGTGTAATATTGTAACAAATTTCTCCGAAAAGATTATCATTTTCATTTTCCATACCTAGAGTGCTGGTATACACAAATGGAATACCATACCGGAATTTCTTTCCGTCATATTTTGATAATTCCCTCTGGAATTTGATACCGCTAAAATCAGAATGTTCCAGATCTTTCATCAGTTGATTCTGTATTTCATGAGCCAATTCGATAAAAGTCTTTTTCTCATCTATCTTTATTTCAAGCAGTATGTTTCCTGTAAAGTCTCCGATAGTATGTCTTAGTTCCTTACTCAAATTCCATCTTTTATCAATCGTAATATTTAAAGCAAAATGATTACTCCCACTCTCTTCCCATAACATAAGTGCATATGCTGTGAGAAGTATATTTGAGGCTGTAATGTTTTGCTTTTCACCGATCTTTTTCAGCAGCTCCCATTTATGTTTTGTCATTTCTTTTGTATACCTTTTAAAGACTTGCTTAGTAATTTCCTGTGGCATTTTCTTAGTCGGGATTTTCGGATACGCCGGAAAGTGGCTGATTCTGCTTTCCCAATATTCTTGGTCTTTAAGCAACATATTTCTCTCATTCATTGCACACACATAGTCTCTAAAACTTACGGATTCTAATTTGCTTTTATTATTTCCCACATATCGCTGTGTCCACTGATATAAAATTGACAAAACACTTCTTGCGTCCATAATCAAATTATCTATTCCGACATGTACTATGTTCTTATCCTGGCATATAGAAACACGTATATCAAATAAAGGCCATTGAGATGCTTCCATTATTTGTTGCGACATATCGTCCCTAATAGATTCAACTGTTTCTTTGCCATCCAGGTCTGTATTATATACTTTTAAATTGTAATAAGGTACGCTTTCCAAAACCTTCTGTCTCTTTCCATCTTTTGAAAAGACCAATCTAAGTGCATCGTTCTCTATGATCAGTTCATTCCAAGCCCTCTCTAATCGTTCTATAGAAAGATTTTTGCTGACTATTTCATAATAACAATAAGAAGACACATTTCCTAATGCATATACATTTTGCCGGCCTATCCAATACGCATATTGCATTTCAGTAGTCAGAAATTCTTGAAAACGTTCCTGCTCGTTGTGCTGAACTACCTCTATATTAGGCTTTCTTTTCTCTTTTATACTAGAAATTCTTTTTGCTAGGGATTCTACTGTATTATTTTCAAATATGATTCCAATACTAACTTTAACACCAAATTCTGCCTCTATTTCTGCAGTCATTCTAACCGCTAATAAGGAATCGCCACCGCATACAAAATAATTATCCTTTTTCGTAATATTATCATTACCAAGCAACCGCTTCCATATCTTCAGCATCCTTGTTTCGCATGGTGTAAGCTTCTCCTCATTTTCTATATTTCTATCCTCATGCGCTTTTATCCATCGTACTACTTCCTTTCTATCTTGTTTCGCATTTTTTCCAACTGGAAGTTTATCCTCAAATATTATTTTTGTCGGGAGCATATAAACAGGAAGCTTACTTTTTAAATTTTGCATAAGGAACTCCTCATTTATATTGGGGCTCTCTTTTACAACAACTGCCACCAACATATTTTTTCGATTATTGTGTTCTACTGCACACACTATACTTTTTTTAACCCCAGCGATTTTATTTAAGATTGCTTCAATTTCTCCTAATTCAATCCTATGCCCTTTTACCTTTACCTGGAAATCCCGCCTTCCTCTATATTCTATTGTTCCGTCGTTCCAGAAGCATCCATTATCACCTGTCCGATACCAACGTCCAAAGCAATCCATAATATACTTTTGTTTTGTTAATACCTCATCCCCTCTATAACCTTTTCCTACTCCCTCACCTCCAATCCATAATTCTCCTTCTACCCAAAACGGACAATCTCTTCCGAAGTCATCCACTACTCTATATGCCTGATTCTCTAACGGTCTTCCATAGGGAATAGTTTTCCAGTTTTCTGGAAGTGGCAGTTTCACTATCTGTTCATTTGACCAAATGCCTGTTTCTGTCGTTCCCCCTAAAACAATCAATGTCCCATCTTCTACAGCCTCATAAAACATATCAACCATATACAATAATGTCCAATCACCTGAATAAAAAGCCGTACGGAAAGGAATTTTTTCCTTTTTTTGAGCTTTCCAGCATTCAAATAACATCTCTCCTAAAATCGGCACTGAATTCCAACGCGTAATATGATATTCGAATATCATTTTTAACCAATAATCGGGATTTTTACTTTCTGATTCAGGAATTAAAATTATTTTCCCACCTGCGCTTAATAAACCAAATTGGTCATATACGGATAAATCAAAATCTAAAGCTGAAACTGCTAAAATTGCGTCTGTCTGGTCTACACAATATTTACGATTTATATACTCTATAGTATTCCAAGCATTAGCATGTGACATTTCAACCCCTTTGGGCTGTCCCGTAGATCCAGAAGTCATAATAATATAGGCCGAATCTTCCGGATATATTTTCGGATAATTTTCCAACAGTTCATTTTCCAACAGCTTTTCTACACACCAAATCTCCACATTCTCCGGCCATTCTATCTGCTTTTCTTTTTCTGCTGTAGTAATTACATAATGAATATCTGTTTTTTCATGTATTAATTTCCGTCTTTCAGAAGGTTGTTCGCAACTAACCGGCACGTAAACATTTCCTGATATCAGAACAGCAAGAACAGCCACAATCTGTTCATAACCTCTTGGTATTGTAATTGCTATACTTTCTTCTTTTATATTCCGCTTAATAATTCCTGCTGCTACTCTCTGTGCCATTTCCTTTAATCTACTGTAGGAAATCTCTAACTCTTTTCCAGTATCTATTATTGCAATACGTTCTGGACTACGTTCGACATTTTCGAAAAATTCCTGAAATAATACTTTCTGTTCAGAAGCAGCTGGTATTGTACATTCCTTTCTCACAAAGTTCTTCTGTCTCTCTGGTAGTACATCAAATCTTTGGTTCCAATCTTCTTTCCTCAAATTATGTAAGAGCTGTTCAAAACTTGTCAGCATATCATCTATCATATCTTCTGGAAAAAGTTCATCTATCGTATCCCATGTAAGCTGTACTCCATTTTCATCCTCATAACTTTGGAAATCATTCCATACCTGTGGTGTCTGAGAAATCATGTACGAAAAGCTTCCAAAGTTTTCCGTAAAAGTACTATTTACCAATTCAGTTCCAAGATTACACGCAAATACAATTGGTGCAATAGCAGAAATGTCCCCATACATCTGTGTCAAATCTCTTTGAACCTGTACGCCGGAATAAGTGGTATATTTCATATCTTCATGTAATTGCTTCTGTATCCTGTCTAAAAGCTCAAGAAAAGTAGGGTTCCCCTCACAATTAATTTCTAAAAGTAGTAGCGTAGTAAAATCTGCGATTACATCCTCTAATCCCTTATATTCTGTCTTCCTATTAAAAAATGGTATGTTAATCAAAAAACTCTTATTTTTACTCCAACGTTCTAAAATTGCAGAATATGCAGTAAGCAAAAGCATTGCCGGTGTGGTTTGATACTCTTTTGCCCGTCTCTGTAAACAATCCCATTCTTCTTTTCCAATCCTCACGACTCTTCTATGAAATACCGGATTCTTTACTTCTTCTGGTCGTTTCGCTAATGGCATATCTGGTCCCTGAGGCAAATTTTTAAGACGAGCAGACCAGTACTCCTTCGCTTTTTTCCGTTCTTCTCTATCTTCCACATTTTGTTGCTCTAAATAGGCAGCAAAATTCCAATCTTTGGATTCTTCCGGTAATTCAACTCCACTGTAAACCATGGCCAAATCACGCAATAATATTTGAAGACTCTGCACATCTGCAATTAACAAGTCCAAATCTATATGCAATCTTGTCTTATTTCCTGGAAGCAAGGTAAGTTCTAGACCCGCAACTTCTCCTTCCTCTATCTTTAATTTCCGGTGTGACAAACGGCGTCTTACAGCCTGTGCTTCTTGTTCAGCTTCTGTCTCTGTTAATAACGAAAAATCGTTAATTTTTATCTTTTCAGAGTATGGTTTACTCTCTATTTTTTGCATCCCATTTTCAGAAAAACTAGCTCGCAACATAGGATGATGATACTGTATCCGACTCCAAGCTTCTTGAAGGCGTTCAGGGACAACTCCATATCCATCAAATTCCAAATATGCATGGCAGCCAATTCCCCCTAATACCTGGTTATCCTCTCTTCCTACCCAATAAGCGTACTGCACATCTGTTAAAGGAAATGGCTTCCGCATATCTCTTTCCATTATGATATCCCGTTTTTCTGCTTTTGCTTTCTTTCCCTTTTTCTTCGTACCTTTCTGAATAATCTTCCACCATTCTTTCAGGGTTGGATGCTCCATCAGGGTTCCAAAAGCAACCTTTACTCCCTGTTTTCTCCACTGGTTGACCAGCCTCATGATCACGATAGAGCTAAGTCCTAGCTCTAAAAGATTTTCAGAATCTCCAAATTCTTTCTGTACCGGCAATTTCTGTTTGATCTGTTCTTTTACTTCACTGTATTCCATCTCTATAATCTCCTCGTTTTTCCTGTGCCATCTGTACTAACACTTTTTTATCTACTTTTCCCACACTGGTCAACGGCCATTTTTCTATAATCTCTACCTGATCCGGCAGTTTATAAGACGCAACACCAATTTCTTTCAAAAACTGGTGTACAGCCTGTACATCCAGCGCATTTCCTTTTTCCGTCAAAATAAACGCACATATCCGGTTTCCTAATGTCTCATCCGGCACGCCTACAACAGCGGCTTCCTTAATGTCTGAGTGTTTACACAAATATGCTTCTATTTCCGCAGGCATGATCTTTTCTCCTGCCCTGTTAATCTGTTCTTTGATTCTTCCTCCCATGCGGAGGTGCCCCTTTCCCGTCCACATGGCTTTGTCCCCCGTCCGGTAGAAGCCATCTTCTGTAAAACTTGTCCTATTGGTTTCTTCCGCCATATAATATCCGTCAATCGTATAAGGCCCTCTCGACAACAATTCTCCAAAAACTCCTGTCGGTACTTCCTCATCGTTTTCATCTACGATTTTTACTTCATCTGCAGGAGATACCGGAGTGCCCTGACATCTTGCTATTACGGTCACATCATCATCCGGGCTGGTAAAAGATAGAAGCCCCTCCGCAGTCCCAAACACCTGCATCAGTGTACACGGCCATTCTTCTATAATCTTATCTGCAAGGGAGTCTTCAAGCATCGCTCCTCCCACCTGTAAAATCTTCAGGCTGGAAATATCATAGTCCTCATCGTATTCCAGCATTTCCATACACACCGTAACCATGGCCGGAACTAGGGCTGTAATGGTTACTTTCTCCTCAGTAATCGCCGTCAGGATATCATCCGGACTGGTTGTTGGCGCCAATACAACTTTTCCTCCTATATCAAAGGTTCCCAACAACCCCGGACAGCAAAGTGGAAAATTATGCGCTACCGGAAGCGCCGCAAGATAAACACTGCTTTCATCCAACTGACAGCGCTTTGCTGACATTCTTGCATTGTACATATAGTCTGTATGGGTTCGGGGAATCAGCTTGGGAACACCGGTCGTACCGCCAGACAACAGCAATACTGCCGTGCTATAACTGTCTACTTCCGGAAATACTCCCTGTCTCTCTGTTTCCGCCTCATACCATGCTCCCCTTTGCGTTCCATCTACAAAAACATTTTGTATGCACGGGAATTTTTTCTGCATAGCCATTGCCATTTCCACATAATAAAAACCCAGGTATCTTTCAGCTACAATGTATGCTGACGGCTTTGCAAGCGCTATGATTCCTTCTAATTCTGTTTCTCTGTGGGCTGGCAACATCATAATCGGTACTGCCCCAATCTTTGCAAGAGCAAAGAGAACCACGACAAATGAAATCCGATTCGGTAACTGCACCAGAACTTTATCTCCTTTTTGAATCCCCTTCTCCATAAAATATTGGCCTGTACCGATTGCTTTCTGATTCAATTCCGAATAGGTAATTTCCTCCTCGCTGTCTGTGACCGCTATCCTGTTTCCATATCGTATTGCCCATTTATCAAGTTGCATTCCTAGGCTTAACTTTTCCCAGCCTTCTAGATTTTCATATTGTGCCATATTCTTTTTGTAGCCTGCCATTTTGTATTACCTTCCTTTCTCCTGTACCGCCGCATATGCGGCATAATCTTTTATCAGAATCGGATATAATTTCCATCCAGATTTTACTTTTCCATTTTCTATAATCCTGTTCCCCCTGACAGAAAAGAAGCCCATTCCCCGATTTAAGCCGATTCCCAACGCTTTGAGATATGCCTCTTTTGCTGCCCAGTAATGATAGAACCGTTCGGAATTTCCCGCTTCCCGGATTTCCGCCGCTTCTTCTGTTGCAAAAAACTTTTCGGCAATTTCCATATATTCAGGAATTTCTCCTATTTTCTGCACATCGATTCCCACAGCCTGTTGGCAAGCAAATATTGTCAGTACCCATTCTCCAGAATGCGAAAGGTTAAATGTGATTTCCTTTTGTCCAGGCGGCGCTTTCCAGTACAGTTTCCCGTATTTTCCTTTTCTCAAAACAATCTTGTCCACGCCTGAATATTCTTTCAATAACATTCTCACAGCAATCTTTCCTGTAAGGTAACGCATCTGATCTTCATAAAAATGATAATGTTTCACTTTCTGGTATTCTTCCTTTTCCAAAAGAGGCTTATGCCACTCCCAAAATGTTTCCAGTTCTCTCCATCGGAGTTTCCAGATGTGTACCTCCCCTGTATGCAGTTCCAGCTTTCCCATATGCATAAGTTCCCGGTTTCCGTATGATTCAATTTTCATCTGGAACACCCAGAAGGCATTTCTGTACTTCTGACAGGACATCTTCTTCCTGTTCCCGGATGTAAAAATGCCCACCTTCAAACATATGGCAGTGGAAAGCCCTCTTTGTATATTTTCTCCACTCTTTCATCGCTTCTTCATCTGCTTCGCGGTCTTTCCGTCCTCCAAATGCTTCAATCGGGCTTTGCAAGACAGTAAGTTTCTTATCATGATAGGTTTCGTCCATCGTAAAATCAGCCCGCAGCATAGGCAAAAAGAAATCCAGAAGTTCCTGATTCTCCAGTATTTCCTTTGGTGTCCCTTCGAATCTTCCGAGCGCTTTTTTAAATTCATCGTCAGGAAGATGATAGATTGGATTTCGTTCTGGGATACTTGGGATACGGCTTCCGGACACCAAAAAACATTGGGCTGTCTTTCCTCTCTTTTCCAGTCTTTTTTCTAACTCATAGGCAATCTTTCCGCCCATACTGTGTCCCCAAAATGCATATGGTCCCCGTATGCATTTCCATATAGTTTCTTCCAATTCATCCAGCATATCTGTCATATTGTTATATGGCTTCTCCATAATCCTCTCTTCCCTTCCTGGAAGTTGAATCGGACAAACGGTTACTTTGTCTTTCATTTTTTGAACCCAAGAGTTGTATGCAGACGCTCCTCCTCCAGCAAAGGGAAAACAAAATAACGTAGCCCTATCTGGACGTATTTGATTATAATTTTTTACTAATTTAATGTTCATCGGCACTCCTTATTCAATAATCTTTCATATTAACAATCAGCATGTTCGAAGCAGCTAATTTTAATTAGTTTTTTCTAGCCTATGTATAAAATATATATATGCAAATTCCTTTCTTCAATTATTTATAGACTAACTGTTGACATAATCATGCCTCGGCTCTTTTAGTTAGTCGCAACTTACTTTATTATATCATCATTTTTCCGAACTATCAATATGCTTTCTAATTATTCCAGCCTAATTCGGGATAAGATTTCCGTTTTTTTATATTTTAAATTGTTCTCAAATTTCCATCCGATTTGGCTTTATATTAGATGCCACTCTTCCAGAGCAAGTTTCGCAACGTAGCACAATAACCCTTTCCGGGCTATTGACCACTTGCAACTTGATGGGGATTTCGTTTCCCCATACCCTCGCCCACAATCACAGATATGTGTATTGGTTTCCATTTACATGGTCACAGTGCGATAATTTTTCATCACTCACTTTCCCAGCAGGCTACGAAATTTGGATTTTCTTATGAAACCACTACCACGTAAGAAAGGAAGTTATCAATGACAAGACCTAAGAAAGAGGAAACTCTTGCAAAAACTAAAGATGTGCATTTACGCATGAATGAAACTGAATATGATCTTCTTGCAGAAAGAGCCAAGGCTAACCGCATGACGGTTTCTGATTTTGTCCGAAGTGCCCTGGACAACCAGAAAGTCATCATCAAATACGAAATTACCGCAGATGTCCCCAAAATAAAAAAACTTATTAGCGAGTTTGGTAAGATTGGCAGCAATCTAAATCAGATTGCCCGATATTTTAATCAGGGTGGTATTCTCTCTTCAGAAATGAAAAATGAAATCCGAAAATCTCTCCGGGATATTTATGAAATGAAATATGAAGTGATGAAAATGGCAGGTGATTTCCGTGGCAGTAATTAAACATATCGCAAGCAAAAACTCTGACTATGGAGAATCGGAACGGTATCTTATCTTCCAACACAACGAGTATACCCGAAAACCGATTCTTGATGAAGAAGGGCATATGATATTGAGAGAAGAATGTTATCTGGACGGTCTGAACTGTGATCCATTCACTTTTGCATCGGAATGTCAGGAACTGAACAGCTACTACCACAAGAACAAAAACTTCAATGAGATAAAATCCCATCACTATATCATTAGCTTCGACCCGAAAGACAGAGATGAATGTGGATTGACCGGTGAACGTGCCCAGCAACTCGGATTGACTTTTGCAAAGAAAAACTTTCCCGGTCATCAGGCTTTAGTCTGTACTCATACCG
>OLRH01001002.1_pt1 | contig 14730 bp, 14 predicted proteins | sample 1672321 | NCBI WGS metagenome assembly OLRH01 (sample SAMEA3136671, study PRJEB25190) | human gut metagenome | reverse complement strand
GGCATGGACCAGGCCAACCTCCGGGATATGTACCGTATCTGCGGCGGCGACTATGTCGGCAAGATGTCCCTCCTGATGGATCACACCGCCCATCCCGGCAATGTGGCAGACCCGTGGTACACCGAGGACTTCGAGGCGACCTGGCGGGATGTGCTGGCGGGCTGCCAAGGACTTCTGAAAGAATTTATGACAGAATGAGGTGATTCGAATGGCACAAAACGATAAGATCCAACTGTTCGAAGACAAGCGCATTCGCACCGCATGGGATGAAGAAAAGGAAGAATGGTACTTTTCTATCGTTGATGTGGTAGCTGTGTTGACTGATCAGCCGGATCAGCGCGGTGCAAGTAACTATTGGGCAAAACTGAAGCAGCGTCTTAAAGAAGAAGGGGCAGATCAGTTGCTGACAAATTGTCAGCAACTGAAAATGAGATCTCCCAAAGATGGGAAGCGCTATAATACTGATGTAGCCGACACCGAGCAGCTTCTCCGAATCATCCAGTCCATTCCCTCCCCGAAAGCGGAGCCGTTCAAGCTGTGGCTGTCGCAGGTCGGTCGAGAGCGCATCGAGGAGACCATCGACCCGGAACTGACCATTGACCGGGCTTTGGAAACCTATCTCAAGAAGGGGTACAGCCGTGAGTGGATCAACCAGCGGCTGCAGGCCATCCAGGTCCGTAAAGAACTGACCGATGAATGGGATGCCCGCGGTGTGCAGAAGGGCGTAGAGTATGCCATCCTCACGGATGAGATATCCCGAGCCTGGTCTGGCATGTCCACCCGGCAGTACAAAAATCTGAAGGGCTTGAAAAAGGAAAACCTTCGTGATAACATGACTACGCTGGAACTGGTACTGAATATGCTGGCGGAGGCCACTACCACTCAGTTTTCAAGAGATCGCAAACCAACGACCTTCCAAGAGAATTTGGCAGTTGCCAAGGCGGGCGGTCAGGTGGCTGGACGAACCAGAAAAGACATTGAGTCCCAGTCAGACACGCCGGTCATTACTGCTAAGAATGCCGCACAGCTTAATCAGGTAGTGACAGATCTGCTGGAAGGAGCAGTCCCTGACACAACTGAAGAATCAAAAGACAAGTGAGTTCTGTGCATCAAGTTTTTCTTGCTGTCATACGACGTTTTTTAAAAGCAAATTTCAAAAAATCTATAGTGTTGAGTTATGACAAAAAAACGCGCTTACGTTCGTAAGCGCGTTTCCTTTTTTCACCTGTCATCGCTCCCCCAGCTTCCTCTCCGTGTCCCTGCGGACTTCCGCCCGCAGGTCCCTGAGATATTCGGAGAAGGCCACCTTGTCGTCGCCGTAGGTCTTATTCAGCTCGTACTCCTTGGGGATCCATGTAGCCAAGTCCGAGATATTGTGCTGGATCACTGCCTCCAGGTTATCTATGGCCTTGTAGATTTTCGCCTCCAGGGTCTCCCGCTTTTCCATCTCGCCATACAGAGCCGTCATTTCCTCCCGGTAGAATTCCGGCAGCGTGTCCACCCAATCCCGCAGAAGCTTCTCCTCAGTTTTCTCGTTCTCCGCCGTCTTGTCAAAGGATGGGATATCCCCGGTGAATGCCTCTCCCAGGTCGTGTATCAGGCACATCCGGATCACCTTATCCATGTCCGCCTCCGGAAACTCATCCCGCACGAAGTAGGCCATCAGCGTCATCATCCAGCAGTGCTCTGCCACGCTCTCGTGCCGGCCCTTCCGGGTGTAGCAGTGCCGGGTGGTGTCCTTCAGCCGCTCCGCTACAGCCAGCGTCTCCAATAGTATTCTTGGCTCCATATCTGTCCCTCCACACACTTTTTTCTCGATTTTACCACAGATCTTCTCTCCTCTCAACCCCAGGTTACCCGGCAGTGCACCGCCAAAAAGCTTCTTTCTGGTGTCCATCGGCTTTTCGGCCCTGGTGTTCAAGGAGCGCCTGTCCAAAAAGGCCGCCCTGGGCCTTGGGCTGATTGTCGCCGGAACGCTGCTGATGCTGGTCAAGCTCCCTGCCTGATCGCAAAATTTATCCCCCGGATAATTATTCAAAGCCGCAGCGGGCCATAAATGGTCCGCTGCGGCTTTATTATGAACGTTCCTGCCTCCTGTAGGCATATTCTTCATTTTCCGGCTTCTCCGTCCACTGGGCTCACTCGTCCTGTGCAGCCTCCATGCGCCGCAGAGCCTCCAGGGTGTACACCAGCGCCCGCACAAGATGAAATGCGCATTTCCACTCTGTCCCCTTGGCGTCCACCTTGACCGATCCGTCTGCGTTCAGCCGCTCGAACCACTCGCCATATTCCGGGTCAAAGAAATTGCTGCGGCAATACTGATGGTGGCGCAGGAATCGCTCCCAATACAGCTCGTTTTTCCCCGCCTCATAGGTCATAGCCAGGGCGCACAGCTGCTCCGCATTTGCCCACCACACCTTGTCATCCCAGAGGGAGTTTGTGGCCAAAAACCAATCCACGGCCACAGGCTCCGTTCCGTTCACATCCAGGTAGGAATTCAGGCCGCCGTACACCTTGTCATACCCTCGTTCATACACCCAATCCTCAAATTCCACCGCGCGATGCAGCAGGTTTTCCCGGCCGCTGCTGCGCGCATACTCCAGAATGAACCATACCGCCTCAGAGGAGTGGCCGGGGTTTGTGAATCGATCTGCCGGCTCCTCCAGGAAGAGCTGGTTATCCCACGACACGGTCTCAAATATGGCCCGGTAGTCGTCCCTTGCAAACCATTTGCATATCTTATCCAGGCACTCGTCAATAAAGGGCCGCGTATACTCCTCCCCCAGCACCGGGATGCATGTCATGATCGCGCTCAGCGCCGTCATGTACATATCGTGCCAGATGTGGTTTTCCTGCCAGGTGTTCTCATAGATATCCTTGAAATATCTGTCGGCAAAATTCCGCTCCAGGGTATCATATGTGGCACGCATAATCGCCATTGCCTCGGCGTCCTGTCCGCCCAGGGCCGTGTTGTATTCCCCCAGGGCCTGCAGCACATGCATATCCGCAAACACGGACGTCGTCCCCACCAGCACATGGCCTTGCCGATCCAGCTTATAATTCCAGCGTCCACCGCCTGCGTAGGCCTTGTCTGCCAGGAAGCGGAAGCCGTGGCGTGCCTTGTCGAGCCAATCCCGTCGTTTCTCAATATGGTTGTACAGCAGCGCATATGTATAGGTCTGCCGCCCCTGGAACCAGATATACTTGTTGTCATCCGTCAGCTTGCCCTGCCGGTCAAAGCAGGTAAAAAACCCGCCGCACTCCTCATCCACACAGCGCGCATCCCAAAACGGCATGACATCGTCCAGTATATGGCGGAGGTAATATTCCGAAAGCTGCTTCAATTCTTCTTTGTGCATGATAACTCCTCTCCCGGCATATGTTTCCCGCCGGTCACTCCTTGACGGCGCCGGACATGAGTCCCTGCACCAGCTTCTTCTGCCCGAAAATATATACGATAATCATCGGGAGTGTCACTACCACTAATCCCGCCATAATCACGGGAACATTCAGGCTGTAGCGGCTCTTGAATATCGTCGTGCCCACGATGAGTGTGCGCAGATGCTCCTTTTGGAGAAACACCAGCGCCACCATCAGCTCATTCCATGCCCAAACCAGGTTCACAAGCCCCGAGGTAATGATCGCCGGCACGGAAAGGGGCAGTACGATGCTGAACAGTGACCGGAAGCGGCTGCAGCCGTCAATACGCGCCGCCTCCAGGATGGCATCCGGCACCGACAGAAGAAAATTGCGGATCATGTACACGGTCATCGGCAGGCACAGGCCACAGTAGATGAATATTACGGACCCAAGGGTGTTGACCATGCCCAGCTTGACCACCGTGCGAAACAGCGGGATGAGCATTGCCACCGGCGGCACGGACATCAGCGGGATAATCAGGCTGAACAGTGCATCACGCCCCCTAAACTTCATCTTGGCAAAGGCGTACCCGGCAAAGAGGCCGACAATCATCGTCAGTGCAACAGCACCCAGGGAAAGAATGAGGCTATTGGCAAACCAAAGCAGAAAATCCTTTCCGGCGAAGGCGTCCACATAGTTCTGCAGGGTAAACGGGTTTGGCAGCCCCACAGGGTCGACCAGGTACTGCTCCCGGGTCTTAAAGGAGTTGATGGTCATGAAATACAGCGGGAAAATAATCATCACGGATGTAAGGATCATAATGATCTGCGCCAGCGAATTGCGCGCTATCGATTTCTTATTCATCCGTCCCATCTCCTTTCGCGGCCAGTATCTGGCGGAAGATAATGATGATTACGGCAAACAGCAGCACCGTGACGCTGACCGCCTGGGCGATGTTGTAGTTTCCGCCGCCGAATGCCTTCTTGTAGATCAGGAATTCCAGCACATATGTAGAGCTCGCAGGTCCTCCTGCCGTCATAACATAGACGTAGTTAAAGACCCAGCTGAGCATTTCGATCAAGGTTATCACAACGTAGAACTCAATGATAGCAACCGTCTGCGGGATCGTGACGTATATAAACTGCTGCAATCCCGACGCACCATCCAGGGCAGCCGCTTCATAAAGGGTCGAATCAATGGACTGGATCCGCGCCAGGAACAATATTACGCCAAAGCCCACCTGCTTCCAGAAGATCACAAATGCCACAGCGCCCATGGCATATTTGGGGCTGCCCAGCCAATCCAGGGCCCAAGCATCCAGCCCCATGGCCCGCAAAACCGTGTTGAAAATGCCGTTATACTGCATGATATAGCTGAAAATAATGCCCACGGCAGTAATAGATAGAATGTAAGGGATAAAAACAATGGCCCGGTAGAACTGCCAGCCGCGTATCCGGTTTGACAGCAGCGTGGCCAGCACCAGTGAGACAAGCGTCAGCACCGGAACCATCAGAAACAGCTTGAGATTGTTGATGATCGCTGTTTTGAACAGCGGGTCGGCCACCACCAGTTTAAAATTGCTGAGGCCCACAAAGATGGTTTTTCCGTCATAGCTCGTGGAAGTAAGGCTCCCGATAAACAGCTCGATGATCGGGTAAATTATTACAATCCCGACAACAAGAATCATCGGGAGAATATACAAATATGGCGCAGTTTTCTCCATTCTTTTTCGCATAAATACCTCCGACTCCTGTGTCCTTCAGAATTGCCCGGAGGGGCAAATGCCCCTCCGGGCCGTTTTGATGCAGAGCCGTTATTTGACGACCCAGATCTTATAGGCCTCCAGCACATTGGCGTTTTGCTCCGCCCATTTGTTGATGCCGTCCTGCAGCTCGTTGACTGCATCTGCGGCGCTCAGTCCCTCCGTGAACATCTTCTGCATCACGGGGCACAGGCTCTCGTTCTCCCAGCCGATGGGATAGGTGTACTGATAGTCATACAGGCGCTGATCCTGCATCCAGGTAGCAACATTTTTGCAGATCTCATTGTCCAGAGAGGACGCATCGAAATCCACCGTGGGCATCCACGCGTTCGTCAGCTCATACATGCGGCTGAGGTTTTCCTTCTTGGCCAGGAACAGCAGGAAGTCCGCTGCCTGATCCTTGTGCTTGGCGCTCTTGGGCATCACAAATACCTGCTGGCCCACGCACACGGACTTGGCCAGCTCACCGCTGCCGTATACCGGCGCCTGCATAAAGCCGATAACATCCTCGCCCATCTTCTCCGCAATGCTGGCGGTGTAGGGGCCGCACTGGAAGGTCATGGCGCAGTTAGAGGTCTCCAGCAGCTGCTGGCCCTGGTACAGATCCAGGGACTGAATATCCTCGTTGAAGTACCCGCCCTTAATAAGCTCCTCAATCAGATAGATCCACTGGGAGCATTCCTTGTCCGTATAGGATTCCTCCAGGCGGAAGGGCTTGATGGCCTCGTTGGGGTCGTCATAATTCTGTGCGCCAAAATAAACAGCCAGCCAGCCGGGCAGATAGCCGTCCTTCAGTCCGCTGCCAATGGGGGTATAGCCGGCCGCCTTGAGGGCATCACAGGCGGCGATAAAATCCTGCCAGGTCGTGGGCGGATTCTCCGGATCCAGCCCCGCGGCGGCAAACATCTGCTTGTTATAGGCAATGCCGAAGCAGACGCTGTACGCGGGGAAGCCCCACTGCTTGCCGTCCCAGTTGGTTTCGGACAGGGCGCTGGCAGTCATGCAGGACAGCTCCTCCTCCGTCATATAGTCGGAGATAGGTGCCAGGTTCCCCAGCCAGACATCGTCCAGAGCCTGCGTTCCGCCCCAGAGGAACGCAAGATCCGGGCCCTCGCCGGCCTGCTCAGCCGTGCGCAGCGCAGAATACAGCGTGTCGCTCTCCTGCAGCACGACCTCAACGCTGATGCCGTCCGTTTCGCTGCTGTACTTCTGTGCCATTTCTTCCATGTACTGCTTGTAGCCCGGGATCTCCTGCTCACCCCAATACCATACGGTGAGCTTTGTGCTGCCGTCATTATCAGAGCCGCCTGCGTTCTTGCCGCAGCCAACGAGTCCGAATACCATGACCAGTGACAACACAAGTGCCAGCATTTTTTTCATTGGTCTATCCTCTCTTTATCATTTTTTTGTATCGCAAGGCGGACTTTGCCCGCTATGCTACAGCTCAAATCGCTCCACGACCTCCCGGAGCGTCGGCTGGCCGTCCACACCGCCCAGCCTGCCCACATTTCCTGCGCTGCAGAACGTCGCAATCTCCCCGCTCCGCTGTATGCCCAGGTCATTGAGATACCCAAACAGGAAGCCCGCGTCAAACGTATCTCCTGCGCCGACGGTATCGGTGACCCGGACTTTTTCCGGCTGCCAGTGGTATCGCCTGCCATCGGCGGCGGCAACAGCAGCTCTGCCGCCGCATTTCATAACACATACAGGCACGATTCCGGAGGCCCTCTCCAGCGCTGTCATGGGATCAGACTCATGCATAATGCTGCATAGCTCCGTTTCATTGGGGAAGAAGATGTCCACCATCGGAAGGATATCCATCAGCTCCGGAATGTCCCATCGCTCCTCCGGATCGTAGTTCGTGTCCAGGCTCACCGTTCCCCCCGATGCCTTGACGGCGGAGATCACGCTGCGCCAGCCGGGCCACATCTTTTTTAGAATGTAGAAGCTGGCAATATGCAGGTGCCGTGTCTGTGTCAAAAGCACCGGTGGAACATCCTCCGCCGCAATAGAATCTATACAGCCCGGCAGCGTAAGGATCGCGCGGTCCGCACCCCTGCAGTGCGCCACGCTCATGGCCGTATAGCTGTCCGCGAATCTAAGATGCTCCGTTATAACGCCGGATTCTCTGTATTTTTCCAGCAGCATACGGCCGATCACATCATCGGCAAGGGTCCCCACCACGGCGGTCTTTAGGCCCAGCTTTGCCGCCTGGCACGCAAAAATGCCGCACGAGCCGCCCATGGTGAGATAGTAGCGGCTGCCCAGCTTTTCCTTTTGCCCGAATTCAGGCATAATGTCATCGCCGAAAAGGAGCAGATCCGCGCAGACATCCGAGATGGTGACAATGTCGTTTGTTTTCATAGTGAAAGCTTTCCTTTCCGGCATGAGCATGCAGCAGTGTTTCATCGGTAGGACCGCAGAACGTACTTAATATTTTCCTTCACAATAGCCTCTGCGGCAGTATCCAGTGTCCCGGCAATGATAGCCTCCGCCTGGCGCGGCAGAAACTGTGCCAAAAGGCCGGTGGGACACGGTGCAGCGTTGAAATTCCTGAAAAGGCGCCGGGTGGCGTCCTGCACCTCGGGGTTGTCGAGATAATACCGGGAGCGGTCGGAAAGGCTGTACTTGCGCATCAGGGCAACTCTGTACGGCTCTCCGTGGTAGTGCTTGATCCAGTTCCCGGGATTCTGGCACATGACGCGATCTAAAACAGCTGAAAAATCGGAGTATCCTCCTGCCGGTGCGCAGGGATTCATTTCACGCTCGATCCGTTCCAGGGCAAAAAGTGCCTCCCGGAACGCATAGGTCAGTGCGGGCCCGACCTTCAGGATCGCAATGCCATCCTCCCGCATTTCCCGCAGAGCCCGGGCGGATTGGTAATCGGTGGAATGTCCCTCCAGCACGATCCCATCCAGTGTCCGTGCGCAGGCGATCAATTCAGCCGCATTGCTTCTGTTGTATAGAAACACCTGGTCGTCGCCGAATTCCACCCCCGGCTGCACCACAACAGCAATAACGCGCGTCCAGGCATCATCCAGCCCCTGGCGGAGAAAAGCGCTTTTGAACAGCTCATACTCATTCCGCAGATCCTCGCCGCGCGTGACGGAGATGCCGTCCTCCGCCTCCGTTGCGCCGCCCGGAATGGGCACCTCGCTGCCCACCACATACAGGGGCAGCTCGCCCTCGGGCCGTGCTTCCTCCGCCGCCCGGCACAGGCGGGCGGCACGCCGGGCAACAACGGCGGGGTCCAGGGGCGCCCGGGGGTCGTCGCTTCCCAGGCGCATGCTTGCATCTATATGGATCTTTTGGACTCCGGCGGCCGCATAGGCGCGAACCAGTGCCTCCGCCTTTTCCATGGCGGACTCTTCCTCCTCAGCGCTCCACACCAGGGGGCCCAGGTGGTCACCGCCGAAGATCAGCCGTTCCTCATCCAATCCCGTGCGGGATGCGATTTTTCTGCAGAAGCTCACAAAATCAGCCGGTGTCATTCCGGTGTAGCCGCCAAACTGGTTGACCTGGTTTGCCGTTGCCTCGATCAGACACACCCCGCCCGAGGCGAGAGTCTCCTCCATGGCTGCTTCGATCACATACTCGTTTGCACTGCATACAGAGCATATACCCGCCGGCCGGCCGGCCTTGGAGGCCGTCACCAGCTCCTTGAGAAACGCATTACCCGACATAGTCTTCCTCCGTCTCTAAATGTACGAACATTATATCATTATGAAGATGGCGTGTCAATATAGGGGGGAAACGGAAGATTCCACAAAATGATTTGTTGCTTTTTATTCAACTTGACAAGTTTTTCCTCATGTTATACAATTCGCCTTGGATAATGCGACACAATGGTGTAAAATAACTTAGAATTATGCGGTTTAATGAATAAACCGTTGTTTTTCGGAGGATTGCTATGCTGAATGACAACCTACCCATCGCCCTGTATCAGCAGCTGGTGCGGGAGTTTACCGCTAAGATCAAGAACAATGCTTGGCCGGTGGGGTGCATGCTGCCCGGTGAAATGCAGCTGTGCCGGGAGTATAATGTCAGCCGCTCCACGGTACGCCAGGCCATGGATGTCCTTGTCCGAAACGGGCTGGTTACGCGTAAGCAGGGGCGCGGAACCTTTGTGGCCATGCCGAAGCTGGAGCAGAATCTGGTGAAGTTCTATAGCTTTAGTGAGGAGATCAAGCGCATGGGCTACACACCGTCCAGCAGCATTGTCTCCTTTCGAAAACTCCCGGCCGATGCCAATATGGCGGCCCGGCTTTCTATAGAGCCTAACACCGAAATATTCTCCCTGCGCAGGCTCCGCCTTGCCGACGGCAAGCCCTTCGCACTGGAGACCTCGTACATCCCCGCGGCGCTCTACCCATTCATGACTGAGGAGATGATCCGCGAGAAGGGCCTGTACCAGACCATGCGTCAAAACAGCAGCTTTCAGCCGGATACAGCGGTGGAAACCTTCCAGGCCATCCTTATATCCAAGGCGGATGCAAAGCTTTTGAACGTCGATCGCCCGGCCCCGGGCCTGAGTGTAAGCCGCGTTACATCGTCAGACGGTGTCATTGTGGAAATATGCGAAAGCATCGTGCTGGGGGACCGGTATCAGTACACCGTGGCCCTCCACTCCTGATCCGGGCCGGATATTGCATCCAGTATACCTACCGCTGCGGTAAGCTGCCAAAGGCTTTGCCGCAGCGTTTTTTCCATCCCCCGATAAAGCTGTCCTTTACATCCCCGACACCCCTCCCTCCTTATTCCCGGCATCCAATGGCAGTATTTGCGCAAACGCAGCTTTGTCAAGCATATCGGGCAGCGGACTCCGGGGCAGACGCCCAGCGGAGAGCTCCATGGGCAGCCGATAGAGCGGCAAGTACGCACAGCATGCGCTTTGCAGGATTCCTAAGCGGGCAGAAGGAATAAGCGGCATCGAGCCGTTTCCGATTCTCTGCCCCTTTTACTTGTTTACGATGTATTGTAGTCCTGCAAACGTTTTTGAAAAAACATTGGCAAGGGCTGTTGACAAAAAATGAATCGCTCTCTATAATATTTGATAAGTTCATATTCCTACAGCAATGATGGGAAAAAGTAGCGCCGGTTCTGCCTGCCAAGAGAGCCTCCGTTGGGTGCAAGGGGGAGAGGAGAGCGGCTGTGAATACATCCCGGAGCTGCCTTCCGAACGGGCAGGAGCCTTAGTAGGGATGCGTCGGGTGCGCCCGTTACAGCGCAGGGGTGCGGCGCACTCCGTGAGGCTGCAGACCGCGAGGCTGCGGCGAATATGAGGTGGTACCGTGACATATGTCGCCCTCTGTCCAAGGAGACAGGGGGCGATTTTTTCTCCTGTCTGATTTGCAATAAAAGAAAGGAACGAAAAAAATGGGAATTTATGAAGAATTGATCGCCCGCGGGCTGATCGCACAGGTAACCAATGAGGACGAGATCCGGGAGATGGTCAACAATGGCAAGGCAACCTTCTACATTGGCTTTGACTGCACGGCGGACTCCCTGCATGTGGGGCACTTCATGGCTCTGTGCCTGATGAAGCGCCTGCAGATGGCCGGCAATAAGCCCATCGCCCTCATTGGCGACGGCACAACGATGATCGGCGATCCCTCCGGCCGGACGGATATGCGCAAAATGCTCACCCGGGAGGATATCGTTCACAATGCCGAGTGCTTCAAGCGCCAGATGGAGAAATTCATTGATTTCTCTGATGGGAAGGCGCTGATGCTCTATAACTCCGAGTGGCTGATGCCGCTGAACTATATTGAGCTGCTGCGGGAGGTTGGCGCCTGCTTCTCTGTGAATAACATGCTGCGGGCCGAGTGCTATAAGCAGCGCATGGTGAAGGGCCTGAGCTTCCTGGAGTTCAACTACATGATCATGCAGAGCTATGACTTCTACTACATGTTCCAGCATTACGGCTGCAATATGCAGTTTGGCGGCAACGACCAGTGGAGCAATATGCTGGGCGGCACGGAACTGATCCGCCGCAAGCTGGGCAAGGATGCCCATGCCATGACCATCAACCTGCTGCTGAATTCCGAGGGCAAGAAGATGGGCAAAACCGCCTCCGGCGCCGTGTGGCTGGATCCCAACAAGACCAGTCCCTTTGAGTTCTATCAGTACTGGCGCAATGTGGATGATGCCGATGTCATCAAGTGCCTGCGGATGCTGACCTTCCTGCCGCTGGAGGAAATCAACGCCATGGCCGATTGGAAGGATGCCAAGCTCAACGAGGCCAAGGATATCCTGGCCTATGAGCTGACGAAGCTGGTCCATAGCGAGGCGGAGGCCAATAAGGCCCGGGAGGCATCCCGTGCGCTGTTCTCCGGTAAGGGAGATGCCACCCATATGCCCGCCACAGAGCTTGCAGCCGACAAGCTGACAGACGGCAAGATCGGCGTCATGGCGCTGCTGGTGGAGTGCGGCCTGTGTGCCTCCAACAGCGAGGCCCGGCGGCTGGTGCAGCAGGGCGGCGTCAGCATCAATGACGCAAAGGTAGAGTCCATTGATGCCTCCTTTGACGCAGACAGCCTGGCCGGCGAGGGCGTTATCATCAAGAAGGGCAAGAAGATCTTCCACAGGGCGTTTATGAAGTAAAATAACAGCCGAACACTCTCCGCCCGAGGCATCCGGCGGAGGGCTCTCATGGACGGGTTATTGGCGCGGCAGGCATAAAAAGCAAGCTGCTTTGCAGAGCCTGCAGGTGACCGGGAGGAGTGAACAGATCGGAACCGCTCCTGATTTTTGCGGTGGCTGCGTTCCGCTCTTCGGGATAGTTTGGTGTGGCAGCTTAGCTATACCCCACGGGGCCATATCCTTCATAGCTTTTTATTCACTTGTCCAAGATGTGTTGTAGGGCAACAAATACCGACCAAAGGTGAGGGCCTTCGCTCTTGCAATGGCCAGAAAAGTGTGCTATACTGTTCTATCCGGAGAAAGGAGGTCCTCCATGGAGAAAAAAGGCATTAAGATCGCCGCCCAAAACCGCAAGGCGTTCCATGACTATTTTGTGGAGGATCGCTATGAGGCCGGGGTGGAGCTGTTCGGCACGGAGGTCAAGAGCATCCGGGCCGGCACGCTGAATCTGAAGGATTCCTATTGCCAGGCCAAGGATGGAGAGGTGTTTGCCTATGGCGTACACATCTCCCCCTATGACAAGGGCAACATCTTCAACAAGGATCCGGACCGGCCCAAGCGGCTGCTGCTGCACAAGCGGGAGATCCGCAAGCTGCACGACCTGCAAAAGCAGCAGGGCTACGCGCTGATCCCCCTGTCTGTGTATTTCAAGGACAGCCGGGTGAAAATTGAGCTGGGCCTGTGCAAAGGTAAGAAAACCTACGACAAACGGGAAGCCGTGGCCAAGCGGGACGCCAAGCGCGAGATGGACCGGGCCATGCGCGAGAAAAACAGGTAAAGGAGACAGAGCATGGAAAACAATCCTATTGTGACCATAACCATGGAGGACGGCGGCAAGATCGTGGCGGAGCTATACCCCGATGTGGCGCCGCAGAGCGTGTATAACTTCATCTCTCTCATAAAAAAGGGGTTTTATAACGGGCTCATTTTCCACCGGTGCATTTACGGGTTCATGATCCAGGGCGGGTGCCCCGACGGCACCGGCATGGGCGGCCCCGGCTACTGCATCAAGGGTGAATTCAAGGCAAATGGCTTTAACAACGATCTGCGCCACTCTCGGGGCGTTCTGAGCATGGCCCGGGCCCAGGCTCCGGACTCTGCCGGGAGCCAGTTCTTCATCATGCACAAGGACAGCCCCCATCTGGACGGGGAATATGCCGCCTTCGGCATGGTCATCGATGGCATGGACGTGGTGGACGCTATTGCATCGGCTCCCCGAAACATGATGACCAACAAGCCCAAAAAGCCCCAGGTGATGGCCTCCGTCACCGTGGACACCAAGGGCGTGGAGTATCCGGAGCCGGAGAAGCTGCCGGACCCCTACGGGCGGTAAAATCATCGTATTCTGCCCGGGTGCCGGGAATATTTTCCGGTACCCGGCGGAAAATATAGTTCTGCAAAGCAAAAAGCCTCGCAGAGCTTGCCGCCGGCAGGCGGCAAAAAATGGAGATCGTTTTTCACCGCGGCATGGGCGTGGGGAAAAACACCTCTCAGGCTTCCAGTGCATCATTCTGAGCCACAGGCCCAAAATGATGCACCCAGCAGGCTGCAGCCTCTCTGCCGGAAAATCCCATAGGGATTTTCGGCAACTCTATATGGGGGCGTACCGGTTTCGACGGGGGTGTGGAGGCAGGATAAGCGGGCGGTGGCGCCTGGCCACCATAAAACGGGCAATTAAAAATGAACTGACAACACTAATACTGTTGCCGTCGCAGCTTAAGCTGTGACCGTCTGAACCGGAGAGGCCACAGGCCGGGGAAGGCGTCGTTTATGTGGCGTCCGTGCGGCGGGTAAGAGTTGCCCCGCCCACGCATCATGACTCTACTGAATCGCGCAGTCTGTTATGTGCCTGCGCGAGGAGGGAATGCTGAAACATAACTGCGCCCGGAGAAGGTCCTGTTAAAGCGCTTTCGGACAGGGGTTCGACTCCCCTCGCCTCCACCAAAACAATATAATCCGAACCTTGTACCGATTGGTCATGGGTTCGGATTTATTGTTTTTATAGAAGAAGTTGAAGACTGGTAATAAAGAAACCGGGAGGACTGCCGATCAGGGCAATCCTCCCGGTTTCTTTATGTAGATGCACTGTCTGAAATCTCCTTCTTTGCTTTCCATTCGGCAAATGCCTTTTTGCCACCTTCGCTTTCGTAGTACTTCTGAATTACCGGAAGCAGACTCCGTGCCAGCGATTCAAAGACGTATTCCGGAATTTCGGCTGCATCAACACCAGTCTGGATATTGGCTTTTTCTGCGTTCACTTGTTTCCTCCTTTATCGCTTCTGTAGGCGCATAGACACGCTTTTCTGAGGTGTTATAGGAAAAGATATTCCCCTGTGTTTTCTCAGCGCTTGTGGGGCAGAAAACACCTTGTTTTCGACTTTTATTTGTGCGATATTGCGCCATCCTCTCTTGGCTGAATCAACTTTGCGTCCGCTGGGTAATTCAGCGTAATAAGCGCGGGTTTTCCAAGCCCCTGTTTCTTTCGGCAGATCAAACCGCTGAACTCAAGCTCATGAAATATCCGCGTCGCACATTGTCGGCTGCGGTGCAGCTTCTTCTGCGCCTGTTCCACGGTGAAGTAAATTCGGATGGTGCCGTCAGTTTCAAGAAAACCGTTGACTTTTGAAATGCTCGCCCGATCCAGCATCAGGGCATACAGCACTTTTGCATCGTTGGACAGCCCGGCAAGACTATCCTCCATCAAAAACCGTGGAAACGGTATGTAGGATGCCGACAAGCTCTCGCTTGTAAACTTCAAAACTTCTGTGACATAATCCTCCTATCCCATCCATCAAAACCAGTATTGATAGGATTGATGGATGACTATATTGAGCGTTGATTTATTTCTTATTGATTTGGGTATGAATTTCATCCCCTGTGACAGTTTGGAAATCCATGCTCCAAAAATCCGGTTGACCGGTACTTCTTTACCGTCTACGACCTTACCGCCACCTACTGCGATAACC
>OLRH01000999.1_pt1 | contig 14751 bp, 20 predicted proteins | sample 1672321 | NCBI WGS metagenome assembly OLRH01 (sample SAMEA3136671, study PRJEB25190) | human gut metagenome | reverse complement strand
TTCTGGTCTTTTTGTAACTATATGGTGCGAAGCTGCAAAGGGATTGAAATGCTGGTCAATCTGATTAACGTCAGTTACTGTGCCATGAAGATTCTGCCCTATCAGAACGAACATTTTTCTGAGTACCGTACAAAAAGCGTACAGGAGTTTCGTTTTGAATTAAGTCAGGGCATTCGCAGTCAGATATTTTTTGCCACTTTCGTGAAAAATATCGAAACACATATAAAATCAAATGCCATGACAAAGGCCTTAAAACAGCTGATTCATCAACAAGTCTATCATTTATAAAGTTGTAAACTGGTGTTAGATGTATTGAGTAATAGAAAAAGAAAAAATCCTGCTTCGTATATTAAGCAAGTGGAAGATAAAGAAGCAGGGCTTTGCGAAAAAGTTCAAGATTTGAAAGAGAAGATTGAGTCTGGCGAAATTTATGGTAGTGAGCCGCATTGCTGTTTATTTAAAGAAAAAAATGTTTATTGGGATCAAGAAAATGTTCGCATGAATAAAAACGAATATGAAAAAGCGTGTCAGGAAATTGATGAATTGCTTTATTTTGCAGAACATATGGAAGACTGCCAAAATTATTTGTTCAATTTACCATATCGGGATTATAGAAAAGAATTTAATGGTGGAGAACAAATTTCATATAAAGAGTATCCGTTAGAGTATGCATATCGTTTTTATAGTTTAGTTGTTAATGAACAAGAGTTGGAAAAGAGATATGCAAAAAATCGGAAGGAACAAGTACTTCTGGAATGTATTCAGAAAAAAGAATATGGTGATATTAATTGGAAATTTATTGATGAAGAAAAGTTTCTGGATGAAAATGAGATTATGAAGATTCAGGAACAACTGAAAAATGTAAAAACTCTGGAAAGTGTGCAAGGAGTTTTGGAAAAAACAATGGTTTCGCTTAAGAAGACCAGAGCTGATTTGATAAAATATTCAAAGACTGCTATACAGTATAAGGGAATAGAAGATATGAAGTGTCCTTTATGCGGTACAGTATATGAGAATTGGGAATCATTGGAGGCAGAGATAAAAAAAGAAACTAATGAATTAAATAATATATCGGATAATTCTGTAAATCAAATTCAAACTATAAAGGAGAAACTGTATGATAGCTTCTTTGCTGGTATTGCAGAAAAAATAAAAGAAAACCAGCAAACAGCAGTTTCAGAGAAAACTTATAGAAAACTTCAGGAAGTAAAGAAATACAAATTTCAAATTATTGAAGTAAAAAATCGTTTACAACAAATTGTTTTTTTTTACCAGAAATTTTTGAAGAATCAATTTCAGAAATCAATAAAGGATATAATAGTTTATTGAAGAATTTGCAGGAAAAATTAAAGAAAATTCCAGAAGAAGTGGAATTGCAATTGGAAGGCAAAAAATTTATTGAAAAATATGATAAATTTTATGATAACGATGAAAAGAGATTTCTGGAAAAGACAGCGGAAATGTTCCGTAATAAAGGAAGATATGTAAAATTTTTATATTATGATTCTAATTTGAACGCCTTAGAAGATACAAAAAAAGAATTGAAGAAAGTAACTGCACGAAAAAATCAGCTTAATAAAATAATTAAGAGTCTGTCGGATTATCAGAAGGCTATTGATGAAGGAATTCAAGAATACAAAAAGAAGATAATTAAAGATATAGAACCATTGCTACATGTGTATACTGCAAAAATCCTTCAACAGAAATTTAATGGGAAAAGTATTTTTATCTCTTATGATGAAAAAATTGAAAATATCCAACTGGTTAATTCTGTTAAGGATAAACAGGATATTCTATACAGTATGAGTTCTGGACAACTTTCTGCAGTAGCGTTAGCTTTTTTGCTTTGCATGAACCAAGTTTATAGTAATCAAGAGACATGTTCACTTTTATTGATTGATGACCCTGTTCAAACAATTGACGATGTAAACATGGTGGGATTCGTAGATATTCTTCGATATGGCTTTGCAGATCGCCAAATTTTTGTATCTACTCATGAACAAAAATTTGAATGGTTTTTACGTTATAGATATGCAAAAGCAGAGAAAAGGGTAAAACTTTTTAATATGAAAGAACTTATGTTGCAGGAAAAATAATTCTTTACAGGTATATTTGTAATTGAGTTTTCCCTCAAAAATGTTTAGTTGGTAAATGTTTTAGAATGGCATTTTATGATCCGGTATGTACATTTGGAGTCAGGTACACGAAAGTTGAGCTAAAATTATTATAAAACTGATATCTCAACATTAACATCCAGATGTTGTGGAAGTGATAAATGGTATAATATAAGGTGGAAGCGGGTAGATGAAGAGTTTTTGTGACTTTCCCTGTGTGTTAGGATAAAGTTAAAGGTATGGTTAGTATTCTGGGGCGGCGAAAGTAGCTGTAAAAAGAATACTGATATGAGATTGATATAGGAAGGGAGAAATCACAAATGGCACAGGGGATTTTTGGCGGAGCAACTTCTTATGAAGAGCAATCTCTGACGGATATTGATTTGGATATTCAAAGATGGATTAAATATACGGATGAGATTAAAAAGAAGATGAATTCCTGGTTGGAGGAATCAAAAAGGAATGGATTTTGGAAAAAGGTTGATGATGATTTTAAGATGACGATATATACTTCTGTTTCTTATTATGATACCATTATTTCCGATATGAAGATGATTCATGAAGCAATTCTGCATGAAACGGTAACGCAGCGAGAAGTGAATTTACTACGAAAGATAGGAAGAAATGCGTTCTCATATAATAATGAATACCCGAAAACATATAAAAGAGAACAAAAGCCTTGGCATGATTATGGAAATCCACAGTTTCAAATTGTGGAAAATATGTATGCAAAGGGAAGAGATTATTTTGTGACTTTACAGGATGCCGCTAATGCTGCGGCAAGATTGGAGGACTATATGAGCAGTCAAAATGTCAGCAACAATACAATGAATATTTCAGGAGATATTATCGGTTCACAGATACAGCAGGGAACAGTCAGCTCTGAACAGAATATGCAGCAGGACAAAGAGTTTGATTATGACAAAGTCCTGGAAGTGTTGAAGAAAATTGAACAATATTCAAAGAATGATCTGTTCGAAGAGGAATTCGGAGACAAAGCTGAAGAAGTACGTGTAATAGTCTGTGAGGCAATAGATGATACAGGGAAGCATAAAGAACCCTCTAAAATCAAAGGAGCTATTTCAAAAATAAAACAAATTGCCGGTAGTGTGCCTGCAGGCATTATTGCTAATGGTATTTGTGAGCTGATCAAAAGGATACCTATGTCGTAACAGAGGAAAGTATTATGGGAATTGTTATAGAATTACAGAAACAGGCAATTGATACGAAGAGCGATGTTGTATCGTTATTGCGTAAAGCATACCTTGTTGCGCGGAAATTATGAACTTCATTTTTCTAAAAGTGCTATTGTGAATATCATTGAGCAGGTAAAGAATAAAATTTTAGATTGGGCGTTGCTTCTGGAGGAAAATGGTATTAGAGGTGAGAATTTGCAGTTTTCTGTTGAAGAAAAAGAAACTGTAAAAAATGCGCCACAAATTATCAATTATGTAAATAATTTTTTTGGAGATGTTAAAGACTCTCAAATTCAAGAAGGAACGAAGCAGTCTTCTCAGATTATGAAATAATAAATCATCATATATGAGAAGCACGTGAAAATTATATTTGGAAGTGAGGAAACCAATATGCATCATGATTTAGATATTCACCCAATCCCAGAGAAGGTTCTTTATATTAATGACCTTACAATAACGGATACAGCATCGTATTATGAAACCAGGAAACAATGTCAGAAAGTTCTTACCGGAAAGACCCGTGCCAATGGCGGAATTCTTCCGGATGATAATGTCAGAATTTATGTGCCTTTGGACTTGAATGCAGATCAGATTTTACACAGGTTGCACCAGATATACAGAATCATGGGAAGTCCTGATGATATGAATGAATCTGATTTCTGCGTTGAAACGGGAAAAATTATTGCCCAACTGGAAATATATGATCAGATATGGGTGGCAAGGGATTAAAAAAATGCTGTAAAAATTAATGATAATATCCACAGCCCCAAGGGAATTCAGCTGGCCCGGGAAATCATTTCTGTTTTGATGGAGGATGAGGGATGTGCAGAGTGTTTTCCATATGATATTATTTCCGAATTAAAGATAGAATTTGGAATATGATTCTAGCCCTAGTCGGATACAATATAATTTAAGCGATAAAATATCGTAAAAAATTCACATTACAAAAGTAAAAGAATTACACTGAATATTGACGTATAAAAAAATAGTGCTTAAAATATGAGACAAGGAGGAAGCATCTAAATATTCAATCCTTGGTAATACAAATGTGTATGGGCATGAAATCTTTAAAGGAGCATTATTTATTGGACCAAATGCATTTGGAAAATCAAATATATTGAATTTGCAGAAAATCAGAAAGAAAATCCGGAAATAGCGTTTGATAAAGAACGGGATAAGATGATTGCTGTATGGGGAAAATATAACTTTGACTTGAAAAATTAAAAAAATGTGGTATAGTAATTATATACAGAATTATATAACTATATTTTTCATAAAAAAGATTGCTTTATTTATCAATTATCTTGAAAAAACAATTTTTGTTAAAGATTATATTATAACCAGTTTTTTAATTTGGTGTTTGACTTATATTCATTTAGGCAGGCAATAGAAATGTCTGTTATTAGTTTTATATATAAAAAGACAGATTCCGTTAGACGGTTAAGCCAAACTTTGGAAGGTTAAGGCTAAATAAATTAAATATTCAACGCATTAACGATCGCTATTTGAGCTATGGCGGTCGTTTTTGCATTTCTTATCAAGAATACGAACTATGTAAGTACCAAGAATACTACTAACAGTTCCGTAAACTATAGTAAAAATAACAAAAGATACTGTCACGTGCATATCCTCCTTCTTGGGTATTTCCGTCATGAAGTCATGAGGATATTTATATAAACAGAACATCACTGTTCTGACGTGACTTAACCGCCTAACCATCCCAATCTAGCCTGAAACTGAAATGTTGGAATCTGCCTATGAGGATATTATAAGATTTTTTGTAAAGTATGTCTACTATAAATTTCTATTTTTATAAAAAGTCAGAAAACTATTGGAACATTGAGTCATGGGACTCTAAATGTAGTAAAAATCCGTTTACTATCATTATGAGATCTAGGACGGATGATGTAAAACTACTCAAGATTTAGGCACTTACTCTGTTTTTTACAAAAATGACAGGATCAGACGGAACTGTCAGGGATGATATGTGATATCGTTTTTCTTGATGGTTGCGATTCAATGCTTGATGCTATTGCAGATTATCAAAGTGAGATAAAAGCAGAATATGAGGCTGAGATGAGGACGAATATGGAGTGGTATTAAAATAATTCGCGGAACTTATAAGACCTATAATAAAGACAGAGTGAGGAGAAGTTTATATGGAGGATGATGTAGTACATATTCCACCAGAGGACATAGAGATTATCGTTGCTTCTGAATATAGTAAAGACTTGACAGAATACTTTAATAATATGCCCAGATGTAGCACAGTCACTCGCAAAAGAAGCATTCTCAAAGATTGAACAGAGTAAGCAGGTAATACTTATAATATCATTTCATAAAAACAGACCGAGGAAAAAATAAATCAGAAAATAATTGACCAGTATACAGTGAAATCTGTATACTGGAATACATATAGATAAAAATAATAATGAAAAGCATGTGAAGAATGCGGGTGATAAAATGAAATAAAATATGCATACTGTAATGAATGTGAAGATTTAGTTGAGTTTGATGTTATTGAGAAGATTATTACAGAACAGTATAAAGGAGAAACTGTTAAATTCAAATTTCATACGGGACAATGCAGACACTGTGGCAGTGAAGTAGCTGTGGATCCAGAGTATAATACCAGAAGATCAGAAGCCAAGATAAAAGCATATAAACAGTTGAAAGGGATTATTGATCTGGATGAGATTTCAGAGATTCTGGCGAAATATGATGTAGGAAAGGAAGCATTAGCGGATATTGCAGGTTTTGGGAAAGCTACAATTAAAAGATATTATGAGGGCTATATACCTGCAAGGAAATATTCAGATAGATTATTGGAATTTTTGAATCATGAGTTAAGTTTTATAAACTCCGTAGAGAAAAATAAGGATAAATTAAAGCCTGTGGCATATCATAAAGTTACGGTTAGATGTGAACGTCTGCGTGAAATTGGTAATTCGAAGACAGAGCAGATTACCAATTATATTGTGACACAACTTGAAGAGGTTACGCCGCTGGCATTGGAGAAACTACTGGCTTTTTCAGATGGGGTAAATTATGCATTGAATGGAACACGTATGATTGAAGAAGACTGCCAGGCCTGGCTGCATGGTCCGGTTTATCCGTCAGTATATAACCAGTATAAGGAATTTGGTTATAAACCAATAGATAATGGAATATACAGCAGCCATGGATGTATGCTTTCGAAGGTTTCCGAGGACGAGTTAAGAGCCATTGATATGGTTTTGGACACATTTGGCTTGTATTCCGAAAACACTGGAAACAATCAGCCATAAACAGGATCCATGGATTGAAAAAAGAGCAGGATATGGGGAAAAAGAGGCTGGACGTGAAGTAATAGACGAAAAATCTGTGCGGGAATATTATACACGAAACCAGTTAAATTCAGAGAAACGGATTATGAAATATATCTTGGAATGCCTGAAACAGTAGGATTCATAAATCTAATTCAGTCGATCTTTCCGATAAAGTAAAAAATGACGGCTCATTTAGAACCGCCATATCCCACTGTGGACTATAAGATTCGGTTTTTTATTGTGCGTCACCGCCAAACAGAAAAAATGATGCTTTACTCTGCGTTACTGGGCTTACGCCTCGCATGAGTGCGAGGTACGAGCTGATACAGCCAATAAATGCACTGAGCATTTCCAGACTAGAACTCGTAGTTGCCATATAGCATCACCCCCTTTACAATGGGAATAGTTATTATAGCATGATTATTTCTTTTTTTCAACGGTGAAAAAATTTTAGAAAATTAATCACCGGATCAGATTGATTTAAAATTCAAACTGAGGGTGGACGACCGAAAACCGGTGGAACAGAATTTAGGTTATTGAACAGAATTTTGAATAATCATACCCAGGAAGGAGTTGTATATGTTCGCACCTGTTAAAAAATTAAAAAGCTACCTGCTTTGTCTTCTGGTGATATTGATTGTTCTCTCAGCAGCCGATCTTCTGGCATCCAGGTATGCGCTGTCTGTGACGCACATTACTTCTTCCACGGAGAAAATTTCATCTTCTCTTCGCATCGTACAGCTGACAGATCTGCATGACAGTAGTTTCGGTAAGATAATTCCAGACTGATCAGGAAGGTGAAGGAGCAGGTCCCGGATGTGATCCTGATCACAGTGGATTTGGAATTCGTCAGGTATGTGACATAATTCTCTATGCTTCACACTATGGCAGTGAGATTGACTGGAACCGGGTTCTGAAACAATGCAGAGAGATTCACAGCGAGTATTTTACGGCAGCTTTGTTCCGGATCGGAAAGAGATATCTGAATTTTGAGGTAGACATTCCGAAGATACCCGGAAAGATAAATTATGTGAAAAAAGGGGGTACAGTATACGTCAGATATGTGCTCGAAAGAGTATATCATCCAGAGAAAAAATATAATGTTCCGGAGCAGAGAATCATTGGAAAAAGATCAGAAAATAACCCGGATAGAATGCTCCCAAATGAAACTTTTGTGAAGTATTTTGGCGTCAGGAGATGCCGGAACAGAAAGCCGGACAGACAAGAAGCAGTTGTCTGCGTATAGGGACTTTTCTGGTGATCCAAAAAATCCTGAATGAATATAAACTGCCGGAGATTCTGGAAAAATATCTTGGAAAGAAAGAGACGGGGATGTTTCTGAATCTGGCAGCTTATTCTCTTATCAGTGAAAATAATGCCGCACAGTATTATCCTTCTTATGCTTACAGCCATCCGCTTTTTACAAAGCAGATGCATATATACAGTGATTCAAAAGTATCAGATTTTCTTGCAGGACTTACAGATGATCAGAGGATAGGGTTTGTAAATGAGTGGAATGAAAACAGGGATCACCGGGAGAAAATATATATATCTTACGATTCGACCAATAAGAACTGTCAGGCCGGGGATCTGAGATTTGTTGAGTTTGGACACCCGAAAGATGACCGTGGACTGCCGGTCTTTAACTATTCCATTGTGTATGATACATATAATAAAGAACCGTTGTTTTATGAGCAGTATCCTGGAAGTATCGTAGATATTTCCCAGCTCCAGTATATGTTAAAAAAAGCAGAAGGATACGGATATAAGAAGGTCGGATTTATCCTGGAAAGGGGATATTTTGGCAGGGAAAACATCCGGTATATGGATGAATGCGGGTATGATTTTGTGATCATGGTAAAGGGTATGAGTGAATCTGTCAGACGGGTGATCCTGGAAAACAAAGGAGAATTCGAGAACATTCGTAAATACAATATACGGAAGTACAAGGCATTTGGAAAGACAATAAAGAAAAAAATCTATATATCAGATGAAAAAGAAAGATATTTTTGTATTTATTATTCAGACCAGAAAGCGTGTGCGGAACATGAACAGATAGAGGCAAAAATAGACCGGATGACGAAATATCTTAACGGTTTAAAGGGAGAAAAAGCGACCGTAGGGGATGGATATAAGAAGTATTTTAAATTTGAAATATATGAGGATGATGGGACGTTCATATGCGCAAGGGAGAGGACAGAAGTGATCCAGGAAGAGATCGATCTGTGTGGATATTTTGTGATCGTAACGTCAAGACAGATGACAGCGGAAGAAGCTTTGGAACTGTATAAGAGCAGGGATGTATCAGAAAAACTATTCAGGGGAGATAAGAGTTATCTTGGAAACAGGAGCCTGCGGGTACAGTCAGATGAGGCTGCAAATGCGAAGATCTTCGTGGAATTTGTAGCGCTGATAGTAAGGAGCAAGATGTATGTCATGCTGAAAGATGAAGTGAAAAACTTGACAAAAAGCCGAATTATATGACCGTTCCGGCAGCGATCCGTGAACTGGAAAAGATAGAACTGGTCCGTCAGACAGATGGAAAATATCGTATGGATCATGCAGCAACAGCAACCCAGAAAATAATCTTAAAAGCATTTGATATGGATGCAGACCAGATACAGGACAAAGCTGTAGAATTGAGTAAACTGCTTGAAAAATATGCAGAAGAGGGGAAATAATATATGGCAAGACCGAGAAAAATGATATCTTTAGAAGAGCAGATAAAGAAGCAGGAAGAGACGGTATTAAAAGTAAAGTTACTGCAAAACTGTGGATAAAAAAACAGTAACACAGATATAAGTTAAATTGAGGATGAAACAAGTTTTGTGTTGCAATCAGTTATTCAACATGTTATTCTATAAAATGGAATTATTATCTATTATATGTATACAATGGTGTGCACTCTATTTCATTGCTTATCTCAAGAATTCTTCAATTTAAACTGTATAAAATTCCACTTTTAATATTATATAAAAAGTTTCCGTGATCAGAGTGTACAGCAGGAAAAGCCGAGGTGAAAAATGTCTGAATTTTCTGAAATAATTATTATTTTGCGATTCCGAGATCTGGTAACAAAAGAGAATGATACGATCAAGCAACATCAGGAAATTATTCAGCAACATGGTTCTGTATGGTGGGGATGGTGGAAAAAGGGAACCGAAAAAACTCCCGTACCAGAATTAGCACAGCTGGGAGTATATGCCAAAACGAGTCCTGCTACGATTTATTTGGTAGATTCCGGTCAAAGACTACTGTATCGTGCTAGTTGCATAAATGTTGAATTTATACCCAATAAGAAGATACTCTCACCTGAAACTGACAAAACGCCTGAATATTACCGGGATCAGAGCTATTTTGCATGGTTTCAATTTACTGAAATTGAATCATGTGATGAGACCGAATTAAAAAATTTTTCTTATGTCAATTGCCATGATTGCGATTTGTTTATAGATTCCAATATTAATTATAGCAATTTTAACAACAAAAAAATTCATTCAATTGCTGAACTTATTCAACAAAACCGCACGATATGGTTCATAAGACCTGCAATTGGAACAGATATTGAAAATGAAATTGTACTGTTGAATTCAGAATTTATACAACCAACACATTTCAGTACAAAATATTATCAGTCATCCGGCAATGCATTGCTGTGGTTATCTGATTTACATCTGTCTGACAAAAATAATGGATTCAGAGATGGAACTATTTCTCAAACATTAGCAGATCACATATCTCAATGTATTGCTAAGGCAGAACGAAATCCACTAAAAATAGGTGGGCTCTTAATTTCCGGTGATATAACATTTCAGGCAGAAGAAGAGGGATTTGATTTAGCCAGACAATTTCTGAAGAACTTAAACAATGGACTTTCCACGCCTGTATCCTCAGAAAATATTGTCTTATGTCCTGGAAATCATGATTTTACTCGGGAATCTACGAACCTGCCTGCCGGTAAAGATCCTGATTATATATACAATAATCCGGGAAATTTTTCTGCATACTCTGAGTTTTATAAATCTATATATAATATAGATCCGAATAAATATTTTGCTCAGGGAAGAAAGTTGTTACTTTCCTCGGGACAACTGCTCGAAATAGTCGCGCTCAACAGCTTAATTCTGCAGCAATATCCCAATTTTGCAGGACACGGCTACATTTCCAATGAGCAGCTTGATTTTGTTGCTAAACAAATGGGATGGGACAATTCAGAAAATCAAACTTCAATTCGAATCGTTATGATGCATCATCACTATCTGCCAACCTGCTATACAGAAGCGGTTGAAGCTACACGCGCAAGCAGTACTGTATATGATGCGGATCGGCTTATGAACTGGCTTGTAAAATACAATGTAAAACTGTTGTTGCATGGACATAAACACAAGTCTTTCATTTCACAGATTGATTACCCCAGACAACCTGAGGGCAATATAACCATTGATAACATGCATCATATTATTGTTTCAGCAATGGGCGGAACAGGAGCGAGTGGAGTACAAAATAAATTTGCTACCATTTGTTTCGAAGGAAATGACGTTGTGATTGATTTCTATAATATTTATAGCAATGAATCTGAAAAAGATCATCGCTGTCAGACAATAAGACTTCCGCTTTGATAGAAAGGCAAATATATGATCAAACTACTGGTAACTGATTTAGATGATACGCTTTATTCATGGATTGGATTTTTTATTCCTGCATTTTATGAGATGTTGGAGGAGCTATCGATGATTTTGAATGTACCGAAAAGCATTTTACTGCATGAATATCAACGTGTACATCAGGAAAAAGGAAGTGTTGAATATCCGTTTTCAACTCTGTTTCTTCCATCTGTTAAGGCGGTATATCCAACAAAAACAAAGGAAGAAATTTTGAGTATTTTGAACCCGGCATTTCATAAATTTAATTCCGTTCGAAAAGAAAAACTGCAGTTATATCCGGGTGTCAGAGAAGTTCTTAAAAAATTGATAGAGATGCAGATTATAATTGTAGGTTACACGGATTCTGCTGAAGAAAATGGCTTTTACAGACTCAAAAAATTAAATATTGATTGTTATTTTAAACATGTGTATGTCGCGGATAGTCAATTTAAACGGCCAAGTAATCTTTCTTCAGAAAAAACACAGATTGTTTCTGGCAAAAAGCCTAATCCAGCCATCCTTCAAAAAATATGTAAACGCGAAGGCATTGCAATTAATGAAACTCTTTATCTTGGAGACAGCCTGACAAAAGATATTTATATGGCAAAGCAGGCCGGTGCGGTTTCTGTTTTATGCAAATATTCCTGTGACGAAAAAATGCAAAAGGAATTATATGCCAAACTGGTTGCTATTTCCCATTGGAAAAAATCTGATTTTGAGCGGGAACAAATGCTAAAAAAACTCTGCCAGGCCGATGGGATTCAGCCAGATTATACGATACAGTGCTTTGAGGAAATTCTGAAAATAATCCAGACACTCAATAGTGGAGCAAAAAGCTAAATTCAATGCAAATTGGGGTCAGGCACACGAAATGTGATCAACAGGCTGTAGCCTTTGAATCCCCTGAAAAGTTCAATAGCAAAAATAACCCTTTCCGGTCATTATGATTGAGAGGGTTTCGTGTATCTTTCAGCCTGGACTTAAAGTCATTTGGGGGCAAAAGTTTTATTAAAAGAGCATAGCTTTTACTTTATATAAAAATGATTTCATGTTATCATTATTTTGATTTAACATAATATATAGCAAGAATTCTCCTTCCTCTACAGGTGGGAGATGAATTGAAAAAAAACATGTAAAAAACAGGAAAGAACACTTGTTCTTCGACGCGATTCATGGTATAATAGAAACAGTCGACAAGATAAAAGATAAAAAAAGAACTGTTTTTATGGAAAAAAGAGATTGAGATGGAAAAGGCAGGATTTTTCAAAAAAAATGAAAAAAGGCTGGCAAGGGAACAGCGTAAACTGTCCGTATCCGGACAATAAGTAAGAAAATACGCCCGTGTCCGGGCAAAAAAAATCGCGGGGCACGCGAGGATAGCTTGTAGATACTTGGCTCAGTAGAGTCATTGAGCAAGAAGCCCCCACTTCAAAATCTGGGATTTAAGTGATGGGAGCATGTCACACAGTTACCTAATTCATTTCAAACAAGCATTACAGAAAACAGAATATCCCAGGAGGAAACCAATATGCATCATGATTTAGATATTCACCCAATCCCAGAGAAAGTTCTCTACATTAATGATCTTACAATAGCGGATACAGCGCCTTATTATGAAACAACCAAGCAATATGAGAAAGCACTTACCGGAGAGACGCAGGCTAAAGGTGGGATTCTTCCTGATGACAACGTCAGAATTTATGTTCCGTTGGATCTGAATGCAGATCAGATTTTACACAGGCTTCGTGAGATATACAGAGTTATGGAAAGTCCGGATGATATGAATGAGTCTGATTTCTGGGTAGAGACAAATAAAATTGTTGCTCAACTTGAAATATATGATCAGGTATGGGTGGCAAGGAATTTAAAGGATGCTGTAAGGATAAATGATAATATTCACAGTCCAAAGGGAATACAACTGGCTAAAGAGATTATTGCGATCCTGATGGAGGATGAGGGCTGCGCGGAATCCTTTCCATATAATATTATTGATGAATTGCAGGCAGAATTTGGAATTTAGATACCAGCTGCAGTCAGGAGGTAATAGGCAATTGGGGTCTGTCCCCAATTGTTACAAGATAATATTTTTATTCAGGATGACATATCTATGAAAAAGACGAAAATTTATTTATATTGTCTATGCATGGCAATAATGATGCTGCTGATGAGCAGTAACGTATACGGAGCTACGCTTAAGTCTGCAACCGTAAGTAAAACCAAAACTTACAGATGGGATTTGACACATGATGGAAAATCTGATTCTGTAAAATTTGTAATTGCAAAAGATAATTACAATATGATTAATAAGCTTCAGATTCATGTAAATGGAAAGAAAGCTTATTCTATTTCTGATCTGTATGTTTACAGGATTCAAATACAATATGTAAAGATATCAAATAGCAAGGAATTTCTTTATGTAGTTGGTAGGGGAGACAGTAATACTCCTTACATAAGAAAAATTTTCCGGTATGATACAGCTTCACAAAAGTTAGTGGAAGCAACAGACCTGTCTCAATATAGCGGAGCTGTAAGGGGGATAAAAAAAGTTTCCGGAAACAGATTAACTATAGCATATGAATGCGGAATAAGTCTTGCAGGCCGCATTAAATGGAATTATATATATGAATATAATTCTGCAAAGAAGAAATTCATACTGAAGAGCAACACTGCAGCGGTAAAGTGCGCTTTTACCTATGACCCGGGTGATGGTTATACTTCTTATTTTAAAAAGAATATGTATAAAACTGCTAAATATATTACAGTATACAGCGATAAACTTTGCACAAAAAATAGATCCGTGATACCTGCCGGAAAATGGATGACTATGAACAATGTATTTGTAAATAAGGCCGGAAAAATGAGTATACAGTTCAAATATGGAAATAAAACAGTATGGATTCCATGTACAACGGCTGCCTATGGAAGCTTTCAAGGTGTAAACAGACGTCTGGCAGGAGGATTTTTTGGATAATTCAGCAGTGAGATCTGACCCCAATGTTATATATGGAGAAACGTATATGGTAACACTGATCAACAGTACAAAATACTTTGATCCAAAAGATTCTTCCGCAGAACTTGGACAGGAGGCCCTTGATTTGGCAGTATCTTATATCCGTGATTTTCTGGAAGAAATGAAGCAGATAGAACTGTTTTCCTGATATATAAAAATCTGAAGGGATACCACTCAGACATTTTTTGATGTCTGAGTGGTATCTTTTCTGTTATAATAAAAAAAATAATAAGTTCAGGAGGTAGTAACTATGTTTATATCCGGTAAAAAATTAAAAATACATCTGCTCTATCTGCTGATAATACTCATCACTCTGTCAGCAGCCAGCCTGCTGGCTTCTAAATATGCGCTGTCTGTGACACACATTACTGCTTCCACAGGGAAGATTTCTTCGTCTCTTCGCATCGTACAGCTGACGGACCTGCATGACAGCAGTTTTGGCAGCGGGTACACGGCCCGCCCTTGCAGTTTTCAATTACT
>OLRH01000975.1_pt1 | contig 14903 bp, 10 predicted proteins | sample 1672321 | NCBI WGS metagenome assembly OLRH01 (sample SAMEA3136671, study PRJEB25190) | human gut metagenome | reverse complement strand
GTCCGGGGGCATTGCAAAACCCTGATGGATCAGGCTTTTGACGTGCATTTCATTCGAGGCGGGCACTTCGCCCCCTCGAGCTCCCCCGCTGCTCTGCCGCATTGCCCCGCAGCGACGCTTTTACGAGCAAAAATGCCCCCGGACAGACGTCCGGGGGCATTGCAAAACCCTGATGGATCAGGCTTTTGACGTGCATTTCATTCGAGGCGGGCACTTCGCCCCCTCGAGCTCCCCCGCTGCTCTGCCGCATTGCCCCGCAGCGACGCTTTTACGAGCAAAAATGCCCCCGGACAGACGTCCGGGGGCATTCCTTATGATGTTATGATGTTTTTTCTTGTCTTTCCGGTCTGCGCTTATGCAGCAGCGTAGCCGCTGAGGATGGAGGCCATCTCGGCGCGGGTCGCCGCGGCGTTCGGCGCGAGCAGTTTGCCGTCGCGGCCGAGGATGAGCTTCTCCGCGTTGGCCCACTGCATCTCGGCCTGCGCCCAGGCCGGAATGTCCGCCGCGTCGCCGAAAGCGGAGAGGTCGGCGCGCGCCGTCACGTCCCGGCCGGCAAAGGCCGCATAGCCGCAGAGCATAACCGCAGCCTGCGCACGCGTGACGGCCATCTCGGGCCGGAATGTCCCGTCGCCGCAGCCGACGACGATGCCGTTTGCCGCCGCCCAGATGATTGCGTCCGTATACCACTCGCCGGCCGGCACATCCGAGAACGGATTGGCCGCCGTAACTTCCGGCTCGCCCGCCATCGCGTAGAGGATGACCGCGAGCATCGCGCGGGTCAGCTCCTGATCCGGCGCAAAGATCGTCGCGCTCTCGCCGACCATCCAGCCGCGGTTGTACACGCGCTTGATGTCCGTGTAGGCCCAGTGGTTCGTCACGTCCACGAACGGCAGGAACGCACCGGCCTCTTTCGTATAATCGGCGGTGAAGAACACCTCGATCCCGTCGCCGTCCTCGAGCTCATACGCACCCATGTAAGTATCCGGGAACTCGCCGTTGACGCGGTACATCCAGCCGGAATACTGGCCCTTGCTCAGCTCGGCCACCTTCGTGCCGTCCGGTGCGGTGACTGCCTGGACATAGCTGCCCTTGGCATCATATGTATAGCCGTTGGCGGCAAGCACCTGTTTGAACACGTCAAATGCCGTCGTACCCTCAGGCAGATCGCGGACCACGGTCGGCAGGATCCAGGCCTCGGTGTCCGTGTGCAGCTGGAAGGTGACGGTGATCGTCTCGGGATTCGGATCGACCGGCGTCGGATCGACCGGCGTCGGATCGACCGGCGTCGGGTCCACAGGCGTCGGGTCCACCGGCGTCGGGTCCACCGGCGTCGTTCCGACGACCGTGACCTTTGCGGACACCGCCTGATGGCTCAGCGCCTGGAAGTCCGCGTTGTCCGGATAACGTGCGGCGTACTTGCCGAGCGTCTCGCTCGAAAGCTCGCTGCGGATCGTGACGGTCTTGTCCTCTGCGGGACGAGTCACGAGCAGGTTCTCGTGGCTGATCACGCGGGAGTTGGACGAACGGAACAGCCGCCACTGCTCGCTTTCCGACCAGCCATCCATCGCCACGGGGACGATGCCGCTGCCGGTCAGGTCCGCGTTGTCATACACCCAGACGAGCTGGCCGTCCGCATCCAGATACGCTTCCTGGAAGGGGTGCAGGTCGGTGAGAATGTTCTTTTCGTCCGTGTTGGCGTTGCGGATGCCGTCAAAGTAGTGCGCCTTGACCTGCGCCATGAGCGCGAGCTCCGCGTCGATCTCCGCCTGCGTGAGCGGCTGGACTTCGATCACGAAATCACGCGAGGCAGCGACGCCGCTGTCGGCATCCGTGAGCGTCACCGTGACGGTGACATCCTTTGCCGCCTCGCCGGGCAGCGGGCGGTAGACGGCCGCACGCGCGGCGTTGTTCACATCCGGCGGCACGATGGTGTCGGCATCGCTGCTCGTGATGGTCACGGGAGTGTACTTGCCGTCCACGCCGAAGTCGCGCGTGGTCGGGAAATGAATATCGTTGGCTGCAAGATACTTGCCGTCGCGCTGCGTGAGGGGCAGGCCCGTCACGGCATCGCGCAGGCCGCCGTAGGCGGAAAAGCCCGCGTCGAGCTTGGCCTGCAGGTCCTCGTGCACGGTCGTCTCCTGCCCCTTGACGGTGACATAGAAGACCTTACTCACGGTAATGGCCTGCTCCTGCGTGTCCGTGAACTGGAAGGTCACGGTCGCGGTGAGGGTGACGGCCTTGTCCTGCGCAGGCGTCTTGACCACGCCGACATAGGGGTCAAAGAGCGTGTCCGGCGTCTGCTGGTTTTTGTCGCTGACGGCGATCGCCGTCGGGTCGCTGGACGTCCAGGAGATGAGCGCCCACCGCTTGCCGTCGATGACCTTCGGCAGCGTCAGATCCTGCGTGAGTTGGTTCGGGTCCTCACCGGCGGCGCACAGGCCCTCGGTGGTGAGCTGGCTCGTGATCTCGGCGGAGATCGCATCGCGCACGCGCTGCACGTCCCAGCCGATGACGACCGGGACCTGCAATGTCTCGGTCGCGCCGGCCTTGCTGAGCGCAAACGTGACGTTGTAGCTGCCGTTGTGCACGAGCGGCGTGGTGTTCGGGTCTGCATAGAAATACGTGATGGTACCGTCGGCCGCGACACCCGCACCGCCGTACACTTCCTCGACCTTGGAGACGCTGACCGCGATGCTGCTGTCGTCGAGCTTCGCGCTGAGCATCGTGTTCACATTCGTATCCTGGCCGTATTCCGGCGTCAGGGTGATGGTGCCGTCGAGCCGCTCAACGAGCTTGCGCAGCTCGCTCTTGGCGGCTTCTTTATCGAGCTCCGCCTGCGACCAGACGCGGATGTCAAAGTTGCGGTAGGCAGTGGCCTCGCCGCGCGTGAGCGTCGCCGAGAGGGTGACGGTCTGGATGCCGCTGGCCGGCAGCGTCACGACGCCGGTGGCCGGGTCGATGATGCTGCTGTCCGAGCTCGCCCACGTGATGGCAGAGCCGTTCACGGCCCCGGCCGCCGGCAGCGTGAGCGTCGTGGCCGCGCGGATGTCGGAGGTATCGAGCGTCAGGGCCGAGGCGTCGGCCTTGAGCAGACGCTCTTCCGCCGTGGCGATGCGCACGGGGCTGCTGAGCGTTTTATATTCTCTGGAGACGGTGTCATAGAGCAGGAAGGACAGGTAATTGCCCGCCATGTCCTCCGGGATGGTGTACTCCCGGCCGGTCGTGCCGGTGATCTCCTTATACGAGCTGGTGCCGGTGTTGCCCGCGTTGTAGTCCGCGGCCGTGAGATAGCGCCACTCGATCTTCAGTTTCGGGAAATTCTCGTAGTCGTACTCGCCGCCGCCGAGGACATTGATCTTGGCGCGCACCGTCTCGCCCACGGCGACAACGCCCTCGAGCTCCACGGTCGTGATCTGGGGGATGACGTAGATCGTGAGGCTCGCCGTGATGTCGTCCGCCGTGGCCGCCGTGATGACCGCCTTACCGGCGCCGTCGGCCGTCGCCTTGACGATCACGGACTGGTTGGCCGCGCCCGCGCCCTCCGGCGTCTCGAGCGTGACAATGCCCTCGCCCTCCGTCAGCGTCCAGCCAACGTGCGTGTCCTTGTCCATGTCCTTGCAGGCGGCGGTGATCGTCGTCTGCGGCTGCGCATCATTTGTGGTGCGCCAGAGCGTGTCCGGGCCGGTCAGCTCGATGCGCGGGTCGGGCTGCACCACTTCGCCCGCCTGCCAGACGAGGATGGGGTAGCCGTTGTTCGCGCCCGCCATGTCCTCTTTGAAGGCATTGCCGAGCTTGTCCGCAAGGCCGTCGGGAGAGGTAATAGCGATCGCCGTAGCGGGCGTGCCGTTATAGAGTGCATCCGCTGCCGGATTCGCATAGTAGCTGTTGCTGATCGTGCCCTTAAAGTTTGCGGTAATGCCCGCGTAATAGCTTCCGCCATTTGTAGCGGTGATCGTACCACTGTTATAGCAGTTACGAATACTACTGGTCGCCTTGACTGTACTGCCGCAAATGCCGGAAGCGTAATACTGACCGCTGATTGCACCGGTGTTATAGCAGTTTTCGATCGTGACCTTGTTGCTGCCGCCATAGCCAAGAATACCGGCTGCAATGTTGCCATTCCCGTTTACGGTCGCAGTATTCGCACAATTTGTGATCGTGACCGGGCCTTTGTTGACCTTACCAACAATACCGGCCGTTCCTGCAGCGTCGTTTTTCTGCGTAGAGGTGACAGTTCCGGCAAAAGAGCAGCTGTCGATCGTGGCGCTGGTCTGCGTTCTGCCGACGATGCCGCCAACAAAAGCGCTGCTGCTCGCAGAAACATTGCCCTCGACCTTCAGATTCTTGATGGTCGCGCCGCGAACCGTGCCAAACAAGCCCGCACCGGCATTCGAAGTCAAGTTCACCGACAGGCCCTTGATGGTGTGGTTCGCACCGTCAAAGGTGCCGGCATATGCGCCGCCCACCGTTGGGCCCTCAAATGGCGTCCATGCTTCGCCGCCCAGGTCAATGTCGGCCGTCAGCGTCGCGCAGAGCTTGCTGGACGCCTCCGCATTGGCCATGTCGCGGAACGCCTTGAGATCTGCCGCCGTGGCCAGCAGATACGGATCGTCCTCCGTGCCGCTGCCGCTGAGCGTGTCCGCGGCCAGTGCCGCCGGCATGAGGCTGAACACCATCGTCAGCACCAGCAGCAGGGCCAGAAACCGTTTTTTCATGTGCTTTCCTCCCAAAACAAAAAAATTCTGCCCGCCGGAAACGGCGGACAGGTGCAGCAAAACCGGCCGAACGAAATTCCTTCGTTCAGCCATGCAACTTCCGGTTCCGGCAGAAATGCCTGCAGCCTTCGGGTATTCTGACTTATCCGCCTTCCGGCGGCTTCACAGTGACCGACTCGCGGGGCTTTTCACCCGCATTCCCCCTGCCGCCCGAAGCGGCGAAGACTGCGCAATATACAGTTTCGGTCGTAGTGTATCACAGCCCGGCGCGGTTGTAAATCCTTTTTCCGACCGTATTCGCGGGCGAAGCGGATAGCCCACAAAGCGCCGCAGCGCCGCACGCCGGCGCCGAACACGCAAAACACCCCCGGACCGAAGTCCAGGGGTGCACTGATGGAATGCTTATTTGCGAATGTAAGCGCTGAGGATGGAGGCCATCTCGGCGCGGGTCACCGCGTCGTTCGGCGCGAGGAGCTTGCCGTCGCGGCCGACGATGAGCTGTCTGGCAACGGTCCACTGCAGCTCAGCCTGCGCCCAGGACGGAACGTCCGCCGCGTCGCCGAACGCTGAGAGATCGGCGCGCGCCGTCACGTCGTCACCGGAGAAAGCCGCAAAGCCGCAGAGCATGACAGCCGCCTGTGCGCGCGTGACCGCAGTGTCGGGCCGGAACGTGCCGTCACCGCAGCCGGCAACGATGCCATTTTCAGCCGCCCAGATGACCGCGTTCGTATACCACTGGCCGGTCGGAACGTCCGAGAACTTGTTTTCCGCCGTGACCGCCGGCTCACCGGCTCTGGCATAGAGAATGACCGCGAGCATGGCGCGGGTGAGCGTCAGGTCGGGCGCGAAGGTCTTGTCGTCCACGCCGACCATGAGGTTACGGGTATACATGCGCTTGATGGCAGTGTACGCCCAGTGATCCCACGACACATCGGTGAATGGCAGGACCATGCCGGGCACCTGCATGTAGTCGGCCGTGAAGAAGACCTCAATCTCGTCGCCGTCCTCAAGCTGGAAGGCGTTCATCGCCACATCCGGAATATCGCCGTTGACGCGATAGAGCCAGCCGGAGTTTTGCCCCTTGCTGAATTCGGCGACCTTGGTGCCGTCCGGCGCGGTGACCGCCCGCAGATAGCTGTAATCTGCATCATAATCATACGTGTAGCCGTTGGCCGCGAGCACCTGCCGGAACACGTCAAGCACCGTCGTGCCCTCGGTCGAAACGCTGACCACAGCCGGCTGGACCCAGACGTCCGTGTCCGTATGCAGCTGGAAGGTGACGGTGCACACGCTCGAGGGTTCCGTCGGGGCCGTCGGAGCCGTCGGAGCCGTCGGGGCCGTCATACCGCTCGGAGCCGTCGCGTCCGTCGGAACGTCCGGTCCCACAGCCAGCGCCGCCGGCAAGAGACTGAAGACCAGCGTCAGCGCCAGAAGCAGCGCCAAAAACCGTTTTTTCATGTTGCTTCCTCCTGAAACAAAAAATTTCTGCCCGCCGGGACCGGCGGACAGCTGCAGCAAAACCGGCCAAACGGAATCTCTTCGTTCAGCCATGCAGTTTCCGGTTCCGGCAGAAATGCCTGCAGCCTTCGGGTATTCTGACTGATCCGCCTTCCGGCGGCTTCACAGTGACCGACTCGCGGGGTTTTGCACCCACATTCCCCCTACCGCCCGAAGCGGCGAAGACTGCGCAGTATGCAGTTCTGAGCGTAGTGTACCACAGCACGGCGCGGTTGTAAATGCTCCGGCACGACATGTGCAGAAATTAAAAAAAATCTCCTCCCGGCGGTTACGGGAGGAGATTTTTTCGTGCGGGGAAACCGCACATTGGGGGGCGGTCACCGGGAGGCGGTTACTCCCGGAAACCATGGAGAAAAAACAGAAATGGATGAAAAATAGCAAAGGAAAATGGGATCAGCGCTTGATGCTCACGATGTCTCTGCCAAGCAGAGCCGTGTAAAGGCCGCCGATCACGAGCGCAAGCACACCCAGCAGCGCCATCGCGGCAGAGCGGGCGGAGTACGTGCTCATAAAGGAGACAGCGGTGATCTCGATCGCGAGGAACGCAACGAACGCAAGAATGTTCAGCCAGATGTTTTTCATAGCAGCTACCTCCTGAATTTTTTGGTGGTCCGGGGCCGGTTTCCGGCCCCCTCGCTTACAATTGCATGATAGCACATCGTCCGCCTGTTGTAAAATTCACAATTTTGAAAGGAACGTTTTGCGTTTTCGATTCAATTCAAAAATCTGATGATATTCTTTCACGAAAATGATAATTTCCTGTCAATCTGCCCCTGCGATCTGTTGGATAGCCGAAAAAAAGCTTGACGCAGGCCGGATTTACGACGTATTATAAATTCGAGAAAAAAACGGATCCAGATCGGGATAAGGAGGCATCGCCTATGGAACTTCGTTTGCTGACCACATTTTTAAAGGTTGCACAGCTGCAGAGCTTCTCCAAGGCCGCAGAATCCCTGGGTTATTCCCAGTCCGCCGTTACGGTACAGGTCCAGCAGCTCGAAAATGAGCTGGGCGTGCGCCTGTTCGACCGCATCGGTAAAACCGTATCCATCACCCACTACGGGCAGGAGTTTATCCCCTACGCACGCGATGTCGTATCGGCCGCGGCGCGCGCCGTGTCGTTCACGGTGCAGGAGCGCGATTTGACCGGCACGCTGCGCATCGGCACGATCGAATCGATCATGACGGCCAGCTTCGGAGAGATCCTGCCGCTGTATCATGAGCACTGTCCGCACGTGAACACGCAGCTGGTCGAGGGCGACACGAAAACGCTCTCGGATATGCTCATGCACAACGAAGTGGATCTGATCTACACGCTCGACGACATGGGCTATGACGCACAGCGCGTCAAGCTCTTCGAGTGCCCGCAGGAGATCGTCATCGTCGCAAGCCCCAAGCACCCGTTTGCTGCCGCCAAGCAGCTCAAGCTGGCCGATCTCGTCAACGAACCGTTCGTGCTCATGCCGCAGTTCAACAGCTACCGCCACCAGTTCGACATGGAGCTGGCGCACCAGAAGCTGTCGATCCGGCCGTTTCTGGAGCTGGAGAGCACGAGCATGGTCATGCAGCTGCTCGAGCACAACCCCTATCTGTCCGTGCTGCCGCGCTACACGGCGCGCCGCCGCGCGGAAGAGGGCCGGCTCGCCATTCTGCCGGTCGCGGATTGCCACATGGAGCAGTGGAGCCAGCTGGTGCACCACCGCGACAAGGTACTTACGCCGCAGATCCGCGCCATGGTCTCCGTCATCGCGCAGGTGGAAAACATCCCGCTGCATCTCGAAGACTGACGCGGCGCAAAAATCAAAAAACAGCCCCCATCGGATGATGGGGGCTGTTTGCTGTCTGTGAACAGAAACTCAGTCGGTCACGTACGGCAGGAGGGCGATCTGACGCGCTCTCTTGATGGCCTCGGTGAGCTCGCGCTGATGCATCGCGCAGGTGCCGGTCGTGCGGCGCGGCAGGATCTTGCTGCGCTCGGACAGGAAGCGGCGAAGCTTCGCGGTGTCTTTGTAGTCGATATAAGTGCACTTGTCCACACAGAACTGGCAAACTTTTCTGCGTTTGCGGTTCTTGCTCTTATCTCTATCAAAAGCCAAGACTGTAATCCTCCTTTATCAAAATCAGAACGGCAGGTCGCCGTCATCGTCGTCCAGCTCGGAAAAAGCGCTGCCGCCCTGGGGGACATTGTCATATCCGCCATAGCTGGCGCGGTGAGCCGGTGCCGATGCGCTCGGCGCTGCCGGACGAGATGTATCGCCGCCGTCGCGGCGCTTGCTCTCGCCGAAGTAGACATTGTCCGCCACGACCTCCGCGCTGCGGCGCTTGCCGCCTTCACGGTCGGTCCAGTCGCGGATCTGCAGGCGGCCGCTCACGGCGGCCATGCTGCCCTTGGTGAAGTACTTGGAGACGAACTCCGCCGTGCTTCTCCAGGCGACAATGTCGATGAAGTCCGTCTGCTTCTCGCCGCCGTCCCGACCGCCGAAATCACGGTCGACCGCCAGCGTGAACGAAGCCACGGGAATCTGGGACTGGGTATAACGAAGCTCGGGGTCACGGGTCAGACGGCCCATGAGCACAATGTGGTTCAGCATTGCCGTGCCTCCTTATTCCGGGCGACGGGTGATCAGGGAGCGGAGAATACCGTCCGTGATGCCCAGCACACGATCCAGCTCGGCCGGGAAATCCGGACCGCTGGTGAACTTGACGAGCACGTAGTAGCCCTCAGAAATGTAGTTGATCTCGTAAGCGAGCTTGCGCTTACCCATCTCCTCCATTTCCTCCAGCGTGCCGTTCTGCTCGACAAGCGCCTTGAACTTCTCGACGACTGCTGCAGTCTCTTCCTCCGACAGATTGGGGTTGATGATATACATCAGTTCGTACTTTTCGGTGGTTTTTGCCATTTCAGTTGCACCTCCTTCTGGTCTAGTGGCCCTCATCTCCAATGAGAGCAAGGATCACCCGCGTCAATACGCAGGCCATATTATTATACCTGAAAAACCGGGAAAGTCAATCCTTTTTTGCACTTTCCGGCGTATCGAGCACGTGCACATTCATCTGCGGGTAGGACATGGACACGCCGTGGGCGTCAAACGCCGCGCCGACGGCCTCCATGAGGTCATAATACACGGTCCAGTAGTCCGCCGTTTTGCACCAGACGCGCACGGTGTACTCGATATTGCTCTCCCCGTAGCCCGACACGCGCACGAACGGCGCCGGCTCCGGCAGGATGCCGGACACGAGCGACACGGCGTTGTGCAGCGCCGCCTTCACCTGCTCCGGGCGGCAGGTATAGTCCGCGCCGAACGTCAGGTCCACGCGCCGCTGCAGCTCGCGGTTATAATTGACGATCTTGGACGCCGAGAGGTCGCTGTTCGGCACGTAAATGTCCTTATTATCCAGCGTGCACAGCTGCGTGTAGATCAGGCCGATGTCCTTGACGGTGCCGCTCACGTCGCCGGCCTCGATGAAATCACCGTCCTCGAACGGCCGCGTGAGCAGGATGGTGATGCCGCTCATGGCGTTGGACAGGCAGTTTTGCACCGAGAGCGACAAAGCCAGGCCGAGCAGGCTGAACACCGCCAGCAGCGCCGTGACGTTAAAGCCGAGACTGTCGGCCACAATGAGGATCGCCATGAACTCCAGCGCGATCTTGAGCACCTTGAGGATGAATCGGCTCAGGCTCTCCGACAGGCGCGAGTGCGCCGAGATGCGCCGCGCGACGCGCATGACGAGCCAGATGACGAGCACGCAGATCACGAGCGTGACGGCGGAGGTGATGAGCTTTTCGAGCGTGAGACTGCCGAGGCTGAAGCCGATGGCGTTGTTCACGTCCTCGATGCTGTCTTTCGTGGATTCGAGCGCGTTCTGATAGGTATCCGTATTCAAACGGCGGTCTCCCCTTTCGTGCAGGATTCGATCTTGTATTTAGTATACGCCATACACCGCCGGTTTTCAACACGTTCCGGCGGGCGGGGTGTTGGAGAAGGATGTGTGCGTGCCATGGTGTCCGAAAATACCGCATTTCAAAGCAGTGCGGGAACTTCCGTTCTCTGAGCGGCAGGGGCGCTCGATGGGGCAAGGCCCCCGCGGATGGAGTGGCGCCTTTTTGCACTTTTAAGCGCAAAAAGGCGGGGCTGAGATCAGCCCCGCCTGCGTAGGTAGGTAAACTTATGCCTCGTCGTAGAGCTTCTTGAGCTTGAGCAGGTGCTCGTAGCGGGCCTTGGCGTTGTCCTCAGACTTCGCGAACAGCTCCTCGGCGCGATCCGGGAACTCGTTGGTCAGGCGGGCGTAGCGCGCCTCGTTCATGAGGAAGTCGCGGTAGCCGCCGGCCGGCTCCTTGCTGTCGAGCGCGAAGGGCTTTTCAGCGGACGGATCGTAACGGAACAGGTTCCAGTAGCCGCAGTCGACCGCGCGCTTCATCTCGCCCTGGCAGTTGGTCATGCCGCCCTTCTTGATGCTGTGCATCTCGCAGGGGGCGTAGCCGATGATCAGAGACGGGCCGTGGTAAGCTTCCGCTTCCTTGATGGCCTTGATGGTCTGCGCCGGGTTGGCGCCCATGGCGACCTGCGCCACGTAGATGTAGCCATAGCTCATGGCGATCTCGGCAAGGCTCTTGCTCTTGAGCTCCTTGCCGGCAGCCGCAAACTGCGCGACCTGACCGATGTTGGAGGCCTTGGACGCCTGTCCGCCGGTGTTGGAGTAGACCTCGGTGTTGAAGACGAACACGTTCACGTCCTCGTCCTGCGCCAGGACATGGTCCAGACCGCCGAAGCCGATGTCGTAAGCCCAGCCGTCGCCGCCGAAGATCCAGCAGCTCTTCTTGTTGAGGAAGTCCTTGTTGGCCATGACGCGCTGGTAGCGCTCGCAGTCACAGGCGGGCTTGGCCTCCATCACAGCGAGGAACTCCGCCGTGGCGGTCTGGTTGGCCTCGCCGTCGTTATAGGTCTCGAGGTACTTCTTCGCAGCCGCGACCTTGGCGGGATCCTTGCCGTTTTCGGCGATGTAGCGGATGTCCTCCGCCAGATCGTCACGGATCTTCTTCTGGCCGAGATACATGCCGAGGCCGTGCTCCGCGTTATCCTCGAACAGGGAGTTGGCCCAGGCGGGACCCTTGCCTTCCTTGTTGACGGTGTACGGGCTGGTAGCAGCCGGGCCGCCCCAGATGGACGAGCAGCCGGTCGCGTTGGAGATCATCATGTGATCGCCGAACAGCTGCGTGATCAGGCGGGCATAGCTCGTCTCGGCGCAGCCGGCGCAGGAGCCGGAGAACTCGAGCATGGGCTGCCGGAACTGGCTGCCCTTGACGGTGAAGTCCTGAAGTTCCTTCTTCTCGGCGACCTTGGCGACCATGTAGTCGAACACGGGCTGCTGATCTTCCTGGCTCTCGAGCGGCTGCATCGTCAGCGCGCCGACCGGGCAGACGTGCGTGCAGACGCCGCAGCCCATGCAGTCGAGCGGGGAGATGGCCATGGAGAACTTGTAAACGCCCTTGCCGGCGCCGACCTTGAAGTCGACTGCCTTGGTCTGCGCGGGCGCGGCGGCCAGCTCGTCGGCAGTGAGCGCGAACGGGCGGATGGTCGCGTGCGGGCAGACATAGGCGCACTGGTTGCACTGGATGCACTTGGCGCTGTCCCACTCGGGCACGGAGACGGCCACACCGCGCTTCTCATACGCGGAGGCGCCGAGCTCGAACGTGCCGTCGGCGTGATCGACGAACGCGGAGACCGGCAGGCTGTCGCCGTCCATCTTGTCGACCGGAGTGAGGATGTCGCGCACCATCTTGACGGTGGCCGGACGGCCGGCCAGCTCCTTGGCGGGCGCTTCGTCCACGGCGTCGGCCCAGTCGGCCGGAACGTCGATCTTCACATACGCGGTCGCGCCGAGGTCGATGGCCTTGTAGTTCATCTCGACGACGTCCTCGCCCTTCTTCATGTAGGAAGCCTTGGCTTTCTCCTTCATGTAGCGGATGGCGTCCTCTTCCGGCATGATCTTCGCCAGGGAGAAGAACGCGGACTGCAGGATGGTGTTGTTGCGCTTGCCCATGCCGATCTGGATGGCCAGGTCAATGGCGTTGATCGTGTAGAGCTGGATGTTGTTGCGGGCAATGTAGCGCTTGGCGGAAGCGTCCAGATGGTGGCTGAGCTCCTCGGGCGTCCACTCGCAGTTGATCATGAACACGCCGCCGGGCTTGACATCCTGGACCATCTTGAAGCCCTTGGTGATGTAGGACGGGTTGTGGCAGGCCACGAAGTCGGCCTTATTGATATAGTACGGGCTCTTGATCTCGTGATCGCCGAAGCGCAGGTGGCTAATGGTCACGCCGCCGGTCTTCTTGGAGTCGTACTGGAAGTAGGCCTGCACGTATTTATCGGTGTGGTCGCCGATGATCTTGATGGAGTTCTTGTTCGCGCCGACGGTGCCGTCGCCGCCGAGACCCCAGAACTTGCAGGCGATGGTGCCCGCAGGGGAGGTGTCGGGCGCGTCATGCTCCGGCAGGGAGAGGTTGGTCACGTCATCGACGATGCCGATGGTGAACTGACGCTTCGGCGTGTCGCGCTTGAGCTCTTCGTAGACCGCGAACACGGAGGACGGCGGGGTGTCCTTGGAGCCGAGGCCGTAGCGGCCGCCGGTGACGACGATGTCATTGCGGCCGGCGTTGGCCAGCGCGGTGACGACGTCGAGGTACAGGGGCTCGCCCTGTGCGCCGGGCTCCTTCGTGCGGTCGAGCACGGCGATCTTCTTGCAGGTCGCCGGGATGGCCGCGATGAGCTTGTCGGCACGGAACGGACGGTACAGGCGGACCTTCACGAGGCCGACCTTCTCGCCGTGGGCATTGAGGTAGTCGATGACTTCCTCGGCCACGTCGCAGATGGAGCCCATGGAGATGATGACACGGTCAGCATCCGGAGCGCCATAGTAGTTAAAGAGCTGGTAGTTGGTGCCGAGCTTGGCATTGATCTTGCCCATGTACTCCTCGACCAGCTCCGGCACGGCGTCATAATACTTATTAGACGCCTCACGGTTCTGGAAGAAGATATCGCCGTTTTCATGGCTGCCGCGCATCTGCGGATGCTGCGGGTTCAGGCCGCGCTGACGGAAGGCATTGACCGCATCCATGTCGACCATCTCGGCCAGATCGTCATAATCCCAGACGGCGATCTTCTGGATCTCGTGCGAGGTACGGAAGCCGTCAAAGAAGTTCAGGAACGGAACGCGGCCCTTGATGGCGGCCAGATGCGCCACGGGGGACAGATCCATAACTTCCTGCACGTTGCCCTCAGCGAGCATGGCAAAGCCGGTCTGGCGGCAGGCCATGACGTCGGACTGATCGCCGAAAATGGACAGCGTGTGCGACGCGAGCGCGCGGGCCGTCACGTGGAACACGGCCGGGAGCAGCTCACCTGCCATCTTGTACATGTTCGGGATCATGAGCAGCAAGCCCTGAGAGGCGGTGTACGTCGTGGTCAGGGCACCGGCATTCAGCGAACCGTGGACAGCGCCGGCTGCGCCGGACTCTGCCTGCATTTCCTGCACACGGACCTTCGTGCCGAAGATGTTCTTGCGGCCGGCAGCGGCCCACTGATCGACCAGGTCGGCCATCGGGCTCGAAGGGGTGATCGGGTAAATGGCAGCCACTTCCGTAAAGGCGTAGGACACGTGGGCGGCAGCGTTGTTGCCGTCCATGGTAACGAGCTTTCTTGCCATAAACTTCATCTCCTATTTCTCTTATATGTTATCCTATATTCGTGCAATGGGCACCTATCCGCCCATTCACGTCAATATGATAACACAGTTTCAAAAAAACGTAAATAATAGTTTTTTGATTCTAGTTTCATTTTTCGAAACACAACTATTGAAAACGTGCAAGTTTCTGGGTGAAAACCGGCGTTTTCACGGAAAATGTCCAGTTTTTTCGCTAATTTTTCGCTTGTGATTTCTCACCTATTGTTATATAATATATCACTGCTGTTAAGAAAGGGGCTGTCTACATGGTCAAAATCGAACAATCGAATGGCACCATCAGCATCACCAACGAAGTATTCACCAACCTTGCAGGCGACGCCGCGACCAGTTGCTTCGGCGTGAAGGGCATGGTCGGCCGCAGCAAAGACAGCGGACCGTTCCAGCTCCTGCGCCGCGAATCCATGTCCAAGGGCGTCAACGCCACGTTCGCCGATGACGGCAGCATCTCGCTGGAGCTGCACATTGCGGTCGATCACGGCGTGAACATTTCCGCGCTTGCCCACAGCATCATCAACGAGGTCAGCTACAAGGTCAATCAGGCCACCGGCGTGCCCGTTGCGCGCGTGGACGTGTACGTGGACACCATGTTCCTCGATTAAGCAGGAACTTCGCACCGCTTCCCTCCCGGGAGCCGCGCTTCCGGGCCATTTTCATTCCCCCTGTCGGAGGTGTACAGATTTGAGAGAGATCATTGATGCCGCAGCGCTTCGGGAAATGCTCCTGTGCGCGAACGCGGCACTGGAAGAAAACAAACAGAAGATCAACGAGCTCAACGTCTTCCCCGTTCCGGACGGCGACACCGGCACGAACATGAGCCTGACGATGAACTCGGCCGCCATCGAGCTCGGCCGCAAGCAGACCGACACCGTCGGCGCCGTGGCTGCCTGTGTTTATGCTGCTTTACGCAGTTCCATTTCTGAAATCAGT
>OLRH01000974.1_pt1 | contig 14911 bp, 10 predicted proteins | sample 1672321 | NCBI WGS metagenome assembly OLRH01 (sample SAMEA3136671, study PRJEB25190) | human gut metagenome | reverse complement strand
AGAACAGCTTCCATTATTAAAACACCGCAAATCTGAAATGTATCATTTATAGGAGAACACATTTTTTTCGCAGACAGACCATAGATCAAACACATTTGTCAGATATAGTAATACCATCAACAAAAACAAAAGAAACAGAGAAAATTCAAAATATAAAGAACAGAGAGGTATTATTATGAAATATAAACATCTGGCAATACTCATGGGAGTTATGATAACAGCAACGTCTGTGGGCTCTACGGCAACTGCGTTTGCGGCGGACAGCAAAACAGAAAGTACTCAGGATGCAGATGACACCACAGAAGATACAGCAGAAGCATCTGACGAGAAAGCAGACGACAGCAAAGAAGAAACAAACGAAAATGAAATTCTCGGAGAAGTAAAATCTGTAGAAGATGGAAAAATCACCATTGCAGTAGGAACCAGAAAAGAAATGAGCCAGCCTGGTGAACAGCCCCAGGGTGGCGAAAATAGCGAAGCGCCGGAGAAACCGGATGGAGATGATGCAAAGGCAGATGGCGATGCCAAAGGTTCTAAAGATGCAGACAGTGAAAAAACAGACGATGCCAGCACAGACGAGTCATCAGATACAGATGAAGAAACAGAAGATACTGAATCAACGGATGACGCATCCGCAGATAACACAGACAAAGGCGAAGCGCCAGATGGTAACGGTGATGGTCAGGGAACTCCGGACGGAGAAGCACCATCTATGTTAGACCTGACAGGCGAAGAACAGGAAATCACAGTTACAGACAGCACAGTGATTACGAAACAGTCCATGGGCGGCGGACAGGGAGCACCTGGTGGAGAAGCTCCGGAGAAACCGGATGGAGATAATGCCGATGACAATGCAGATGCAAAATCGGAAGATACTGATGATTCAGAAAAGACAGATGCATCTGACAGCGAAAAACCAGACGGAGAAGCCCCGGACGGTAACGGCCAGGCACCAGATGGTGCAGGCCAGACCGAAGAGATTACATTAGATGACATCAAAGAGGGCGACGTAGTAGCCATCACATTAGACGATGACGGAAACGCAGCAACCATAACAGTCCAGTCCATGGATATGGGCGGCGGACAGGGTGTTCCTGGCGGCCAGGCTTCCGGTGTAGACAGCTACGATGCAGCAAATGAATACAGCTCAGATGAAACAGTCTCCGATACCACTCTGGAATCTACAGGAACAGACGAAAATGCAGCACTTGTTTCCAATGGTGCAGAGGTTACCTTAAGCAATGACGCAATCTCAAGAACATCCTCAGACAGCCAGGGCGGTGATAACTCCAGCTTCTATGGTGTAGGAGCAGCAGTTCTTGCCACAGACGGAACTGCATATGTTAAAGGCAGTACAGTAACCACAGACAGCAAAGGTGGTGCAGGACTCTTTGCATACGGTGACGGAACTGTATATGCAGCAGATACAGATATCACCACACAGCAGGATACTTCAGGCGGAATCCACGCAGCAGGTGGCGGCAAGCTCTATGCCTGGGATCTGAATGTAGAGACAAATGGCGAATCCTCCGCGGCAATCCGCAGTGACAGAGGCGGCGGAACAATGGTAGTGGACGGCGGTACTTATACATCTAACGGGGTAGGCTCTCCTGCGGTTTACTGTACAGCAGATATTGCAGTCAACAATGCAGAACTGACAGCAAATGGTTCAGAAGCAGTCTGCATCGAGGGATTAAACTCTCTGAGACTCTACAACAGCAACCTGACCGGAAATATGAGTGATGATGATCAGAATGATACCACATGGACAGTCATTCTATATCAGAGTATGTCAGGTGATTCTGAAGTAGGTAACAGCACATTCCAGATGGATGGTGGAACGATCACATCCAAGAATGGTGGCTTATTCTATACAACAAATACAGAATGTACTATCACATTAAAGGACGTAGACATCACATACAATGATGACAATGAATTCTTCCTGCAGTGCACAGGAAACAACAACCAGCGTGGATGGGGCCAGAGCGGTGCCAACGGATCTGACTGCAACTTCACAGCAGACAGCCAGGATATGAAAGGGAATGTAATCTGGGATTCCATCAGTGACCTTGATTTCTATATGACCAACGGCAGCACACTGGAAGGTGCGTTTGTCAATGACGAATCCAACGCAGGAAACGGTGGAGACGGATATTGCAACGTAGTGATCGACAAAGATTCCACATGGACAGTAACCGGTGACAGCACCATCACATCCCTTTCAAATGCAGGAACCATCACAGATGCGGACGGCAAAACAGTTTCCATTGTAGGTACAGACGGAACAACTTATGTAGAGGGTGACAGTGACTACACAATTACAGTAGGCTCCTATCAGGACAGCGCAGATACATCTGCATCTACTACAGTCGATGACTGGTCCAGCTATGAGGTGGAAAGACCGGAATCTCTGTAAAGTAAAATTCAAGCAAAATGAGAAAAAAACTCATTTCCAATGCATGAATAATGCAGAAACAAAGGAAGAAACAGATAATTAAGACAACCGCAATAAAAGCAAAATGTAAAAAAATCACGGCGAACAGTCGTGATTTTTTTATGCGCATTTAACATTCATTTGACCAAAATAAGATTGTTGGTGATGTCAAAAAGTTTTTATAATAATGCCAGTGGTCAAATGCAAAAAGTCGGTGGACAGTGTAATGACAATAAAAAAGCAATATAGTTAAAAAAGAGGAGAGGAATATCAATAATATGCAGAACAATCTTGCATCAATGATAAAAGAAAAAAAACTGTTCCTTCTGGATATTGACGGAACTGTTGCTCTGGGAAGTGAACTTCTTCCGGGTGCAGCAGACTTTCTTCAGACAGTAAAAGAAAACGGTGGAATTTTTCGTTTTCTGACAAACAACTCGTCTAAAGCAGCCAGTGATTATGTAGAGCAGTTTCATGACTGGGGAATTGAAACTACGGAAGAGGAATTTATCACTGCAGGAACCTACGCCAGAGATTTCATGAAGAAATATTACGGAAACGAAAAAATCCTGGTAGCAGCTACCGAAACCTACTGCAGCGAACTGCGAAAAGCAGGTCTGAACATCACAGATCAGGCAGGAGATGATGTAGACTGCGTACTTTGCGCTTATGATACAGAGCTTACCTATGAGAAACTGGTTCAGGTCTGTAAACAGCTCACAGAGACAAAAGTTCCCTGGTTTGCAACAAATCCGGATCTGCGTTGCCCTATTGATTTCGGAATGATACCGGACTGCGGTTCCATCTGCCGGATGATTACGGCATCTGTTGGCAGAGAACCGGAATATATCGGCAAACCTGCACCCGGAATGGTATATGCCTGTCTGGAAGAAACAGGATGCACTCCGAAACAGACCCTGCTTATCGGTGACAGAATCTATACAGATATGGAATGCGGGAAACGGGCAGGCATTGACAGTTGTCTGGTGCTTACAGGCGAAGCCAGTGTAGAAGAATGGAAAAATGGTTTCCGGTGCCAGTCACTGGGGAAGCTTGCCGGATATTTTTCATAAAGATAACTGAAAAGGTATTGCCAAAGCAGCCCGACAAAAAAATATCAGTGAAAAATATTAATCGTAAAAGCAGGAGAGGAAAGGAAATCAAATGTCGGAAATCATATTAAGAGACATCTGCAAAAGCTATGAAAACGGCTTTCAGGCAGTAAAGAATTTTAATCTTGAAATAGAAAAAGGAGAACTGGTAGTTTTCGTTGGTCCGTCCGGATGCGGAAAGTCAACCACACTTCGAATGATTGCAGGACTGGAAGATATCAGCGACGGTGAATTATGGATCGGAGACAAACTGGTCAACTATCTGGAACCAAAAGAGCGCGACCTTGCAATGGTTTTCCAGAGCTATGCTCTCTATCCACAGATGAATATTTACGATAACATTGCTTTCTCTTTGCAGGTAAGAAAAGTACCGAAAAAAGAGATTGATAAAAAGGTTCATCATGTAGCAGAACTTCTGGGACTGGAAAATCTGCTGAAACAAAGACCAAAGAATCTTTCAGGTGGTCAGCGTCAGCGAGTAGCCATCGGAAATGCTATCATCCGTGAGCCGAAAGTACTTCTTATGGATGAGCCATTATCCAATCTGGATGCCAAACTTCGTACCCAGATGAGAGTAGAACTTGCAGGTATTCACAAAGCACTTGGGAACACCATTATTTACGTCACTCATGATCAGACAGAAGCAATGACTCTGGGAGACAGGATCGTAGTGATGAATCAGGGAGCAGTACAGCAGGCAGATACTCCGCAGAACCTGTATGCTTACCCAGTAAATCGCTTTGTTGCAGGATTCATCGGTTCTCCATCTATGAACTTTATCAAAGGTCTGGCAATGGAAAAGGTAGGAATCCCTACATTCCGTACAGAGAACGACGGAGACATCCCAATCCCGGATTTCTTATGGAAAATCCTGAAACGTCAGGGCTATGTTGGAAGAAACATTGAACTCGGAATCCGTCCGGAACATTTTCTGGAAAAACCCGCAGAAGCAGATACCAGAGGAGAGTGGAAAATGGAAGTCACAGTCACAGCCAGAGAACTGCTTGGGGCAGAAGTAATTCTTCATTTCAATCACGATGGTCAGGACTGCTGTGCAAAAGTTTCCGGTGACAGTCTGCTTGATAAAGGCGATAAAGTAACACTCTGGATCGACATGGCATACATTTCAGCATTTGATCTGGAAACTCAGGAGAATATCACTCTGAGAAAAGGGATGTTTTCATAAGCAATGATATTGTTCAAAAGTTCAATATAAAACTCATAAAAACAGGAAAGGTGTTCAATACATGAAGAAGTTAAAAAACACAGGTGCCTACGCATACCTGTTTCCAAGCTTTCTGATCTTTGGAATCTTCTTATTCTACCCGTTTTTTAAGACTTTATACTTAAGTCTTTTTAAAACGAATAAGATGGGACAGGCAAAACTATTCGTAGGACTTGGCAACTACAAAGAATTATTACAGTCATCCTCATTCTGGAACAGTCTGGCAGTTACCCTGATCTTTGTTGTGATCGTAGTTGCAGTCAGTATGATCCTGGGACTTACAACAGCAGTCCTCTGCAACAAAACATTTCCGGGAATCCGTTTTTTCAGTACTGCATATGCACTGCCAATGGCAATCGCATCCAGTTCAGCAGCAATGATCTTCAAGATCATGCTTCATCCATCCGTAGGAATCATCAATAAGATTTTTCATCTGGATATCAACTGGGTCAGTGATCCGAAATACGCACTGATCTGCGTAGCAGTTCTTACTGCATGGCTTAACAGTGGAATCAACTTCCTGTATTTTTCAGCAGGATTAAGTAACATTGATGAAACTATTTATGAACGAGCTTCCGTAGACGGCGCAAGTTCATTCCAGAAATTCTACCGCCTGACACTTCCGGGACTGGCACCAATGATGTTCTACACATTAGTGGTAAACATCATTCAGGCATTCCAGTCATTCGGACAGGTCAAGATTCTGACACAGGGTGGTCCCGGAGAATCCACAAACCTGATAGTGTATTCCATTTACAGAGATGCCTTCTTTAACTATCGTTTCGGAAGTGCAGCAGCCCAGTCAGTGGTACTTTTCCTGATCGTGCTGGTACTTACTCTGGTAATGTTTAAAATTGAGAAAAAAGGAGTGAAATATTAATGTCACAGTTAGGCAGCATCACTGCTGAAAAAGAAAAACAGATGGATCTGGAACGCCAGAGGTTTCAGGAAGTAAAAGCAAAAATGCTGGCGCAGCAGAAATATAAAAGAGCGGCCAGAACTGCCGGACACATTGTCTTAAATATTGTCGTGGCATTAATTGTTCTTCTGCCTCTTTTATATGCAGTAAGTATTGCATTTATGCCATCCGGTGAACTTTTTACTCTGGATATGAATATCCTGCCCAAACATCCGACATTGGAGAATTTCCGACAGGCACTGCAGAAGGTTCCACTGGTTCGTTTTGTAGTAAACTCTTTCCTGGTAGCAGGTCTCATCACTTTCGGACAGATCATTTCCTGTTCACTGGCAGCATTTTCCTTTTCCTTCCTGGACTTCAAAGGAAAAAATGTGCTGTTTATGCTGGTGATGGCAACTATGATGATTCCGGGAGAGGCAACGATTATTTCCAATTACCTGACAGTCAGCGGATGGAACTGGCTGGATTCCTATCAGGTACTGATCGTGCCCTATCTCACATCTGCAATGGGAATCTTTCTGTTCAGACAGTTTTATCTTACATTTCCGATTTCGCTGTATGAATCAGCGAAGATTGACGGCTGCTCCAATCTGCGATTTATCTGGCAGATTCTGATGCCGCTGACAAAATCAGCAATGGGAGCTATGGCAGTGTACACATTTATTAATGCATGGAATATGTACATGTGGCCATTACTTGTGACAGGATCAGACAAGATGCGTACTGTACAGATCGGTATCGGTATGCTGGACAGCGTAGACTCCCAGTCTATTACATTGATGATCGCAGGCGTAGTACTGATTATCCTTCCGTCCATTTCCATATTCATTGCAGGACAGAAGCAGCTGATCCGAGGTATGTTCTCAGGTGCCGTAAAAGGCTGAGAAATAGAGAAAACAAAAACAAACAACATGAAAAGAAAGAGGTAAGTTATGAAGCGTAAACTCGCAGTATTATTAACAGCAGCAACAGTATTCAGCGCAATTCTTCCAACTACCTGCATGGCAGCAGAGAAAAAGGCAGACATTCCGGAGGGAACAACGATTTCATTCTGGCACGCAATGGGCGGTGTCAACGGGGAAGCACTGGACTATCTGGTGAATAAATTTAATGAAGAAAATGAATATGGAATTAAAGTGGATTCTCAGTATCAGGGAGAATATGACGATGAGATCAATAAGTTAAAGAGTGCCCAGCTTGGAAATATGGGAGCTGATCTGGTGCAGATTTATGATATCGGAACCCGTTTCATGATCGATTCCGGATGGGTGATCCCAATGCAGGACATGATTGACAGCGAAGGATATGATGTATCTGATCTGGAACCAAATATCACAGCTTATTATACAGTAGATGATAAATTATATTCCATGCCATTTAACTCCTCTACACCGATTCTTTATTACAACAAGGATATGTTTGACAAAGCAGGTGTGACAGAGGTACCTACAAGCCTTGAGGGAATCGCAGAGGTTGCAGATGACCTTGTAAACAAAGGCGGTGCGGGAGAAGCATTATCCATGGGAATCTATGGATGGTTTTTCGAAGAGTTTATGTGCAAACAGGGTCTGCCATATGTAGATAACGGAAACGGACGTGAGGCAGCAGCTACAAAGGTTGCATTCGATGAAAACGGAGGTGCACTGAATATTCTTAATGAGTGGAAGAAACTTTATGACGCAGGCTATGCACCAAACGTAGGAAGAGGCGGAGATTCTGGACTTGCAGATTTCTCTTCCGGAAAAGCAGCTATGACATTAGGTTCCACAGCGTCCCTGAAACAGATTCTGCAGGATGTAAACGGTTCCTTTGAAGTAGGTACCGCATACTTCCCATCCATTACAGATGATGATAAAGGTGGTGTATCCATCGGTGGTGCTTCTCTCTGGATGCTTGACAACCAGGATGATGCAAAGAAAGCAGCTACATGGGAATTTGTAAAATATCTGGTATCTGCGGAATCACAGGCATACTGGAATGCACAGACAGGATACTTCCCTGTAACAACAGCAGCACATGACGAGCAGGTATTCAAAGACAACATTGCAAAATACCCACAGTTCCAGACAGCCATTGACCAGCTTCATGATTCTGCATCGGAATATGCAGGTGCACTTCTCAGTGTATTCCCGGAAGCACGTGCGATTGTAGAAACAGAGATTGAGAATATGCTCAACGGAAAAGAATCTGCAGAGGATGCGGTGAGCAAAATGGCTTCTGATATGAACAAATCCATCGAAGATTATAACTTGTTGAATGAATAAAAATATTGATAACAGTACATTGAGAAGTGTTATAATCATTCACAGGAAAAATATTTATACTTAAATGAGGACAGGGGGCTGCGTATGCGGTTCCCTGTTTATGAAGATTTACGGTAATTTTCTTAATGCTATAGTTTAACTAAATTGCGAAACAGATATTTGGTTCTGAGCAAGTAGCAAAGCGGATAATTTTATCCACTTGACATATTCAGACGTTTTGTAAAAAATCAAGACGAAAAATATGTTATTGGAAAGCACTGTAAATGAATTTTATATAAGAGAGGCATATGGAAATGACAGAAACAACAAAGAGAACAACAAAAGTATGGGCACACAGGGGTGCCAGCGGATACAGACCGGAGAACACTCTGGAAGCATTTGAACTTGCCATCAGACAGGGCGCAGACGGAATCGAAATGGATGTACATACTTCCGCAGACGGCGAACTCATCGTTATGCACGACGAAAACGTAGACCGCGTCACAGACGGAACCGGACTGATCAAAGATATGACACTGGCTCAATTGAAAGAATTAAAAGTCAGTACACCCGCAGAACCATCAGGAATTTATCACATTCCAACTCTGGCAGAAGTACTGGAGCTCATGCGCACCACAGATATGATGGTAAACATCGAACTAAAGAACAGCATCTGCTTCTATCCGGGAATGGAAGGGAAAATCCTGAAACTGGTAAAAGAAATGAACATGGAAGACCAGCTGATCTATTCCTCCTTTAACCATTACAGCCTGTTACAGTTAAAACAGCTGAATGACCATGTACAGACCGGAATCCTTTTCAGTGACGGATGGGTAAATCCAGCCATGTACGCCAAAAATCTCGGAATCAACGCCGTACACCCTGCAGTTTATCACCTGAAATACCCACAGTTCATAGAAGAAGTCAAACGTGCCGGACTGAAAATGCACGTATGGACTGCCAACAAACCAGAACACATCCAGCTGGTAAAAGACGCAGGTGCAGAAGCAGTCATTACCAATTATCCGGACAGAGCGATTGAGATTATAGAGAAATAAAAAATTCCTGCCTGTTCATATGAAACTGTCATATGTTCAGGCAGGATTCTTTCTTGTATCATTATATAGATATTGTGGATTTTCAGAGTTTTCTGCTGCTATTTGAAAACTATTTCAGAAATTATTTCTGCAGTTTCTTAGCATGCTCAGATTTCGGCTCACAGGTAAGTTCAACACCCAGCTTACGGAATTCCAGGATATCCACCTGAGACAGAAGTACGGAAGTATGAACCTGGCAGCCTTTTAATTTCGGAATCTGCTGCAGGGCTAGCTTCGCATCTTCATTATCTGCGGCACTGATGGAAAGCGCGATCAGAGTTTCATCAGAGTGAAGTCTTGGATTTTTGCTTCCAAGGTATTCTGTCTTGAGCGCCTGAATTGGTTTTAATGCTTCCGGAGAGATAACATGTTTGTCATGCTCAATTCCTGCCAGTTCTTTCAGTGCATTCAGAAGCAGTGCTGAGGATGCCCCGAGAAGTTCAGAAGTCTTACCTGTAACAATACGTCCGTCAGGAAGTTCCAGGGCAGCAGCAGGTGCACCTGTTTCTTCTTCGCGTTTCAACGCAGCAGGAACCACCTTGCGTTCTTCGATGGTCACATGAGCCTGTTTCAGCAGAAGCTCAATCTTATAAACTTCTTCTTCGCGGCCTGTTCCGCGAACCAGAGCTTCCATGCTCTTATAATATCTGCGGATGATCTCCTGACGTGCAGCTTCCTTGCAGACTTCATCATCAACGATGCAGTTACCGGCCATATTAACGCCCATATCTGTGGGAGATTTGTAAGGGCACTCGCCCATGATTTTTTCAAACATAGCCTGAAGAACAGGGAAAACTTCAACGTCACGGTTGTAGTTAATAGTAGTCTCACCATATGCTTCCAGATGGAACGGGTCGATCATGTTCACATCATTTAAGTCAGCAGTAGCTGCTTCATATGCCAGATTTACCGGATGCTTCAGCGGGATATTCCAGATTGGGAAAGTTTCAAATTTGGCATATCCTGCCTTGACACCGCGCTTGTATTCATGGTAAAGCTGAGAAAGGCAGGTGGCCATTTTTCCGCTTCCGGGTCCTGGAGCAGTGATGACAACCAGTGGTCTTGTTGTTTCGATATAATCGTTCTTGCCATATCCCTCATCACTTACAATAAAGGAAGTATTATTCGGATAACCCGGGATCAGATAAAGCACGTATACTTTGATTCCAAGCTTCTCCAGACGTTTCTTAAACGCATCTGCGCTTTCCTGTCCGGAATACTGGGTGATGCAGACACTTCCGACATAGAGTCCGCGCTCGGTAAATACTTCCATAAGGCGGAGTACATCTTCATCATAAGTGATACCCAGGTCACCTCTGACTTTATTTTTATCAATATCAGCAGCGCTGATTACAATAACGATCTCTGCCTGATCAGAAAGCTGCATCAGCATACGCAGTTTGCTGTCCGGCTCAAATCCCGGAAGAACTCTGGAAGCATGGTAGTCATCAAAAAGCTTGCCGCCAAATTCCAGATAAAGTTTGTTTCCAAACTGGTTAATACGTTCCCGAATATGTTCGGACTGCATTTTCAGATACTTGTCGTTGTCAAATCCTATCTTCATTTGTTCATTTCCTTTCCTCATCACATTTTTAGTACTGCTCATTTAGAATATCCCGTGACATACAGCGCAAATTTATGCGGTCAGCATAAATTCTGTGTATTGCGGAGTGCATTAGCGGGAACGAAGTGAGCAGTAATCAGTTTGTCAATAGTATACTACAAATAAAGCCATTTGTAACAGGTGAATTTGTAAAACTTCATATAAATTTTATAGGGTTTATAGAAAGATATGCACAACCGGACACAATTTTCACAATCTCGCAGTTGATTTATACCCGAATTCTCTTTATAATAAGAACGATAACGTTTAGGAGGAATGAAATGGATAATCATATGGATAACAATCCGAATGGCAATCGTCCTGATAATAATAAAGGTCCGGGCAGACAGGACCCGAACAAGAATCATCAGTCGATACTGGCCTTTCTGGTATGCCTCCTGGTAACTCTGGTATGTTTCGCCATGTTTACCAATATGCTCAAGGATAATTCGAGTGAGATCACTTATGATAAATTTATTGAGATGGTAGATGATGGAGATGTGAAAGAGGTTACGCTTCAGTCAAATACACTGACGATCACGCCGAAACATCAGTCATCAGGATTTTCAGAAGAAGTTTATTATGCCAATCAGATGGAGTCAGTAGATAAGCTGACGGAGAGACTTGAGGGAACAGGAATCAAGTTTGAGTATAAGAAGCCGGATGCAGCAGGGGAAATTATTTCTATGCTGGTCAGTGTACTTCTGCCAACGATTCTGCTCTTTGTACTTCTGACGGTATTTATGCGCCGCATGAATAAGGGCGGCGGAATGATGGGCGTTGGAAAGAGCCGCGCCAAAGCCTACATTCAGAAAGATACAGGAATTACTTTCAGGGATGTGGCAGGGCAGGATGAGGCCAAGGAATCACTGCAGGAGGTGGTGGATTTCCTGCATAATCCCGGCAAATATACCACCATCGGAGCGAAGCTGCCGAAAGGAGCTTTGCTTGTAGGACCTCCGGGAACCGGTAAAACACTTCTGGCAAAGGCAGTAGCAGGAGAGGCACATGTGCCGTTTTTCTCTCTGTCAGGTTCTGAGTTTGTGGAGATGTTTGTAGGTGTGGGTGCATCACGTGTCCGCGATCTCTTTGAGGAAGCAAAGAAGAATGCACCATGTATCATTTTTATTGATGAGATTGATGCAATCGGAAAGAGCCGAGATTCTCATTATGGCGGCGGCAATGATGAGCGTGAGCAGACCCTGAACCAGCTTCTTGCGGAAATGGACGGATTTGACACTTCAAAGGGACTTCTGATCCTGGCTGCTACTAACCGTCCGGAGGTTCTTGATCCGGCACTTCTTCGTCCGGGACGTTTTGACAGACGTGTCATTGTGGACAGACCGGATCTGAAGGGAAGAATCGAGATCCTGAAGGTTCATGCAAGAAATGTACATCTGGATGAGACTGTTGATTTTGAGAACATTGCACTTGCAACTTCCGGGGCAGTGGGTTCGGATCTGGCTAATATGATCAACGAGGCTGCTATCCTTGCTGTTAAGAGTGGACGCAGCGCAGTATCCCAGAAAGATCTTCTCGAAGCTGTTGAAGTAGTTCTGGTAGGTAAAGAGAAGAAGGACAGGATCCTCAGTGCACAGGAGCGCAGGATCGTATCCTATCATGAGGTAGGACATGCACTGGTAAGCGCCCTGCAGAAAGATGCAGAGCCTGTACAGAAGATTACTATTGTGCCGAGAACAATGGGGGCACTTGGTTATGTAATGCAGGTACCCGAGGAGGAGAAATATCTCAATACAAAGAAGGAACTGGAAGCAATGCTTGTGGGATATCTTGGCGGACGCGCAGCAGAGGAACTGGTATTTGATACTGTCACAACCGGGGCAGCCAATGATATTGAGCAGGCTACCAAGGTGGCAAGAGCCATGATCACACAGTACGGTATGTCCGACAAGTTCGGACTTATGGGTCTGGCTACACAGGAGAATCAGTATCTCAGCGGAAGAACAGTGTTAAACTGTGGCGATGACACTGCCACAGAGGTTGACCATGAGGTAATGGTACTTCTCCATAATTCTTATGAGGAAGCCAAGAGACTGATCGGCAGTCACAGAGAAGCACTTGATAAGATTGCTGCTTATCTGATCCGCAGGGAAACCATTACAGGTAAGGAATTTATGAAGATTTTCCATGCGGTAGAGCGTGGAATCGAGATTCCGGAAAATCTGGATGATCTGGTAATTCCGGAGGAAAAACAGAATACAGTAACGCTGGATAAGCCAGAGATTCAGTGATACAATAACAGAGTCGGAAATGAAATAATTTCCGGCTCTGTTTTCATACCACGGGAAATTACGATGTAATATCTCATGGATACGAAAAGCATTCAGGGCAGGATTTTTTGTATAGAGGAGAGTTTATGTTTCAGATAGAAGAAGAACTGAAAAAACTTCCGGGCAAGCCGGGGGTTTATATTATGCATGGGGAGAAGGACGAGATCATCTATGTTGGAAAAGCCGTCAGTCTGAAAAACAGGGTGCGTCAATATTTCCAGAGCAGCAGAAATAAGGGTGCAAAGATTGAACAGATGGTTACCCATATCACCAGATTTGAGTATATTATCACAGATTCGGAACTGGAAGCCCTTGTGCTGGAGTGCAATCTGATCAAGGAGCACAGACCGAAATATAATACCATGCTCAAAGATGATAAGAGTTATCCGTTTATCAAAGTCACAGTAAATGAGGAATATCCCAGAGTTCTTTTTGCCAGAAGAATGAAGAAAGACAAGGCGAAATATTTCGGACCATATACAAGTGCCGGGGCTGTAAAAGATGTGATCGAGCTTGTGCGCAAACTTTATAAAGTGCGATCCTGTAACAGGGTGCTGCCAAGAGATTGTGGAAAGGATCGTCCATGTCTGTACCATCATATGAAACAGTGTAGCGCCCCCTGCCAGGGCTATGTGAGTTCAGAAGAATATAAGAAAAATATCGCAGAACTGCTGAAATTTCTCAATGGAGACTTTAAGGATACGATTGATATGCTTACCGATAAAATGATGGCAGCTTCAGAAGAAATGCGTTTCGAGGATGCCATGGAATGCCGGGATCTGATCCGCAGTATCCAGAAGATCGGAGAACGTCAGAAAATTACAGGTTACGGAGAGGAAGATAAGGATATCATTGCAGTTGCCATGGATGAGAGCCTTGATCTGCGAGAGCAGGATGCTGTTGTACAGGTATTCTTTGTCCGGGGAGGCAAACTGATCGGGCGGGAGCATTTCTATCTGCGTGTGGCACGTGGCGATACAAAGGCTCAGGTATTATCCAGCTTTATGAAGCAATTTTATGCAGGAACTCCGTTTATCCCACGTGAGATCATGCTGCAAAAAGAAATCGAAGATGCCAAGATCATAGAGGAATGGCTTACAGATCGAAGAAAGCAGCGAGTCTATATCAGGGTACCGAAGAAAGGTACGAAAGAGAAGCTGGTAGAGCTGGCAGAAGAGAATGCAAAGATGGTTCTGGATAAAGACAGAGAGCGTATCAAACGTGAAGAAGGAAGAACCATCGGAGCGGTTCATGAAGTGGAAGAGTGGCTTGGACTGTCGGGAATCAGGCGTATGGAGGCTTATGATATTTCCAATATCAGTGGTTTTGAATCTGTAGGTTCCATGGTTGTCTATGAGAAAGGAAAGCCAAAGCGCAGTGATTACCGCAAATTTAAGATAAAGTGGGTGCAGGGACCGAACGACTATGCAAGTATGGAAGAAGTACTTACCAGACGATTTACTCATGAGGGAAAAGATGAGTTTGACAGCTTTTCCATTATGCCGGATCTGATCCTGATGGATGGAGGAAGAGGACAAGTGAATATTGCGCTAAAAGTTCTGGATAATCTGGGAATAGATATTCCGGTCTGTGGTATGGTCAAGGATGACCATCACAGAACCAGAGGACTGTATTACAATAATCTTGAAATTCCCATTGATACAGACAGTGAAGGCTTCCGCCTGATCACCAGAATCCAGGATGAGGCGCACCGTTTTGCCATTGAATTTCACCGATCTCTGAGAAGTAAAGAACAGGTGCATTCCCTGTTGGATGATATCCCTGGTATCGGTGAAATCAGGCGTAAAGCATTGATGCGGAAATTTAAGTCTGTTGAGAATATCAGAGATGCATCACTGGAAGAACTTACAGAGACAGAAAGCATGAATGCAGGAAGTGCACAGAAAGTCTATGAATTTTTTCATGGAGCTAGTACATCGTTTTCGAAATAACTATACCACTCACTTGTCTGCGAATCCGATTG
>OLRH01000971.1_pt1 | contig 14919 bp, 12 predicted proteins | sample 1672321 | NCBI WGS metagenome assembly OLRH01 (sample SAMEA3136671, study PRJEB25190) | human gut metagenome | reverse complement strand
CGTTAAGGCTATCTGTGGAAAGAAAACTGACAAGAAAGATGCCAAATGGATTGCTGATTTGTTTAAGCTCGGTATTGTTAAAAGTAGTTTTATACCTCAAAAAGATTTCCGTATCCTTCGCGAACTCACTCGCTATAAATACAAACTTGTAAATATGCGTCCCAGTGAAAAGAACCGTTTTCAGAATGCTCTTACTTCTGGTAATTATAAACTGGATATGGTCTTTACTGATGTTTTCGGCAAATCCGCATCTAATATCATCGACCTTATTTTATCAGATAATCCATACACAGATGAAGATATTCTTTCAAAAGTTCACAAAAAATGTAAAGCATCTCCTGATATGATTCTTGACTCTGTTAATGGAACGGATTTAACACCAGTCCAGAAATCCCGTATAGAACTTGTAAATAACCACATTAAACAATTATCATCTAATATCCAAAGACTTGATAAACTTATTGATTTAATGATTGAGCCATATGAAGACTATATTTCATTTTTGTGTCAGATACCTGGTGTTTCTAGAAACTCTGCCATCACAATTCTTTCTGAAATCGGTGTAGATATGAATCAATTTACTTCTACAAGACGATTAACTTCCTGGGCAGGTTTAACTCCATCCAGTAACCAGTCAGCAGGAAAGAAAAAATCTGTACGCATTTCCAGAGCCGGAGTATATCTTAAACCATGTTTGGTTGAAGTTGCACATGCAGCAGTCAAGGATACAAACCATCCTTACTACGCCAACAAATTTAATAAGATTTCAAAACGACGTGGAAAGAAGCGTGCTTATATTGCGATTGCCAGAAAAATACTTGTAGCAGCATATCATATGCTTTTTACAGGAGAAATCTGGAATCCTGCAGACTTAGCAGAAGTTGAAACACCAGTTGAACAAAGAATTAAATACGTAAAGAACAACTTAAAATCAGATATTAAACAACTACTAGATATTGGACTTACAGTTGAAGAATTAACACTTATGATCCAACAAAATGCCAATATTATAGCAACACAATAATCTTTATATTTGGGGAAAGGGGCTTTGCGCCCTTTTGTCCTTCTAACTTCTTCTTTTTATAAATTATATTTTCAGATTAGTTCTCCTTCTTTCTTTAAAATTACAGTTAAATTAGTATATATTTTCATTAAGAAATAACAAAATTTCAATATAAATTCACTCTGCCAAAATATCACTTATTTTAAAAAATAGTGTGAGTACTCACATGACATCCCTAATTAATAATTTAGCATTAAGAACATTAATAAATAGCTAGTAAATTTGGCAAATATGCTATAGCTAGACAGCTGGAAAATGCCTAGGGGTTATCAGATGAGTACTCACATAAAATATTATTAAATTCCTCATTCTATCATTTTTTTAACCATTTATTATTACAAAACTCAATAATAAGTTGATTATATTTTTTATTTTTTAAATTTTCTAAAATCATTGTTTGTAGAATTGAACTAAGAATCAAAATTAAATATTCTAATACGTAATTTAACCTGATGCCTATCTTTCCAAACTCAAAAAATAACCAAAGCCAATAAATATGATATATATATTTAAAATGAATGTGTACTTATCCAGATAATCACATTGTTTTCTAAAATTTTATATTTTTTTAAATTGTCCAGTATATAATAGAGAATCACTGAACATAATAGACGATATAAAAGATAATATGTTTGCGCTGGATATTTAAATGCAGAAGGTTCAAATGATCCAGTAACAATAACACTATTTAATAAAACAAAAATTGATATTACACATATAATTATTCCTGATTTTTTCCTTTTAACAAATCTAAGTCCCATTAAAGCTATAATTGAATATTGAACTGCATAAATAATGTATTCTTGTATAAACAAATATTTCATTGTAATTAACGATAAATAATTAAAAATTACCATCACCAAATACCAACTTCCTATCAAGATTATTGAACTATCTATTTTTTTTCAAGATAATCTATAACAGGCGTTAATAAAACAATTAAAAGATATACTTTTACAATCCATACTACACCTATACTACCACTGTCTATCAATAAGTATGAATGTGTTACATATTTCCAATTCAAAATAGAAAATGGAACAACAATTTTATCTCCTATAAACAAACATATTAAGATTATAGAAACTGCTATCCATGCTGGAATTAAAAGTTTTTTTATTCTTTTTTTTAATAAACAAAATAATGTTTATACTTAGCATATTTTAAGCTCATTCCGGATATAAAAACTAGTAATACAACATCAAATATTCTAATTTCACTCATTACTTTAGGGATTTTTACGTGTGCCTATATAACAAGAAGAGTTCCCAAAACTCTCAATAAATCTATTGTACTATCTCTCTTCTCCATTAAATAAGCACCTCCGTGATAAATTTTCAAATTGAAACAAAAGAGACAAGATAACCAAATAAGTGATTACCCCAGTAAATACTTGTAATAAAATATTAATAAGTGGCGGTAGGCTAATAAATTCTATATTATAAACTATTATAAACATTATAAATCCAGATAAAACATATTTAAATGAATAAAATATATATTTTTTCATTGGCAATTCTCTATAAACAAATACAACTTGTACTATGCATACAGTTGCTTCAGCTATTAAAGTACCAATTGCTGCTCCTATTGATCCAAATTTTGGAATTAATAAAGCATTTATTATTAAATTAATTCCCGCTCCCATAATAACAGATATAATAAATTCTCGATCTTTTTCATTTGGTATTAAGTATTGAGTTCGTATAACATTAGCAAAAGATAAAAATATACAACTTGGAAGTAATATATTAAACAGAGTAATACATTTCATAAAGCCATCTCCGTAGAACCAAGGAACAAATGTTTTGCCAATAGCCATTATCCCAAAGCCAATAGAAGTTGATAAAAATAATGCTAAATTTATAGATTTACTAAACATTTTCTCAGCTATATCAGCATTTGAATTGGCAAATAAATTAGACATTCTCGGAAGCATCACTGTGCCTAATGAAGTAATAAGTGCCATTGGTATTTGAATTATTTTTTCACTACTATCATAATACCCCACTTCTGCTTTATTTGCTAAAACTCCTAACATAATTTTATCCATCATTTTATATAAACTTATTGCTACAACAGGTATAAATAATATTAAATTAGGTTTAATATGTTTTATTACATCTTGTCTAGAAACCCTAACACAATTAATACGACCTTTTAAAAATGGCCACATAACAATTTGTGTAAAAAGCATTCCCAACGTCATAATATAAGCATATGTAATTATATCACTACTGTTCTTAACAAAGAAAAATATTGAGATTGTTGTGATGATTTTGATAATTGTATTTCTTATAACAGTAATTTTAAATTCTTCCATACCAAAAAAAAACCAATTTATATCTAAAGCTCCAGATATAATATATGGAATCATAGTTATTAACATAATTTTATTTTTTGTATAAAGAATTATATATAAACAATAGATACTTATAGCAAACAACGAGCAAATAAATTGCATTAAATAAATACTCCAAAAGGTAATAGATCTTTTTTCTATGTTGTCTCTATTCTTTGCTATCTCACGGTTTCCATAATTATTTAACCCTAGTTGTATAATCATAACAAAATAGTAAGCAATTGAATAAGCATACGAATATTCTCCTATACCAGTTGCACCAAGAGTTCTTGTTAAATATGGAGTTGTGATCAAAGGGATTAGAATTGCAAGAATTTGATAAAAAGTATTGTATGCAAAATTTTTTTTAATACTTGTCAACTTAAGTATTCTCCTTTCTCTTTTAGAGTACTGTCAAAACTCTCAAAGCTTATAAACAATGCTCTTTTTTATTAGCTTCATTTTTATTTCCCTCCACTTTTTTGATTTTATCTTGACTTTTTCTCACTTTTCGCGGTTCGATCCGCTCGCTTTCTAAGAAGGTGAAGGAAGGTCAGCTCTATGCTTAACCATATTTATACTATTTGGGAGTATCGCGATTTCTTGACTATTCACAAATCTCGTCTTGATGCTTCCCAGTTAACACTTCTTAAATCTAAATGTCGTCCGCTTTATCTAAATTACCCAAGCTTGATATTTCTCTCGCTTCCGATATCTTGTTTCTTCTTTATTCTCGTAAAGGCAGACCTTGCTCCTCAATCTTTCATTACTAAGAAAAAATTTAAGAATAAGCCTGCCAAAGGTGAAAAACTTATTAATTTAATCAAAGATGACACTTCTTCTATTTGCGATAAATACAGAAACGGTGCATAGTTCGATAGAGACCGCTTGTTATTTACTATGCATTCTATTTAGCGCTATTGCCGTTATTCCTTCTCTTGATATAGTCCTGATTGAACCTTCTAATTCGACTCTTTCTGGTGATGGCTCATGCCTTCATATTCACGCTACCCGTTATGGACATAAAGTTCAAGATGCTCTTGAGTCTGACAATAACTATCGTTTCTCTGCACCAGATGCGGATATAGGTTTGGATAGCGATCTTGCTCAGTATTTTTCGGTTTCACTTTCTACAATATCTCTTTCCACATTCCGTCTCTACACATTGACCTGTCTGTTTTTATCTCTCTGGAAAAAGCATCTCGACATGATGCTTTGACCTGTGTTTCGGCTACGGCTTAAATGCTGGATATCAACCCAAATCTGAAACCTAAATATATGTGTCTAGACTCCGCTTCTGACAATAACTCAATTTATCAGTTTTTTCAAGAGAAGAATATCATTCCATTGATTGATCATAATAAACGAAGAAAATCGATTGAATCTAAAACCGGTGAATCTATCAATTCGGATGGTATACCAGTCTGTAGTTTGCAATCATACCATGACATATGATTCATATGACCATACTCGTTACAGAAAGAAATACCGCTATCCTTTGAACACTGGCCTTATTGATTCCTGTCCTTTTGCACAAACATGCTCTACTTCTGACTATGGAAGAGTTGTATATGTTAAGTACAAAGATAATGAGCCTAGATTTAAAGTGCCTATTTCCTATGGTTCACTTAAATGAAAATCTATTTACAAAGATCGTACCTGCACTGAAAGAACCAAAAATGAAGTATTAAATACTTACGGCTTACACAAGATGCATTTACGCAATGGAGCAAAGAACAGATTCTTCACTATCATTGCAGTAATCCATCTACACCTTGATGCGTGGTTGAAAGCAGAGATTTAAAAATTGAAATTTTAAAAAAATAAATGAATTTTCACTATTTTTAGTGTGACTTGTTTTCTATTCACAGCTTCATAAAGCTATTATGTTATCTATTACCAAGACTTTTCTTTATACTTCCTACTTTTCGACTCTACTCTTTTACACAATTTTTTTAATAAAGTTTTCGAGTACCTAATGCAAATTTCTGATATAAAATAGGTCTTAAAATTGTAAATGAATATAATAACGCTAAGCCCCATACGGTATTAGACATTTGAATCCTTACAATGCTAAACAATACATAATATGCTAAAATACAAAAAAGAATATGTGATTGAATATTATGGTATTTCTTATAATTCACATAAACTTTTGCACATATAAATCCTAATATAGCAGATAACAATACAACACCTAAAAATCCAAAATCAACATAAAAGTCACCAAACATTGTATGAAATGCATTATAATATTTATCCGGTGAAATTTTTGTAGTTGTATCAAATCTAAAATAATAATCTTCTGCTTTATCAAACATTACACTCTGCACACCAAATGGTGCTAACAACTTTATAATCAATCTAAAAAAACTGTTAAATGTTAAGAATCCATATGTATATCCTGATGGCATGTAATATTTACTATTTACGATTTTATCAAGCATTGGAATACAACCACAAGCATAATAATACAATCCCTTAAAACCTACAAAATAGATAAAGAATGCAGCAACACTTATTAGCACACCTGTTAACAATTTTCGATTTCTTGATAAATCTCCGATAACTTTTTTATTTGTAAAAAAAGTTAACCCTATACATAAAGCAAAAAAAACCAAAGATGATTTAGACCACATCCCTAGTAATTCAAATAACATCATGATAATCCCAGAGACAATTGTGAATTTTCGTTTTCGTTCATTTATAATACAATACGCTGATGTTGCAATCATTATCTTAGAAAACGGGCGTGCTATATACTGCACAAATACATTTCCGGTTGACAGTTCTCCACTCATAAGCATTCCTTTTACAATTTTGGCACCTCCACCCTTAATCCCAATAATTATATTGGGAATATAATAATAAGCCGCAATAATTAATACTATAGTAAATACTATGTTCACAAAAATATAGTTAATATTTTTACCATATACTTCACATTTTAATGAACTACTATCGCTAAATTGAAATTGCGCTTTTTCAGCAAAAACATGTCCTATTGTAAATCCTATAACGCCTAAAAATAAAATAAGTTCTGTATTATTACTTATTTCAAATATATTAAATAATTTTAAATCGTATAAAAATATAACTACTGTCCATAAACAAGCAAACAAAAATAATAATGTATCTATTTTTTTACTTAAAATTGAAGTAATCAAAATCCATATCAATACAATTAAAGTTAACTTCAAATACATTTAATCACCTCTAAATTTATCTGTTATTCTGATGACATCAATAAAAAATTTTTAATAATTTTATCGATATTTTTATTCGCATCATATTTTTGTCTTGCAACAATAAAACTCTTCTGACCATATTTCAAAATGTCTTTTGGATTATTAAGTAAATATCTTAAAGCGTCTACTAAAGCTGTTGTACTATTTTCATACAGCAATCCACATTTATTATCCCTAATAATTTCTGTATTTGCTCCAGAATTTGAAACTACTGGACACAAACCACTCATCATATATTCAACAGTCACTCTACCCATCGCTTCAGCTTTTGAACAATTAAATCCTACATTATACATTAACAACTTTTCATTCATATGTGAAGAAAAACCTTTAATATCGACTACTTCTTGAAGATTATATTCATCGATTTTATTTTTAAATTCTTTGTAATAATTTCCTTCTTCTTTTCCATAAAAATCAACATGAACATGCTGCTTTTCTATTTCATTAAGTTGATTCAATGCTTCTATTAAAACATGCTGGCCTTTCCCTGGTGAAAAAGATCCACACATAACACCTTTAATATCGGGCGATATACAATTAGATTTTTTGGTAAATCTATTTGCATCTACGCCATGAGAAATAACAACAATTTTATTCTTATCTAGTCCTTTATCAACCCAACTTTTTTTCATAGCATTTGAAATACATAAAAACTGATTAGCGTTATTATTCATATAATTAATAGTATTTCTTTTTAATGAATAAAAATTAAAATCTTCCTTACCAAATTCTCTTAGATGCCAAACATGAGGTATTTCTAATTCATTATGTAAAATAGCTCCTAAGTCTATAACAGAAGAATTAGTATGTATAATGTCAATTCTATTATCTGAAGCGAATTTTTTAATTATTTGCATTGCTTTTTTATTTTTTTTACAATAATTAAAAAAATGAAATATATATTTTAACAAAAAAACAAAAAAATTATCATGTTTTGGAATTTGAAATTGTTCATAATCTACTGCCAAAAATTTTACCTTATTTTTTTTACAAAAGTCTGCAATTTTATTCTGTCTTGGAATCACAACATAGGGTTCCACATCATTAGTTTTTAATTCTCTATCTAATAACTCTAAAAAACTTTTTGCACTACCATATTGATCATCACTACTCAAAATATGTAACACTCTCATAACTATTTCACCTCAATTGATTTATTGAAAATTTTTATAATATCCCATCTAAGTTATTATTTTTTTCTAACATATTTTCTCTATTACAAAATATACTTAAGTTAATAGGACATGACGTATATTAAAAAAAATCTTATATCTATATAAAAATATCATCTTATCTTAAATATTATAAGATATATTATGTAGTTTATTATTTTAAAAAAATTTTAACAATCTATTTTATAATTAAAACTTTTGACATTTTGCCGTATCATTTAACAAATCACTCGACTCGATATGAATATATATAATATTTTTAATGTAAAAACACGTAGTCCTTATGTTAAATATAAAATTATACTTTTCTTAACTTATTTAATAAAGTTTATTCAGAAATACGAAATTCCACTAAAAATTTAATTAAATAAATCTTTACATTTTTACATATTTATATTATGACACATAAATATATTCTTTACATGCATCCCATTTTTCCTTTTCTGTAATCGGCTATACCTTTAAAAATCATTTTTATTTTTTTTAATTTTTCTGGTTCATATTTTATAACAATACATATATGTTTAAGAGTTTGTAATACACTTAAAACAATACTTTTTCCAAATTTTTTATTAAAATATAATCTATTTCTAGATATATAATAATGTCTGAATGGTAAATGCGTACTATATCCATTTACAGACGTTTCACCTAACTGTTGGTATAATATTGCATCATTTATTTGACATATTTTTTTGTTATTTTTTAAAACTTGATAACACAAATCTTTATCAACTCTGTCAATAAAATACTTATCATCAAACTTAATGTTTGCACCATAATCTTCTAATTTAATGACAGTGCCCGATGTGATACACCAATCAACAAATTCATATTCTCTTTTTATAACTTTATTTTTTTTATTAAAAATAATTTGAGGACAAAATAACATAGCGTCAACTTCTTGTCTTTTAATAAATTCAATAATTCGCATTACATTTTCAGAATCAATTTCACTATCTTGATCAAACAACATGATGTAATCATAATGATCACGTTGGGCTTGTTCAGTCATCATTCGACATGCTTTACCAACACCATCATTACTTCCTAATGATATAATTTCAATCCCGCTTCTATACAGACAACCACGATCATACTCTTCTAAAGAATTGTCATAAACATATACTCTTTCAAAAATATTTGCATACATTATCACGTTATCAATTTCTTTTAATGTTGGATTAAACAATGTAATACCAGCGCAAAATTTAAAATCTTTTTTTACCATTATTTCTCCTTAAAAATCTGTTGTAAATTTATACTTAAAATATCTATTAAAAATTTTCTTAAATATTTGACGTTGTTTTTTTGAAATAAAAATTTGTGCAACCCCTATTATCCTATTTATATATGATTTCGAAACAGATACCAAAGGACGTTTACTAAAATTTATTTCTGGATTATTTTTCTCTAAATTTTTTAAAGCTTTGCGATTCCACTTACCCGCTTCGATTCCTGGTAAAAGATTAAAAAAATTATCTATGACAATTACTCTATTGTCATAATAAATTTTTTCATCACTGTTTGGCTTAAGATATTTCATTTCAAATTCCAAATCTGATATACCATTACAAAACTCATGCTCCACAAAATTTCTACTAGCAATAAAAGCAACAAAACACATATTATAAATATCATAATTTGAAATAAATCTAAAATATTTATTAGCTATTTTACCTTTTAAACGAAAGGGTTGTCTTGGAATTAGACAGCCATATTCATAATTCTCTTTCATAAATGAATCCATTAATTCACTAATTTCAAATGTGTTAATATTTGAATTTATGAAAGCATCACCAAGGAAAGAAATACAATAATCATAATTAGTTATTTTCATTAGTTCATAAATTGCATTTGGTAAAGTAGATTCTTTACCAAAATAATAACACTTATAACCTTCGAAATGTATCTCATCCCCAATTATACTTATTACAAAATCATAAGGACAATCTTTCCAATTTTTTCTAAATAGTTCTAAAAAATTATCACATACATCTGAATAAGCACTATGTGTTACGAGATTTACCAATACTTTGTTCATCACTTAAAATTTCCTTTCATTTGTACTTTAGCAGGGATTCCTACAGCTACACAATTATCAGGAACATTTTTTACTACCACCGCATTAGCTCCAATTGTAACATTATTTCCAACTGTTATATCTCCTAATATGCATGCACCAGCACCTATTATACAATTATTTCCAATTGTAGGACATTTTTGAGATTTAGTATCTTTTCTACCTATTGTCACATTTTGATAAATTAAAGTATTTTTACCAATTTTAGCATTTTGATGAATTACAATCCCTACAGGGTGACCAAAATTAACTCCTTTTTCTAATTCAACACTTGGTGGAATAGTACAACCTAACAAAAAAAACGTCAATTTATAAATTAATTTTGAAAAAATATTCATTTTATGTAAATATAACCATCTATAAACATTATAAAATTTTTTTAAAATTGAAACTTTTTCTTTTTTTTTATTTTTCATTTGTTATATACCTTTTTTTCTTATATAAACCAAAAATTAAGTTTCTACCTGTATTAAAAATACTAGTGATTGAATTCAATTCCTCTGCTTCATGATATAACTTATAATGCCATCCAATCATAGTTTTAATACTATGCGTACTAATACTGCCTAATCTACCTTTTCTATATTTGGCAAGATATTCATCTAACAAATAACAATCCGCTTTTCGGCACACTTTTAACCACATCGCATAATCATTGTTCTTTTTAATATCATGAATTTGAATTAAACCTATTTTTGATGCATCATACATTACAGTCAAACATCCTGGCCAACAATAATTAAACATTCCTGTTTTTGTAATTCTTTTTGGACCTGTTACTTTAACACCTGTATCATTTCCATCAACGTCAATTTCTTCATAGTTCGTATATGAAAAAGAATAATTATTACTATTCATAAATTCAATTTGCTTTTCTAATTTGGTTGGTAACCACAAATCATCTGAATCTAAAAATGCTATCCATCGTCCTTTTGCTTCACGCAAAGCCTTGTTTCTACTTACTGCTGCACCTGAATTTACTTCATTTTTGAAATATCGAATTCGATTATCATTTATCTCTTCAAGTACTTCTTCTGTATTATCTGTTGAACAATCATCTACGATTATTAGTTCCCAATTTGTATATGTTTGATTCAAAACAGATTGAATAGTTTGTTTAATATATGGCGCTGTATTGTAAGAAGGCATAATAATTGAAACCAAACCTTCTTCTCTTTCAATTCCATCTTCACCACTTAAAATATTTTTGGCAATTTGCTGTTTTTGTTGATAATCACTCTGATCTACTTTCTCAGTTCTCAATAAATAATCACCAAGATCTTCTGCAGTAGCCATATCATCTTGTGTAATACCTTCTTGTTTGATGAGCGCTTTCTTAACTGTATCTAGAATGATTTTTAAATCTTCTTTAAAAGTAACCTTTTTAATATACTTTAAGTCCCAATTCATTTTATCTTCCCAAGAAATCGCATTACGACCATTGACTTGTGCTAATCCACTCAGTCCAGGTTTAGCTGTATGTCTCATTCTTTGTTCTTTACTCATAAAAACCATGTCTCTTACAAGCTGTGGTCTAGGACCAATGACTGACATTGTTCCATTTAAAATATTAAATGCTTCTGGAAGTTCATCAAGACTTGTATTTCTTAACCATTTACCAAATTTAGTAAGTCTTACTTCATCTGGAAGTAAATCTCCATTTTCATCTCTTTCGTCAGTCATGGAACGGAATTTATACATTTTAAAAACTGTTTCCTTACCATCTGGACCAACTAATCCTGGTCTATCCTGTGTAAATAAAACAGGAGAACCAAGTTTAGTACGAACAAGAGCTGCTACACCTAAATAAATAGGACTAAATACAACAATTGCACCTGTAGCACAAGTAACATCAATAGCTCTTTTTACATACTTCTCATAGAATCCCATTTCACGAGGTGTAATAGGATCAATTGATTCTGCTTTATATGTTGTTTTCTTTGCCTTATTCTTCATTACTGTTGCCGTTACTGCAGTAGTTACAACAGCTCCAGTAAGTAAACAACCTAATACTTTCTTTTTAGACACAGCTCTCTCCCATTACTCAAAACAAGCCTTAATTACTTCAATAATTCGATCTTGTTGTTCTACTGTCATTTTGTTATCACTTGGTAAACATAATCCTCTATTAAAGATGTCCATACCAATATCTTGTGTTTCACCTTTAATATATGCATTAGTCTTAGCTCTATTGATTCCATCTTTATTAATAAATGGATTTAATCTATAGATTGGTTGCATATGCATAGGTTTCCAGATTGGTCTTCCTTCTGCATTAATTGAAGCAATAGCTTCTAGGATTTCTGTTGGACAAGTTTTTCCTTGTTCTTTTGTATAAAGAACATCTTGTTCCGAACGAACTTGTTTCGTCATTGCATCTTCATCAATGATTAAACATGATAACCAATAGTTTGGTTCACAATCTTCTGGAATTGGATTCATTTGTACTGGTAATCCCTTTAATCCTTCTTTGTATCTATAGTAAATTGCTTTCTTTTGTTGAATATGTTCATCAATATAAGGTAATTGACCTCTCACTACACCAGCAACAACATTACTCATTCTGTAGTTATAACCTAATTCTTCATGTTGATACCAAGCTGCATTTTCTCTTGATTGAGTTGACCATTTTCTTACTTTATTAGCTGCCTCTAAATCATTTGTTAAAAAACATCCTCCACTAGATCCAGTAATGATTTTATTTCCATTAAAAGATACAGTGTTATATTTTCCAAAGGTACCTGTTTCGATACCTTTATAAGTAGCTCCCATAGACTCGGCTGCATCCTCTACAAGAATGGCATTATGTTTATGAATCACTCCCATGATTTCATCCATTTTACCTGGAGTTCCATACAGATGTGCTAATACAACAACTCTTACGTCTGGATAGATTTCAAAAGCTTTTTCTAATGCCTTTGCATCCATATTCCAAGTTTCTGCCTCTGTTTCAATGAATACTGGTTCTCCACCTTCATAAACAATAGGATTGACTGTCGCATCAAATGTCATGTCTGAACAGAATACTTTTTTACCTTCTAAAGCACCATGTCCTACTTTTGGCATACCATAAGCTTCAATACCAGCTAGCTTCATAGATAAATGTAAAGATGCAGTACCACAAGATAAACCAACTGCATATTTACAACCAATCTTTTCACAAGTCATTGCTTCTACTTGATTAATATTTTCCCCTACAGTAGACATCCAATTTGTTTCATAAGCTTGTGTCATATACTTTAATTCGTCACCATGCATAGTAGGGCTTGAAAGCCAAACCTTTGATTCAAATGCTTTAAATTGATTATCCTTATTAAACATACTATTTCACCCCTTGATTTATTTCTTCTGGTCTTCTAAATGTTGGTACAACACTTCTCAATGCTTCTCTAGCATCATTGTCATCTTCGTTTTCAATGGCTTTTTTAAGTACTTGAAGTTTTTCATTTATTACTTCTTTAGAAAGTGGTGTATCTTTTTCAATGAAGATCAAGTCGTTATCTGTTTTTGTTAGTGTATCACTCTTAATTAAGAGTTCCTCAAACAATTTTTCTCCAGGACGTAATCCTGTTTCAATAATTTCAATATCATGTGCTCCTGATAATTTAATCATGTTTTCGGCTAAGTCTAGAATCTTTACTGGTTGTCCCATGTCTAATACAAATAGTTCTCCATTATTGGCCATAGCTCCTGATTGTAGAACTAATTGACTAGCTTCTGGTATAGTCATGAAATAACGAATGATTCGTTTATCTGTTAGTGTAACTGGTCCACCTTTGGCAATTTGTCTTTTAAATAATGGAATTACACTTCCTGCACTTCCTAATACATTACCAAAGCGTGTTGCACTGTATTTCACATGTCCATACATACTTGCAGATTGAACCATCATTTCACACATACGCTTAGTAGCACCCATTACATTTGTTGGGTTTACTGCTTTATCTGTAGATACCATCATAAAGCGTTGTGCATTGTATTTTTCACATAATTCAATTAAGTTTTTTGTTCCAAATACATTATTATAGATTGCTTCTACACAATTATGTTCCATTAAAGGTACATGTTTGTGTGCGGCTGCATTGATGATGATTTGTGGATGGTATTGTTTAAATACTTTTTCCAATGCTTTTTTATATGTAATTGAACAAATTTCAATCTGAAGATTGATTGCATTACCATAGGCAATCTTTAATTCTTGTTGTACATCATAGGCACCATTTTCATAGATATCTAATATGATGATTTGTTTAGGATCCATCTTAGCTAGTTGTCTACATAATTCAGATCCAATAGATCCTCCACCACCGGTAATTAGGATGACTTTATCTTTATAATATGCATATGTTTGTTCATTTGTGACAGCTAATGGTTTTCTGAACAATAATTCTTCAATATCAAATTCTCTTAAGTTACGTTTACTTCCTGCTGTATATAATGTTGGATAGTCATATACCTTTACTTTATATCCTGCATTTTTATAATGTTCATATAAGCATTTCTTTTTGTTGACATCCATATTTTGTATTGCGAATACGATTTCTTGTACCTCATAAGCCTTTAACTTATCCAATGTTGTTTCATCTGCACTCCACACAGGAATTCCATTCACTTCTCTTCCTGCTTTTGTTTTATCAATATCAATAAAACAACGAGGTACATATACTGCTTTTTCATCATTTACTAATTCTTCGGCAAAACTAGCACCTACTCGTCCAGCACCGATAATCGCAATCTTAATTTTTTGAACTTCTTTATCGGTTCCCGTCGTTAATCCAGAAAAACTATATAATAACTTACTTAAAAATTTACCCTTTGATGTTTCATTATTACTATATAAATATGCATAACGGTAAATCATACGAATACTAATTGCACCTAATAAATTAATACAAACTAAACTCAATGCTCGATCAAAGATGATTCTTTCAATCGGTAATGTAGCTTGTAGAATAATTAATAGAATAAAAGCTATCGCGTCTGAAAAAATCAAGCGAATATAGCCTTGA
>OLRH01000950.1_pt1 | contig 15073 bp, 14 predicted proteins | sample 1672321 | NCBI WGS metagenome assembly OLRH01 (sample SAMEA3136671, study PRJEB25190) | human gut metagenome | reverse complement strand
ATAGTAGAATGTTCTTGACCAAGAATCTTTTCACCCATCCTCGGTGCACATGCCGAAAGCGTCGACCGGTCCCGCACCGGCCGCGCGGCCGAGCGCGAACTCCCCGATGACACCGGTGGAGCCGATGAGAATGACAAACAGGAAATACGGCAGCAGAAAGGTCATGCCGCCCCACTTGGACACCAGCGTCGGAAAGCGCCAGATGTTGCCCATGCCGACGGCCGAGCCGATGCAGGCGATGATGAATCCGCCGCGGCTGCGAAAGCCGTCGCGTTTGCTGACGTTGGCGTCGTTACCCATAACATTGTTTCCTTTCACGCACTCAGGCACAAATTGGTTTGATTATACCGCAAAACCGGCCGCGCCGCAACCGTTGTTTGTGGAATCTGCCGGATACGCCGCACGGAAAGGGCCTCACTCCCCCGGAAGGCCCAGCACAAGCGCTTTCGCTTCCAGATAATTGCGCGCCCGCTCTGGAACGCAATGCAAAAACTCCTGAAAAATGGCCTCATCACTGTACTGAAAATATTGCACGTGCGCAAAATCGTTCTTATGATACCAGAAGAAATTCTCTTTTTCTTTCTGGGAAAGTACACGTGTGGAGCAATATACGACCGCAGCCGAGGTGCTCCAGTTGACCGGGACCTGCACGATCTCAAACTCGACACAGTCGGTCCACAAAAGCCGGTATGTATTTTTCCTCCAATAGGTTGTCATGCCTTCTGCGTCTACCGTGTATGCAGCTGAAAACGCGCCCTTCAAGACCATATAAAGGGACAAAAATAAACCAATCACTCCAACAACCACAGGGAGCAGCGCGAGCACAAATACCACATCATATTCTGAATCAGCGGCTTCCTTTATGCACTGTATAAAAATCCACACAAAAATAGTCGTTAAAATCGAGAAGAGAATCGACGTAAACCCAAATAATCCGGTGTAAAAAGCAGAAACTTTTCGTTTTTTCATTTCCGGCCGCGCTTTCTCGCGGCGGCTGTCCTCACCCGCATGCTGCATGCACGCCCCTCCTCTCTGCGACACATTCTTGCAATAGTATACCACAGCGTTTGTGCATTTTCTACCATAACAGTCCTGTCGCAGGGTACAACGCCGGCACATCACACCTCTATCATGAAATGGCCGGAAGAATAGAAAAAAGCCCGCTGATCGCAATCAGCGGGCTTCATGGCTGTCAAATTGTCAGGCGTAAGCGCAGCAAATTTCGGCAGAAATCAATACAGCTTCGCGCCGGCCGGGATGTGCGGATCGACCATGAGCAGGTGCAGCCGCTCCTCGTCGTTTTCGTGGTGCACGGCGGAAATCAGCATGCCGCAGGAGTCGATGCCCATCATGGGCCGCGGCGGGAGGTTGACGATGGCAATGCAGGTCTTGCCCACGAGCTCTTCCGGCTCGTAATAGGCGTGAATGCCGGAGAGGATCACGCGGTCCGTGCCGGTGCCGTCATCGAGCGTGAACTTGAGTAGCTTCTTCGACTTCTTCACAGCCTCACACGCCTTGACCTTTACGGCGCGGAAATCGGACTTGCTGAACGTGTCAAAGTCCACGAAATCGGCAAACAGCGGCTCGATCTGCACGTTGGAAAAGTCGATCTTCTCCTCAACTGCGGGCGCTGCAGGCGCGGTCTCGGCGGGCTTTGGCTCGGCCGTTTCGGGCTTCTTGTCGGAATCCAGCGGCTTCATGGTCGGGATTTTCGTGACCAGCCTTAGATAAGTTACGCTTAGCGTCTATAAGTCCTGACCGGCATCCACTCATTAGGAGCTGGGGCAAGCTCAGGTACGCTTAAATTCAGATGGTGGAAAATCTATTGGCGTAAGTGGTGGAGTAAGATGGCTTAAAACGGTTTCATTTTTTTGAAAACGAGCCGTGCGCTATACCGGCATCGGCTACTCCGACGGTATAGCACACGGCTTAAATAAACTCAATATTTTTTGTTCGGATTACAAACGCTTCGGCTTTTCCATAGTAAACAGTGCCACCTTCTTTTCGCCCATAGACGCAAGGTCAAGTTCATCGGTGCAGGTCAGCGCCGCCAAGCTCTCCAAGTTGGACTTTTCAAGTCTTGCGGCAATGGTAATCCGAATGGATTTCAAGGTCTTTGCTGAACCGGCGTGATAAGACCGATAGTATTTCAGGGCGATGTGGTCGGATCTGTCAAACTCCAAGTCGGCAAACTTTGCAGCATGGCTGGAACCACGGCGTCCACTATCCAATACGTTGTGAACGGCGTCACGGCAAATTCCCTCGTGTTCACGCTGAAAAAGCTCTGCGACGCGCTGGACATCACACTTTCGGAATTTTTCGACTGCCCGGAGTTCAATGACATGGACGAAGAAATAGAATAAAATTGCGCATAGGCGCAGAAAAAAGCAGACACTTATGTGTCTACGTTTTGTTTTTCTGATAATATTATCCTCCGGAGGCCGTGGAGCAGCTTCCGGAGGACACTGAAAGGGAGATATATAGCTTAGAGGTTCTTGACCGCGAGATAGGCGGAGCCGGTGGCGTCGCCAATGCGGCCGGGGTTCGTGCAGTCGCCGATGTGGACGACCTTCTCAAAGCGATCCTCCAGTGCATCGAGCATGCTCAGATCCGGGCGGATGCCGAGACTCAGCACCGTGCAGTCCACGGGGATCTCATAGGGGCCTTCCTCCTCGACGCCGGCGACGTCAACAAAGCCGTTGATGTTGCGCATGCCCTTGAGGCTGGCAGAGATAAACTTGCCGTGATAGGGCTCCACAACGATCGCGCCGTCCTTGATCTCCTTGAGCGCCGTGCTGGTCTTGATCTCCGCGCCGCGCTCGGTGAGGAACTGCTGGGTCTTCACAACATTGTAGTAGAAGATGCCGTTGCCGACGATGGGCATCATCTCGACAACGATGACCTTGTTGCCGTCCTCTGCCAGCCGCTCGGCGGTCTCCAGACCGGTCATGCCGCCGCCGATGACCGCGACGGTCTTGCCCGCCATCTTCACATCGCCGCGCAGCACGTCAAAGCTGCTGATGCCTTTCTCGATGCCGGGGATCCTGCCCGGAACGATCGGCTGTCCGCCGGAGGCGAGCACAACAGCGTATACGTCCTCCTGCACCCACTGATCCATCATCTCCGTGGTGACTTCGGTGTTCAGATGCACCTCGATGTTCGGGTTCTTTTCCACCTGGCGGCGGTAGTAATGCACAAGATTGTCCATGCGGAACTTGTTGGGCGCCTTGTTGGCGAGGTTCAGGCTGCCGCAGAGCTCGTCGCGCTTGTCATAGAGCTTCACCTTGAAGCCGCGCTCTGTGAGCGTGAAAGCGGCCTGGATTCCTGCGGGGCCGGCGCCGATGATGATGACAGTACCTTCGCCATGCTTCAACGGGGCGAGGTTGTCGATCTCGCGGCCCAGCAGCGGGTTGACCGCGCAGCGGATCTGCGCGTCCTCCGCCGTGACGCGGTAGAGACAGTAGTTGCAGCTGATGCAGGGGCGGATGTCCTCGCTGCGTCCGGCCTTGGCCTTGTTCGCCCATTCGGGGTCTGCTGACTGCTGGCGGCCGAGGATCTGGAAGTCATACACGCCCTCGGCGAGGAACTGCTCTGCCTCCTCAGGGGTCTTGACCTCGTTGGGGCCATAGATCGGCACATTCAGCGCAGCCTTGAACTGCTTGTAGTATTCATTTCTCCAGCCGGCCTTCATCTCCGGGGAGCCGGTACGGTCGACGGAGCCGATGGTGGTGTTGAAGCCGTCTACGCCCTTGCTCTCGAGATACTTCGCGATCTCAATCATATCCTCGACGGTGTTCTCGCCCTCGTAGCCCTCGCCGTCAAAGAGGTGGATACGGCAGGTCACCGGGAAGCTCGCGGGAACGCGCTCACGGATCTTCTCGATGGTCTCGACTACGATGCGGCAGCGGTTTTCCATGGAGCCGCCATATTCGTCGGTGCGCTCGTTGCGAACCGGATTCAGGAACTGGCACATGAGGTAGTGGTGACCGCAGTGGATCTCCACGCCGTCGGCGCCGGCCTTGAAGGCGTGTTCCGCGCCATTGGCGAAGCCTTCCTCGATCTCATGGATCTCGTCGATGGTGAGCTCATGGCAGGGTGCGGTCTTGCCGACCATCTGGCTCGGCAGCGCCGTAGCGGACACGGGGCTGTGGCCCTGGTTGTACTCCGGCGTGGTCTTGCGGCCGGGGTGGTTCAGCTGACAGAAGAGCTTGCCGCCGTACTCATGCACGCGCTCGGCGAGGATGCTCATCGCGTGACGGTCATTGAGGCTTCTCAGCTGAGTCTCGCCGCTCATAGCAATGCCGCCCAGCTCCGGGCCGACGACAGCGATATAGCCCACGATGACGAGGCCGCAGCCGCCCTTTGCCTTGTTGGCGTAGTATTCAATGGCACGGGGAGATATCTCACCGCTGGCCTGACCGAGGGTGTCGTCCATCGGGGAGAGCACCACGCGGTTCGGGATCACACAGCCGCCGATCTTGCCTTTGCTGAACAAGTGAGGATAGTATGCGTTCTTCATGTCCGTTTGCTCCTTTATTTTCAGGTAATGGTGTTCAGGGCTGCCCCGGGACCGGAAATCTGCCCCGGGGCTGGAAGGGAAAAAAGAGGAATAATGAGAGTGGAGAAGAATCAGAAGGAAACTTTTACGCCGTGATAGGCATCCACTGCAATGCGTTTGAAGTCCTCGCGGGTGCCCTTTCGGGGTGCGGAGCCGGCAGAGGCGCCGACCTTGTTTTTATACTCGGCAGTGTCGGCGATCTTTTCCAGATCCTCGTCGGTGATCGTCATTCCGAAATCCTTGAAGTTGTTGGGCAGCTGCAGATCGTTGCGCAGCTTCTCGATGCCGAGGACGCAGGCCTGTGCGGCTTCAAGCTCGGTCATGCCGGTGGTGTCGATGCCCATTGCAACGGCGCACTCGGCGAGCTTTTTGGAAGCGACCTCAACGTTGAACGCCAGAACATAGGGCAGGAGGACTGCAAGAGTGGTGCCGTGGGAGATGTTGAAGCGTCCACCGATAGCAAGGCCGATGTTATGGCCGTCGCCGGTGCCGATGTTGCTTGCGATCATGGTTGACATATGAGCCGCGAGAATCATGTTGGAAGCGGCGTCGATGTCGTTCGGGTCGTTGACGAACTTGAGAAGATTTGCGCAGATCATGCCGAAAGTCTTGTATGCGATGGCATCGGTGATGGGGTTAGCCTTGCGGCCGATGTAGCCCTCGATACAATGCGCCAGAGCGTCGAAGCCGGCGTCGGCGGTGACGCTGCGTGGGGAATTCTTCAGCAGTGCCGGGCACAGCAGTGCGATATCGGACACGCAGTAGGGGGAGCCGATCTGCTGCTTGGTCTGCTGCTTGGTGTCAACGATGGAGATGAACTGTGTGACTTCCGCGCCGGAGCCTGCGGTGGTGGTGACCATTATGGTGGGCAGGCAGCGGTTCTTGACCTTGTTCATGCCGTAGTAGTCGCTGAGGCAGTCTTCGTTGGTGCGCAGGAGTGCGGCAGCTTTGGCGGTGTCGATGGCGGAGCCGCCGCCGAAGCCGATGACGCAGTCACAGTCGGTGGCCTTGAGCGCATCCGCCGCCTGCTCCATGGTAACATCGGTGGGGTTGGGCTTCACCTGCTCAAACAGCTCAAAACCGAAGTCAATTTCCTTCATGGCCTGCTGCATCTCCTGCCAGATGGGCAGTGCTGCCACGCCGGGATCGGTCATAATCATGGCCTTGTTCACGCCGAGGACGCTACGGGCCTGCTTGAGGCCTTCGCGCAGATCATTATTGAACATTGTTCTAACTGTGGAAAAATAACTGAAATTATTCATGTCAAAGCCTCCAAATAAAATTGTTATTTTGACATCCATCCAACCGTTCGCTCAGATATTTTACCTGCAACCTGTAAAAAGAATATCAATCAGGCTGCCGATGAACAATCGCCACATATTACTATTTTTTTGACAAGCAGACGGAAATACGCCCCTTTTGGTCTTATTTTCGGGTGAGATTTAATTTGAATCTTGACAATCTGGCCAGTCGCAGGTACTATCCAGGATGAAAGGTATTAGTATATTACTAATATCTATCATACTTTTTACATTATTGACACAGAGGTGACAACATGCAAGACGAAGAGAAGCGCACAAGCATGTACAGCTTTCAAAACGAGCTGCTGAAGCTTTACCTGAACAGACCGCACGACGAGCTGATAAAATACAGCATTCTGCGCTCGATCGAACGCTGCTTCGGCTATAAAAAGAGCATATTCGGCTTTCTTGGGAACATAAACGAACGCACTCTCTCCCCGAACATCTCCTGCAATGGTGTGGACATGAAGTTTTCGCAGGCGTTCCTGAAGGAGCTGTGGGCGCCTGACTGCTGTCTTACAATCACCTCCGACCAGTCGGTGTTCAGCTCCGTGTCCGGCGGCAGAAAAAGCAGATTATATAAGACCTTGGTGCGCGACAACGGGATATCCGACTTTGTCATCAACTTCCTGCACCTGCCGGGAAAGACTGCCTATGTCGCATACCTTATCCTATTCAAGGAAGAGGGCAGCTTTGATAAGGACGAGCTTGAGATGATTGACCTGATGTCTGAGCCTATATCCATCGCCGAGGATAATTATCTGAAGATATGGAACCTGCAGAACACGATGAAGCTCCTCCAGAGTGCGACAAATTTCTTCCCGCTGGGGATCATGATAATCGAGAATCTGGACAATGTTACATATACAAACGACCTCGCACGAGAGTATTTAAAGGAGCTGGGCTACGCCGACCCGCAGTTCTACAACGCATTTTATCTCAATGAACTGTACCGGCACTTCCAGTATGACGTGCTCAACTTCGGTGCGAGCAAGCCTATCCGCATAAACCGCTTCCTCTTCAATATCCAGACCATCTCCAACCCCGGTAAGACTCTTGCGAACGCCACGCATCTGACGGATCAGAGCAATATGCGGTTCAGCCCGCGCGACAGCGCCGGAATAAACTACCGCGAGATGACCACCTGCGTCTACATCGTTTCCGACAAGAACTACAAGGCAAACATGAACATATCTCAGGCGACGATGGAGAAGATGGGCTTGACCAACCGCGAGCGCCAGCTTGTGGACTTCATAGTGCGCGGCGCATCGAACCAGGAGATATCCGAGAAGATGTTCATCAGCATAAACACGGTGAAGATACATGTCTCAAATATCTTCCGAAAGGCCGGTGTCAGAAGCCGCACGGAGCTTATGGACAAACTGTATAACCTCGAAAGAGAGAGCTGAACCCGCCATCCCCCCGCCGCGCAGCAGCCGCAGCGGGGGATAATTACGCCAAAATAGCGAGACATATTTTATTGATGTGTAAACTTTACCCGTCAGTATTCGACAAAACAGCGGAAAAATAGGATTTTGTTATTATGTTATCAAGTGCTGCCAGACGCTACAATGTGATTGTACAAAGATTGACAAAGAAAAAACATTCATCCAACCTTACCTGAAAGAAACTATCCAGCAAAATAAAACGAAGCAAGGAGGTAACAAATGGAGAGTCTGATAAAAACATCCTCATTTGACCTGCCGGTGAAAGAGCTGCCGCTCGGCAGCGGCGTCACCAAGATCCTCACCGCTGCGCCCGCTCCGAAGAGCACCGGCGTGAAGGGCGACTTCCTGACCGTGTGCGTCCTCGGACGCAGCGTCAGAACTGGCGACAGCTTCGCTCCTCCCTCCGTGAGCTACGGCGAGCTTTACGCCATGTTCGACGGTGCGGAGGAGAAGAGCTATTCCGCCAAGAACACATGGTTCGGCTACAGACTTGAGAAGGGACGCTTCCTCCCACTGGAGGATGTTTTCGAGAAGCTGTACGGCGAAAATGTGTTCAGCATGGCGCAGGCCGAGAAAGAGCTGCCCGACGCAAAGATCATCGTATCCTCCGGCGGACGCAGTATTTCTCTCAAGCTCTCGCAGGTGTGCGATGAAGGCCGTTACTTCTATCCGCTGCTCAGTTCCGAGCAGATACTCGCCGGTATGAATCCTGCGGAGAGCCGCGGCGAGGCGCTGAGGGCGGGTCTACTGCTGACGGAAGCTGAGGATGGCGCAAAGAAGGTCGTCTTTGTCCTCGGCCAGAGAAACTGGAACGACATCACCGAGGCGAGCTTCGTGGACTTCGCCGAGGGTGGCGCCGGAATAACGGTGGAAAATCTGCCAGCCGAGCGCACCGCACACAACGTGCTCTATGTTGGACCTCTCGGCGGCAAGCTTGGTGGGGACATCCGTTCGTATACCGGCAATGGTGCGGAGACCGTAGTGGTCGAAGCAAAGGCGGGCGAGCTTGTCCGCTTCAACCTCGACAGCGACGATTTCCTCAACACCGCAAGAATGTATTATAAGTTCACTGTGGACGACGAGCCTGTCGGCCAGCCCAGCCCCGAGGACGGTTTTGTTTACAATACCCGCATTCCTCTCTGGTTCGGCAACGGCGCAGATTATCCCTCCGGCGTGATCCTGCCCACCGACGGCAGCCACAAGAGCGTGAACATCCGCATGGTGGCGCACAGCGACGCCTATAACGACTCGGATATCGATAGCTTTACGATTAAAGTTATTTGATACAATAGGAAAGAAAGAGAAAGGAAAAAGAACATGTCTTACCAGCTTATTCTCTGCATCATTGCGATCGTTGCTGCTATAGTCATCGGCAACGTCTGCAAGCTCAACACCGGTATCGTGGCCGCAGCGTTTGCGTTCATTATCGGTGCTCTCACTATGGGTCTGACCGCCGACAGTATCGTCGGTTTCTGGCCGGACAAGATATTCTTCTTCATCATCGCATGCGGCCTGTTCTTTGGCTTCGCCGTTGAAAACGGCACCGTGGACGCGCTCGGCAAGAGCCTTCTGTACCTGACCAACGGCCGTGCCGCACTCATCCCATGGATCACCTGGATCATTGGCTTCATCGTCGGCGGAATGGGTGCAGGCGTTGCCTCCATCACCATCATTGGACCCCTCTGCTTCCCCGTCGCCGCCGCTGCCGGTATCAGCCCGCTGATGACCGCTACCGCTATCATGTGCGGCTGCATCGTCGGCTTCAATAACCCGTTCACCGGTCAAATGGGCGTCACCATCATGAACCTCATTTCCGATGCAGCCGGTTACCCCGGCGAAGCTCCGTTCTGGTCCATGGACGTTTGGATCTCCCGCGTCGTTCTCATGCTCCTCGTCACTGCCGTTGTCTATGTCATCACCAAGTCCTACAAGGCCAAGAAGGTCGATGTAGAGAAGCCCGCGAAAATGACTGCGCTCCAGAAGAAGACCATGGTCCTCCTTCTTGCTGCGACCTTCTTCATGGTCGCATCCATGCTCCTCGCAACCGTGTTCTCCAACGTCGCATGGCTCAAATCCATCTCTCGCTTCGCACAGCCCCAGTCGATCATGATAATCTGCGCCATCATCGCAATGCTCATGAACCTTGCCGATACCAAGAAGGTCATGAAGTCACTACCTATAAACACCGCTATTATGATTGCTGGCTTCACCCTCATGATGGGTGTCGCACGTGAGGCCGGTCTTGTTGAGGCCGTCGGAGCAGCTCTCGGCTCCGGCGCTATCCCCGGCTGGCTCATGTCCTCCATGTGCCTACTCCTCGGCGGCGTTATGGCTCTGTTCTGCAGCGGCACGGCTGTCGTATTCCCGCTCATGTTCCCGCTCATTATGCCCATCGCACAGGCGACCGGCGCAGATCCCCTCGGCATGATAATCGGCCTGACCGCCGGCTCTGTCGTCTCGTCCCTCACTCCGTTCACCACCGGTGGCGCACTGGTCATCGCAGGCTGCCCGGAAGCGGACGCACAGGAATCCCTGTCCACTTCTCTGATCTGGCTGTCCGTCATCGCCCTTGTCGTAACGGCGCTCGTATCCCTCACCGGCTTCCTGAGCATTTTCGACTTTGCTTGGTCCGTCTGAGCATAAACGAAAAAAATCCGTATCCTGCCTGAGTGCAGGATACGGATCAAACGAAACAGTACAGAAGGGCTGTTCTTTTAGCTGCAAAGCAGGCGCTTTGCAGGCGGTAGATGTACAGCTGGTCGCCGGCAATATCGTCGTCCGGCAATTCGGTAACTTCGTTCAGCACGGATGTGTACAGCGATGTAAAGCGCTCAAGGCCGAGCTCCCGCCAAGCCGCCGAAAGCAACGTGCGCTGCGGGCGGTAGTGTTCCAACATGGACTCGTCATCTCCAAGGCCTGACGCAAGCTCCTTGAAAATAAGCGTCCTCAGGCACCGCGTGAACAGATCGCGCATATCAGCAAAGCAGCGATAAAATGAGCTGCGGTTGACATTTGCCGCCGCAGTCAGCTTCTTGACCTGTATCTGCGTCAGCTCCGCGCCGCTCTCCAGCTGCGCCAGAAGCGCATCCGCGATGAGCGCGGCGTTGCGCTCCAGCGCCTCGTCGGCGTATTTGCCCGGCGGCACGCGCACAGAATCCGGAACGCCGGACACTACCTCGCGCCAATAGCGCACGATAACGTCGGTGCGCAGTCCCGGCGCATTGCGCACGGCAAATAGCAGGCTCAGGTACATAAAGCAGGTGCTGCACATGCCGCGCGGCGAAGCGTCCGCTTCCAGCATCTCCGCAAGCTCCGGAAGGAGCAGTGCGAGCAGTCGTTGCTCGCTGATGACCTGCGTGTACCCTGCCAGCCGTACAAGGCATTCCGCAAGGCGCGCAGCGGCGTCGCCGTCGGCATTGTCGAGCTCTGCCGACATCAGCGTTCTGAACTGATATTCAAGCAGCTCATCCTTCGACACAAAGTATTTGTAGAAGGAAGGGCGCGACAGAAATGCTGATGAGCAAATCTCGCTTATGTTTATCTTTTCGTACGGCTTCTGCTCCATAAGGCTCAGCAAGGAGCCCGCAAGAAATCTTTTGGCTTTCTCTTTTTGCATAGCTAATCACTCAAATATTTTCAAATTTAACAGGAGGTAGAAATAATGACTTGGAAAATCCATGATCTGCATGACGCAATATTCGGCGTTGACAGCCGCAAGCAGGCAGGCGAGATACTCAAGAGCCTCGGCGGAACCAAAGCGCTGCTCGTGTGCGGCCCAAACATCAATGCTCTCGGCTATCCCGAAGAGCTGATCGGCATCCTCAAAGAAGCCGGAATCGAGACCGTTCTCTATGTTAAGGACGAGGGCGAACCCACCGGCGACATGGTCAACAAGGGCGTCGCAATAGCCCGTGCAGAGAAGATCGACTCCATCGTTGCTCTCGGCGGCGGCTCCTCCATGGACACCGCGAAGATGATCGGCAAGGTGCTCGCAAATAACGCCGGGCGCGCCGAGGATCTGCTCGGCGGCTACACCGCTCTCAATGTCGGCACGAAGGTGTTCTCCCCCGTGCTGCTGCTCTCGACCACCGCAGGCACTGGCTCCGAAGTCAGCTGGGGTCTCATGTGTGAGAACATGGACAACCTCAAGAAGACCTTCAGCGTCCACCCCGGCACCTACGCAATCCTCGACCCGACCTATTATACCACACTTCCCAAGGAGATCACAGCCACCTGCGGCATGGACTCCCTGGCACACTCCCTCGAAAGCCTCTGCAACAGCGTCGCAATGCCTCACCCGCTGGCGGATATGTACTGCCGCGAGGGCATAAGCGCCTCCTGCAAGGGCATGGTCGCCGCTTATAACGACCCCAACGACATCGAGGCACGCAGCTACATGGCATATGCGGCAATGATCGGCGGCTCCGCCATCACCCTGCGCAAAACCAACCTCGGCCACGCCGTCTCCAACCAGCTCGTTGATTACTACCACTTCTCCCACGGCGTCGCAGTTTCCGTTGGACTTATGGCTCAGCTGATGTATAATACAGAGAAAGACCCCGTGTCCTCTTCTCTTATTGCCCCCTGCATGGGCATCGAGTGCCCCGAAGGCGCCGACCTCAAGGAAGTCGGTCAGAAAATTTACGACAAGATCTACAAGATGCAGAAGGATATGGGCGTCAAGAACATGAAAGAGCTCAATGTTCCCGAAGAGTTCTGCGACACCATCGCAGAGAATGTCTCCAAGGACAAGAAATGGGCTATCGTTCCCAACCCGCCTGATTTTGACTACCTGCGCGTAGTGCTGCATCAGATCTGGAACGCCTGATAATACTATTGGGACCGGTGGGGAAACCTGCCGGTCCTTCCCATAGGAGTTGACTTAAATGAACTGGACCATCCACAATATACATGACGGTGCGTTCGGCATGGGTTGCCGCGTGAAGGTCGCGGATTATCTGCGCGAGTTCGACGCGAACAACACCGTGCTTATTTACGACCATATAATGCGCAAACTAGGATATCTCGAAGAGATGGAGGCGATAATCAGGTCCTCCGGTGCGGCGTGCCATTCGTATCAGGCGCAGGGCGAAGAGCCTACCTCCAGCGGCGTTGACGCCTTCGTCGAGTTCTGCCGCGAAAACGGTGCGGACTCCGTCGTCGCCCTCGGCGGCGGCTCCACCATGGACACCGCAAAGCTCACCGGCAAGGTGCTCGCAAACGGCGGGAGCGTGCTCGACTATCTAGGAGGCTACACCGAGCTTGCCATCGGCAAGCGGGTCTTCAAGCCCATCATCTGCGTCCCGACGACCGCGGGTACCGGCTCAGAGTCCTGCTGGGGAATAATGTGCCTCAATGAGAACACCAGCATAAAGACCTATACCCGCCACCCAGTCACGCGTGCCGTGGTCGATCCGTATTACTGCATGAAGCTGCCCGCGTATATCACGGCCTACACCGGCATGGACGCGCTTGCGCAGTGCGCCGAGTGCCTTGTCAATACCTACGCCATGCCTAATATGATGGCCGATATGCTCAGCCGGGAGGGGCTTGCCGCCGCGGTCAAGTACCTGCCGAAGGCCGTGCACGATCCCGACGACGAGAAGGCGCGCGAGATGATGAGCTGGGCGGCCATGGTCAGCGGCTACGCCATAACCCTGCGAAAGACAAGCTCCGGTCACGCGATCGCAAACCAGATATCCGATAATTATCATCTGCCCCACGGCGTGGGCGTGGGTTGCGGTATGGCCGCTCTCGCCCGCTATAACGTCACCGGTGATCCGGAGACGGTGCGCATCTGGGCGCCGTATTTCGGCGTGGAGTGCACGGCAGAGTCGGATATGCAGGAGGTCGGCTGGGAGGTCGTGAAGCGGCTCGACGCCCTCCAGAAGGATATCGGCATGAAGAGCATGAAGGAGCTGGGGATCCCCGAGGACTTCTGCGACTATGCCGCCGACATGATATCCAAGGATAAAAAGTGGAATATCGTTCCGAAAGTGCCTGACTTTGAGCTGCTACGTGCGAGCCTGCACAAGTCCTGGGACTACTGAAAATCAAGAATATAGAACATAAAAGAAGAATATGCGAGATGACCGCAAGTCCGGTACGGGCTTGCGGTCATTATTTGCTGTCTGTTGTTGACTGATAATCAGAACGGGAATACGATCGGGAGCCAGATGATAAGCACGATGTACATCAGCAGCGTCAGCGGCCAAGTGTATCTGGCATAGTCGTTGAACTCGTAGCCGCCGGAGAACGAGATGCCTATGCAGGCTCCCGCAATTGGGGTCATCCAAGCGAAGCTTGCGCCGAGGGTGAGCGCCATGGTGACGGGCAGCGGGCTGTAACCGAGGGAGACGACGATGGGGATGACTGCCGCACCAAGCAACAGGACGACAGTGGAGTTGCCTATGAACTGGCTCATAAGGTTCGATGCGATGAGCACGACGGTGAGGATGATCATAGGGGAAACGTTGCTGCCGAACACGGAGATGAAGGCGTTTGAGATGAGGTCGCAGAAGCCGCATTCCTTCAGCGCTGCGGCAAGGCCGAGCGTGCAGGCGAGGCGGATGACGACATCCCAGTCGATCTTCGGCAGGGCGCGCTTGAGATCGACCACGCGGAACAGCACGCACAGCATCGCAGCGATGCTGCCGGAGAGGCCGAGCGGGAGATCGGTGAAGAGGAACATGCAGACCATGGCGAGAAGAATGCAGCCCATGGTGATGCACTTTCTGCGGTCAATAACGGGCTTCGTGCTGTCAAGGCAGGCGAACTTCTTCATCGCCTCGTGCTCCGCTTCGCGGCGCTCGGGCTTGTTCCAGATGCGGTTGCCGAGTTTGTAGCCGATCGTGAGCACATATACGATGACGAGCAGCAGCACGGGGAGAGCTGCGACGGTGAAGTCGGTGACGGAGAAGGCATAGTCGGTGTACTCCGTCAGAATGGACTGTCCGGTGAGGTTGACGGTGCAGCCTATCAGCAGGCATGCACCGCCGACAATTGCGGCAATGGAGGCCGGCATGACGAGGTTCATGAAGTTCATCTCACGCTTGGAGGCCGATACCGCGGAGGCCATGACCGGCAGCAGCACGGCGACGGTGGTGGTGTTATCCATAAACGCGGACATCACCGAGATGGAGAGAACGATATACAGAAGGAACCTTTTTTCGCTGCCCTTTGAGAGCTTGAAGCAGGTCTGCCCTATGAGCGTTGCGAGGCCGGATTCAAGCATGGCCTGTCCCACTATCAGAACGCTGACAAGCATGATTATGATGTTGTTTGAGAAGCCTGAGACACAGGTATTATACGAAGCGGCGCCGGTCAGCGCGAAGAGCGTGATGGAGACAATGGCTGTTGCCGTTGCGGGGATCCACTGTGTGATGAAGAGCACCAGTGTTATAACGAGCAATATGCAGCCGAGTACAGCTGAGGAAATCATGGACGGTACTTCCCTTTCTCTGTATTGTTCCCGGCGGGATGCATGCACTGACATCCCGACTTGATAGTTAAATTATAGGCACAATGAGTTGTGAAAGAAATAACACCTAGGTTATATTTTTACCTGCACCAGTTTGCATGGATATAGTACATTGTGCCGACTCGGAGGGAAAGTGCTGACATATGGTGGAAAGCAGTGTGGAGCTGTAAGTGCGCAAAAAAGCATGTGCGTATACGCTCCTTGGGCATTTTGAATTGCTCCACCTGATTAGGCTTTTCCTCCTGCATGATGGACAGCAGCACATTGGCGTCCAATCTGCCCTCCT
>OLRH01000946.1_pt1 | contig 15094 bp, 16 predicted proteins | sample 1672321 | NCBI WGS metagenome assembly OLRH01 (sample SAMEA3136671, study PRJEB25190) | human gut metagenome | reverse complement strand
CGGGATGCAAAAATAGCAAGTGTGGCTACACTTGCCCTGCTTGCCGTTAGTGCGTACCCCGGAAACCCCACGAAAAAACGGAGGCGGTGTCATCGGCTTGGCTCGTTTTCCCCTCTTTTCCGTAGGATTATTCTGTGGTATAATTTGAAATATCGTGCCGTGAGAAAAACACTTGTGTAAGTGCGTTTTTCTGCCCGATAAAGATAGGCTACAACGAATTACCCACGAGGAACCTATTATGATGATACTCCTATTTGGCGTTTTGAATGATGAACAGCGGGCGCTGGTAGAGCGGATATTCCATGAGCATCGTGTCCACTTCCAGCGCATTTCTTTCAAAATCGTAAAATCAGAAGAAGCCGCAGAAGATGTTGTGTCCACCGCATTTGTAAAGATTATGGACAACATCGAAAAAATTTCTGAATTACCCTGTCCCCAAATGACCGCTTTCTGCGTTACCATAGTGAAAAACGCTTCTATTGATGTGCTGCGTCATTCCCAGCAGAGCGTTCACCTTGACCGCTGGGACTGCGTTTCGGATGAAAACTCCGATGACCTCGCAGACGAGTGTATTCACAATGCCGATGTGCATAAGCTGACCGAGTTGATAGACCGGCTCGCCCCTGATGATCGGCGCTTTGTCTATCTTCGGTACGCCGAGGAAATGGGATACAAAGAGATCGGAGAGCTACTGAACATTTCAGAGGATGCCGCTAAAAAACGCGGACAGCGGCTCGTCAAGAAGCTCAGAAAACTGTATGAGGGAGGGTAAAACTATGGATATGAGTTGGCAGGCTTTGCTTCAAGAAGCGGCGGCGACCAGCTTTGAAAAGACCGCAGACACCCTCGCGGCTGCTGAGAATGACAACTGCGCTTGTATTGATTTGCACCAACAACAGATCCATGAGTTGAGCAAGAAAATCTTGTTGCTGCCCCATCAGGGGCGCGTCCTGCTGTTGAGCAGATATTGTTTCCGCTTATCCCCGGAGGAGACAGAAATGTTTTTCCATCTGGAAAATGCCAAGGGGCACTTTCGCTTCTACAAAGAACTGCTATCTTCAAGTATGGGCGTTGAGGCAGGCTGTATGATTTCCGATGATACTTTCGTGAAAGCCTGTCATATTGCCTTAAAGGGCTATTTGCACAACGAACTTGAAGCAGATGCGGATGATGAGGCGGCAGGAAACAACCGGACACATATTGCGATCAGAAAGGTTTGGAAAACCGTTGCGGTTGCGGCCATCACTTTGACCTTGCTATTCTCGACCTGCATGGTGGCAAATGCCCAATTCCGGGAAAGAGTCATTTCGTGGGTAATCGAAACCTTTGAAAAATACAGCATTTTTGAATTGCACGGTGACGAGCTGGACGAGCCGCAGGACTTGACCGAGTATCAGGCTGGCTATCTCCCGGACGGAGCAATTCTGCAAGATACGACTAAGCAGCCGAATACGGAACCGGGGATTGTTCTCTATGAATATGCCATCAACGAAGCCGAGAGCTTTGAAATTATGATTACCCAGTCAGACAATCGGGTTTATTTCGATACCGAAAATACAAAGATAGAGCCGTTTGATAAAGGCGGGGTGACGGGCTACTTCTTCCAGAAAGATGGTATGAGCTATATCTGCTTTGAGCGGGACAGCTGCTTCTTCTCGGTTTACGGCTCTATTGATACGGACGAGTTGGTAAAGATCGCCGCAAGCATTACGAAAAAATAATTCAAAAAATATTGTCCCCTTTTTCCTCCTTGTGCGTTATATGGGTGATGCAACCCATGATAATGAGCAAGGAGGATTTCGTTTAATCGAGATTATAGCTCCTAAATACAGCGGAACGAAAAGGGTGTGACGATTGCATGAAGTATTTTTGGATAGATGTAAAAAAGTTATATCGAAGTAGGCTTGTCCTGCTGGCCTTGATAATATTGCTTGTCATTGCTGTGATAGATCCCATTACTATGCAATCACATTTTGCATATCAGAGTAACCCGTTCATGTGGTGGCTGTTTATGAATAGGACTACTGGCAGCACAATTTTTAACACGCTCTACTGGCTTTTCCCTGTCTTGCTAACAGGATTGGTGTTTTTTGATGAAAGCAAAACCGCCATTTATGGAATTATCATCACAAAGAAAAAGCGTTGGGTTTATTTCTGCTCCAAAGCTCTATCTGTGTTTTTTGTTTCTTTCGTTAGTACGCTATTCCTATTTCTGCTTAATCTTTTTTTGGTGTATGTGACTTGCCCATCGAGTATGGAGCTAAGCGAAACTATGATCCCGCACATGGGAACATTTTCGGCATTACTTTTTCAAAAAAGCCCGCTTTATGAGGCAGTTACTTATGAGCTGTCTTATGACAGGCCAACAGGAGCGGGTGCGGCGCTCCCGCCTTTCAAAAACACCTTGGGACATTTCGTCCCAAGGTCATAAGCCGCAGGCCAGCGCTTTTATGAGGCGCTGGCCTTTCCCTGTTGCCGAGAATTGAAAAGGAGGTCTTTATGCAGCAGAGAAAACAACATACCGCATTTGCTGTGGATGGCTACGCCATCACCGCCAGCTTTGCAGACTGCAAAAATGCGGCAGCGCTCCATCATATAAAGCAGATTTTACTATCTTCCTTTGCCAACAATACGGCAAAAAATAGCTCCGGCGACATCCTTGCAATCCCTCCCGAACAGAGGGATAATAATAGTGGGGGTAGTCCCTATGTACCTTGAAAACTTCATATTCCCCGCGTATTGATTGCGTTTTTTCATTGACCCATCGACAAATGAAAGGACGGATCAATATGATAGAAAACAGAATGATGACAGGTAATCGGGTTGATTGCCTATACCGCGTGTCCACCGACAAGCAGGTGGACTACAATGACAAAAGCCAAGCCGACATTCCCATGCAGCGCAGAGAGTGCCATCGCTTCTGTGAAAAAATGGGATGGACGATTGTTCACGAGGAGCAGGAGGACGGCGTGTCCGGGCATAAAGTTAGAGCCGAAAACCGGGACAAGCTGCAAATCATCAAGGAACGAGCCAAACAGGGAAAATTCGATATTCTGCTTGTGTTCATGTTTGACCGTATCGGGCGTATCGCTGACGAAACGCCTTTCGTGGTGGAATGGTTTGTTAAGAACGGCATCCGGGTCTGGAGTACGCAGGAGGGTGAGCAGCGTTTTGATAATCACACGGACAAGCTCACCAACTACATCCGCTTTTGGCAGGCTGACGGCGAAAGCGAAAAGACTTCAATTCGCACAAAAACCGCTCTCGGCCAGCTTGTCGAGGATGGCGGTTTCAAGGGCGGTCTTGCTCCTTATGGGTATGACCTTGTAAAGAGCGGGCGCTTCAATAAACGCAAGCACGAGGTTTTTGAGCTGGCTGTCAACGAGGCCGAGGCTGCTGTGGTACGGATTATCTTTGACAAATATGTGCATGAGGGTTTCGGTGCTCAACGGATCGCCACCTACTTAAATAACCTCGGCTATCGGGCGAGAACGGGTAAAATGTGGCATCACGCCAGCGTCCGGGGTATCATTTGTAATCTGACATATACTGGGGTACTTCGCAGCGGCAAAAGCCGATCCCAAACGCTGCCCCACTTACAGATTATAGAACAGGAGCTGTTCGAGGCTGCACAGCACATTCGTACCTCCCGTGCCAACTCCGCCGAACAGGAACGGCGTGTACCGCTGAATACCCGTGGCCAGTCCTTGCTGGCCGGGAATGTCTTTTGCGGGCATTGTGGCTCTCGGCTGGCGCTCACCACCAACGGCAAGGCTTATCCGTGCAAGGAAGATGCTCACCGCATTGTAAAGCGTGTGCGGTATATCTGCTACGGCAAGACCCGCAAACAAACCGAGTGTGACGGGCAGACTGGCTACACAGCGCATATTCTTGACGGTATCATTGACAAGGTGGTGCGGCAGATCTTTGAACGGATGAAAGCGATCCCCAAAAGTGAAATCGTCAATATCCGTTATCGTGAAAAGATGGAAGAACGGAAGGCACTTCTCAAAAGTGCAAAATCAGACTACGCCAAGGCCGCCGCCGAGCTTGATACGCTCCGGGCAGAGGTCATTAAATCTCTCCGGGGCGAAAGTGCTTTTTCGCAGGATTTGCTTGGTTCTTTGATTTCTGACTGTGAGACAAAATGTCTCGAAGTTCAGCACACTATGGAGGCGGCGCAGGCAGCCTACGACGAGGGACAGGCCATGCTGGACGCCTTAAACGCTCAGTATGACGATATTATTTCATGGGCGGATATGTACGACAGCGCCAGCACGGAGTCAAAGAAAATGATTGTGAGCTGCCTGATCCGGCGTGTGGAGGTGTATCGGGACTATCGGCTGCATATCGACTTCAACATTGACTTTGAGCAGTTCAGCGCTGGACTGGACATTTCGGCAATCGCCGCATAAAAAAAGCCCGCTTCAAAAGGGAAGCGGACATAAAACAAAAACTTGCTTTTTTCAAAGCAAGCATTTATTAAGAATACTCAGCGCACCCGATTGGTGGAGATAAGCGGGATCGAACCGCTGACCTCTTGACTGCCAGTCAAGCGCTCTCCCAGCTGAGCTATACCCCCATGTAAGGGGTGCGCTGAGTAATTTCTTATTCAATTAGTGCGGGGGTTGTTTACCGCTTCAACCGGGCTCCCAGCTGAGCTATACCCCCACAGGCAAGGTGTATCTTATCAGAAAACGACACGAATGTCAAGAACGTTTTTGCATTTTGGCGAAAAAATCTGCGCGGCGGACGCGCCGCCGCGCAGAGGGCTCTTTTACCGTGATATGTGCGTCATATATGCGTCAGCGCGCTCACGCCTCACAGTCATGGCGGACGATGTCCGCAATGGCGGCGGCCAGCTTCCTGTGGCCGTCGGGGTCGAGGTGCTCGCCGTCGAGCGCACTCATCTGCGTGACCGTGCCGGCGTCCAGAAACCGCAGACCATATGCCTCGGCGATCATCTGATACTGCGCCGCCACGCCCTGCGAGACGGAGAGCGACTGCGCGTCATACTCCGGGTCGCGCTGCGGCGCGGCCCGGCCGAGCGGCGGCGGAGCCACGAGCAGGATCTTCGTCCACGCGGGCAGCATACCGATAACGAGCCGCACGAGCTTATCCATGCCGGCGCCCACGTCCTCGGCAGAGCGGGACTTTTCGATCTTGCAGTCGTTCGTGCCGAGCATGAGGATGATGTACTGCACCGGGCCGTGGCTCTCGATGCTCAGCGGCAGCGTCTCGAGTGCGGAGCGGCCCGCGCGGTTATCGTCCGGAAACGCCGCCGTGCGGCCGACCAGGCCGTCCTCCGCGACGTAATACCCGTCGCCGAGCAGGGTCTGCAGCACGCCGGGATAGCGGATATCGCGCCCGTAGCGGTGCTTCCAGTCGGGTGTGAAGCCATAGGTGTTGCTGTCGCCGAAACAGAGGATCTCGATCACGCCGCGCACCTCACTTCAGGAAACCGCTGATGATCTGCTCCTCGGCTTCCTTTTCGGTCAGTCCGAGAGTCATGAGCTTGTTGAGCTGCTCGCCGGCGATCTTGCCGATGGCGGCCTCGTGGATGAGGCTGGCCTCGACGGAGTTTGCCGTGATCTCCGGGCGCGCGCCGACGGTGCCCTCGTCCATGATGATGGCGTCGCACTCCGAGTGGCCGGCACACTTGTTGTTGCCGCGGATGTTGGAGTTGAACATCTGGCTGGAGTGATCCTTAGCGACGGAGCGGGAGATGACGTTCGTGCTGGAGTCATAGCCGTCGAGGTCGACGGAGAAGTTCGTCTCCGCATGCTGGTGACCATGGGTCATGATCTTTTCCTTGATGATGAGCGTGGCGCCGTCCGACAGGTGGGCCTGCGTGTCGCGATAGGTGGAGTCGATACCCTTGATCTGGGTCGTCTCCATCTCCATGTAGGCGTTCTCGCCGAGGTCAACGATCGTCGTCGGGTTCATGACGTTCTCGCCGTTGCCGTCGCCCTCGCCGTAGTGCTTTTCGATGTAGCGCACCTTGGCGTTCTTGCCGACGAAGAAGCTATGGATGCCGTCGTGGCGGGACTCCTGCGTGCCGCAGTTGTGGATACCGCAGCCGGCGACGATGGTCACATCGCAGTCCTCGCCGACGTAAAAGTCATTATAGACCATGTCCTTGAGGCCGGTCTGGGAAATGATGACCGGAATGTGCACGCTCTCGTTTTTCGTGCCGGGGGCAATGTAGATGTCAATGCCGGGCTTGTCTTCCTTCGTGACGATGTTGATGTGCGCGGTCGTGTTGCGCCCGGCGAGCTTGCCGTCGGCGCGGATGTTATAGGCACCCTCGGGGATGCCGTGGAGGTCGGCGACCTCTTCGAGCAGTTTTTTCTCAATCGCATCCATGGTGATTCCCTCCCTCAGACCTTGTCAGCCAGGCGGCTGCACACGCTCGACGCCTGCATGAGCACGGGCATGATCTCATCCTTGCTGCCGATGGCGCGGATCTCGCCGTCGACGAGCACGACGATCTTGTCGGCCGTCTCGAGGATGCGCTCCTGGTGCGAGATGATGAGGATGCTGCCGTGGATCGTCTCGTGCATCTTCTCGAACACGCTGATGAGATTCTGGAAGCTCCAGAGGTCGATACCGGCCTCGGGCTCGTCGAAGATGGACATCTTCGTGCCGCGGGCGAGCATGGTCGCAATCTCGATGCGCTTGAGCTCGCCGCCGGAGAGGCTGGCATTCACTTCGCGGTTGACATAATCCCGCGCGCACAGGCCGACCTCGGACAGGTAGGTGCAGGCCTCGTTCGTCGAGAGCTTCTTGCCGGAAGCGATGCTGATGAGGTCAAAGACCGTGATGCCCTTGAAGCGCACCGGCTGCTGGAAAGCGAAGCTGATGCCGCGGCGGGCGCGCTCGGTGATGGACATATGGGTGATGTCCTCCCCGTCGAGCAGGATCTGGCCGGAGGTCGGCTGCTCGATACCGGCGATGAGTTTGGCCATGGTGGACTTGCCGCTGCCGTTCGGGCCGGTGATGACGACCATGCGTTCATCGACCGTGAGGCTCACGTCCTTGAGGATCTGGCGGACACCGTCGTCCGTTTCAGCCTCAAAGCAAAGGTGTTTGAGTTCAAGCATTGGTTGATTCCCTCTTCTCTTGTTTCAAAAATCTTCGTCGTCAAATTTATCGGACAGGTCTTTCTTAAAAGACAGTTTGGACTCTTTGTGCCGGATGAGCCGGCCGATATTGCTGCGGTGCTTGACCACGAGCAGGATCACGCAAAACAGGCTCAGCAGTGCCGGCAGCTTGCCGCAGGCGGCGAGCACGCCGATGGGCGCGATGAGCGCACCGCAGATGCTGCCGAGCGACACATAGCGCGTGGCCCAGACGATGCCCACAAAAATCAGCAGCGAGACGAGCCCAGTCGGAAAGCTCACGATCAGGAGCATGGTCTCGGCGCAGAGCACGCCCTTGCCGCCGCGAAAGCCGTAAAACACCGGGTAGATGTGGCCGAGCATGACACAAAAGCCCGCAAACACCTGCCCCGTGGACGCCGCGCCCTGCGTGCCCATAATGAGCCCGCCGGCCACGACGGCGATGACAGTCTTGAGTACATCCGTGCCGATGACGATGGCGAGGCCGGGCGCGCCGAACGTGCGGTAGAAATTTGTCAGGCCGGCGTTGCCGCTGCCGTAATCGCGCACGTCGCGGTGAAAGACGTATTTCGATGCGATGATCGCCCCGTTGAGTCCGCCGAGCAGGTAGGAGAAAACGGCGATGGCCGCGAGCAGTCCGGGGATCATTCCTGCTCTTCCTTCTGCCGGATGACCATGCGGACGGGCGTGCCCTCCAGGCCGAACACGGCGCGGATCTGGTTTTCCAGATAGCGCTGGTAGGAAAAATGGAACAGTTCCTTACTGTTGCAGAACACAACGAAGCACGGCGGCTTGACGCCCGTCTGCGTCATATAATAGATCTTCAGGCGGCGGCCCTTGTCCGTCGGCGGCTGGACGCGTGCCTGTGCGTCGGCGAGGACGTTGTTGAGCATGCCGGTGGTGATGCGCATGGCGCTCTGGTCGTTGACAAAGTTGATGAGTTCGAACAGCCGCTCGGTGCGCTGGCCGGTCAGGGCCGAGATGAACAGCACCGGCGCGTAGGACATGAAGCTCAGATCGCGCAGCACGTCCTTGCGCATTTTCTCCATGGTGCCGGTCTCTTTCTCGACCAGATCCCACTTGTTCACGACGATAATGGACGCCTTGCCCGCCTCGTGCGCGAGGCCGGCGATCTTCGTGTCCTGCTCCGTAACGCCGTCGCGCGCGTCGATCATGATCAGGCACACATCCGCGCGCTCGATGGCGAGCTTGGCGCGCATGACGGAGAATTTCTCAATGCGGTCGTCCACGCGGGACTTGCGCCGGATGCCGGCGGTGTCGACAAAGATATACTTGCCGTATTTATTCTCAAAGCGGGTGTCGACGCTGTCGCGCGTCGTACCGGCAACGTTGCTGACGATGACGCGCTTTTCGCCGAGGATGAGGTTCACGAGCGAGGACTTGCCGACGTTCGGCTTGCCGATGACGGCGACGCGGGTATAGTCCGCGTCCGCATCGTCCGCATCCTCGGGCGGGAAGTGCTCCAGACAGGCGTCGAGCAGGTCACCCGTGCCGTGGCCGTGCACGGCGGACACGGCGATCGGGTCGCCGAGGCCGAGGGAGTAAAACTCATAGATGCCGGGGTCGACCGTGCCGGTGGAGTCCATCTTGTTGACGGCCAGCACGACGGGCTTTTTCGAGCGCAGGAGCATATTGGCCACTTCCTGATCGGCGGCGGTGACGCCGGTGCCGATCTCGGTGACGAGCACGACGACGTCGGCCGCGTCAATGGCGAGCTGTGCCTGCTCGCGCATGAACAGCAGAATTTCATTGTCGGTGCTCGGCTCGATGCCGCCGGTATCGACGATGTCGAATGCGCGGCCACACCACTCGCACTCGGCATAGAGCCGGTCGCGCGTGACGCCGGGCGTGTCCTCCACAATGGACAGGCGGCGGCCGCAGAGCTTATTGAAGAGCATGGACTTGCCGACGTTCGGCCGGCCCACGATCGCAACCAGGGGTCTGGACATGATTATCCCTCCTTATGGGGATTGTATTTGTAGTATTCCGCGCCGTCGGTGCTGCCGCTGCCCCGGTCGGGCAGGTGCACCTCCGGCAGGATGCCGAACATGGCGTCACAGAGGGCGAACCCGTCGGCGTCCACGGGGTAGATGGGCACGCCGAGCGCGGCGCTGGCCTGCTCAAGCGTAATGTCGTCGAGAAAGTCCAGCTCGTCGTGGCGCACCATGTTGTTCGAGATCAGCAGCCGCTCGCCGAGGTCCTTCCCGCGCAGCTGCGCGATGAGGTCCTGCCCGGTGATGAGGCCGGAGACATTGATGCTGCGGCCGAAGAAATCATTTTCGATCGCGTAGACGTGTCCTTTTATTGTAGCATACTTTTCGCGTGCCGTACACAAAAGTTTTTCCAGAAACGGCGCTGCCGAAACGCCCGCCGCCATGGAAAACGGCACGCCGTCCGGCGGGTCGGACAGGCTCAGCGCCGAGCGGAACTCCGTCTGCTGCAGGCGCAGCATGCCGACGCCGTTTTCGAGCTGCGTGAATTCCTCATAAAATTCCTCCGGCGGCAGCTCGCGCCCCGCCTTGAGATACAGCTCGTCGGCGCAGAAAAAGACGCGCGCGCCGAATTTTTCCACGCACTCGTCGCCGAAGGCGTTGACGAGGTCGAGCGTCTCGGCCGCGTGCTCGGGCGTGAACGGTGTGAGCGGATAGAGCCCCTCGCGGAACTTCGTCAGCCCGACCGGCACGATCGACACACTGTGCACCTGCGGATAGAGCGCCGCGAGGTCATGCATCGTGCGCTGCAGCTGCGCGCCGTCGTTCAGGCCGGGGCAGCAGACGATCTGGCAGTTCATGGTGATGCCGCCGTCAGAAAAGCGCCGCATGATCTCGAGCGTTTTGCCCGCGCGGGGATTGCCGAGCAGGAACGAACGCAGCTCCGGGTCCGTCGCGTGCACGGAGACGTTGATGGGGCTGATGTGCAGGTGGATGATGCGCTGCACCTCGCGCTCGGACAGGTTCGTGAGCGTCATATAATTGCCCATGAGGAAGCTCAGGCGCGCATCGTCGTCCTTGAAATACAGCGTTGGGCGCATGCCCGGCGGCATCTGGTCGATGAAGCAGAACACGCAGTGGTTGGCGCACGAGTGGGCGTTGTCCATGAGGTAGGTCTCAAAGTCCAGCCCCAGCTCGCCGCCGAGTGGCTTGGAAACGTGCACGGTGTGCTCTGTCCCGTCCGGGCGGCGCAGGCACACGGCCAGCTCCGGGTCATAGGCGTAGTATTTATAATCCAGCACATCGGTGATCGGGTTGCCGTTGATGGACACCAGCCGGTCGCCGGGATGAGCCGCGTGGCGCAGCGGGCTGTCGGGGTCGATGTGGCTGATCGTGCAGCGATGCATACGCCGCGCCTCCTTTGCTCAGAATCTCCTTTGCTATGCGCCGGAAAGCTCCGGCACATAGCAAAAGAAGAGGGGCAAGCGCTCCTCTTCTCAGCTTCTTTTAGTCGTCAACCTTGATGACGTCGCGTCCGTTGTACTTGCCGCAGGTCTTGCAGGCGTGATGGGGCATGACGAATGCGCCGCAGTTCGGGCACTTCACAATCGCGGGAGCGGTGAGCTTCCAGTGGGACGAACGACGCTTGTCACGTCTCTGTCGAGACACTTTTCCTTTCGGGACTGCCATGATGACACCTCCTCGTCAGTCGCTGTTATGAGCAGCTTCCTCTTCTTCGTCAGTTTTATTATCCAAAAGCTGCTCTAATACAGCCATTCTTGGATCGCGGGGTTTTTGGCACCGGCACGGCCCGAGGTTCAGGTTCGCGCCGCAGCGGTCGCACAGTCCGGCACAGTCGGGCTTGCACAGGCACTTGGTATCCATGCTGAGGATGAAGCAGGTGGAGAGCACCTCGTCCACATCGAGCCAGTCTCCGTCGAGCGTAAACACCTCAGGATCGTCGTCCTGCGCATCCGCCGTGATGTCGGCGTGCAGGTCGAGGTCGACCGTGCGCGGAAACTCCGCGCCGCAGCGGTCGCACACGCACAGCATCTCCGCGTGCAGTTTGCCCTGCAGCGTGAGGATGCCGGCCGTATTGACCACCTTGCCCTCGGCCGTGATCGGCGCGGTGTAGGCCCGGACGGAGGGAAAGTCGAGCAGGGCCGTGTCCAGCTCCTGCGCAAACGGAACACTCCCGCCGGGGATTTCTATGATTTCTCTCAGATTTAGCTTCATAGCGCACCTCGCACAATCGCTTTAGTATTATAGATGATATCCACCCCAATTGTCAACAGGAATTTGTGTTGACAATGCGCCAAAAATCCGCGATAATCGTTGCGTGGAGATGGTGTGTGACATGAAAGAGATCCAGATACGCAAAAATGACGCCGGTCAGCGGCTCGACCGCTTCGTCGGCAAGGCCGTTCCCCTGCTGCCGGAATCGCTGCTGCAGAAATATATCCGCCTCAAGCGCATCAAGCGCAACGGCAAGGGCGCCAAGCGCGACGTGCGCCTCGTCGAGGGGGACGTGCTGCAATTATACATCAACGACGAGTTTTTTGAAAAGCCCACGGAGCACAACGCCTGGCTCAAAATTGCCACGCCGCGGCTCGACATCGTCTACGAGGACGAGAACATCCTGCTGGCGGACAAAAAGCCCGGCGTGCTGTGCCACAGCGCGGGCGAGTGGAGCTGGGACACGCTCATCTCGAACATCCAGGCCTACCTGCGCCAGACCGGCGAGTGGGACCCGAAGGCGGAAAACGCCTTCACCCCCGCGCTGTGCAACCGCATCGACCGCAATACCGGCGGCATCGTCATCGCGGCGAAAAACGCCGAGGCGCTGCGCATTCTGAACGACAAGATCCGCGACCGCGAGATCGAAAAATCCTACCTCTGCGTCGTCTGCGGCCGGCCGCGCCCCGCCGAGGGACGGCTGGAGGGGTATCTGTTCAAGGACGCGGTGAAAAACCAGGTCTACGTGACGAAAAAGCCGCAGCCCGGCGCCAAGACCGCCGTGACGGAATACCGCACGCTGCAAAGCCGCCGGGGGCTCTCGCTCGTCGAGTGCCAGCTACTGACCGGCCGCACGCACCAGATCCGCGCGCAGATGGCCGCCGCCGGCTGCCCCCTGCTCGGCGACGGGAAGTACGGCCGCGAGCGCATCAACCGCACCTACGGCGAGACGGGGCAGATGCTCTACTCCTACAAGCTCACGTTCACGCTGCCGACGGACGCGGGTATCCTGGAATACCTGCGCGGGCGGACGTTTCAGGTGCCGCAGGTGGCCTTCGCGGAGAAATATTTCCCGGGGTTCACGCTGCCGGACGTGGAAAGCGAACCGAAAACCGAGACTTAATAGGAAAACGCTCCCGCACGCAGCGGGAGCGTTTGCGTTTTAATGCGCGAATTTGTTCGTGTCCAGCGAGTTGCGGTAGACCACGAAGCGCTGGTAGAGAAACTCCGTCACGAAATTGAGCACCATGTTCAAAAACGTCACGAGGTAGCCGTTCCACCCCTGCACGTCCGCGAGCCGGTGCTCGAGCAGCGTGGACAGCGGCGTGAACGCGCAGTAGTACAAAAACACGAGCGCCATCGCCCGCGCCACCTTCTCCGTCGAGCGGAAGGTGTAGCGCCGGTTGCACGTGAAGTTCCACAGCACCGACAGCACAAGCGCCGTCAGGTACGCGCCCCAGTACGGCCAGTGAAACGCCTCGTTGAAGAGCGCAAAACTGCCGAGCTCAATCAGCCCGGCCGAACACGAGAAGAGCAGAAACTTCCCCGTGCGCACAAGCTCCGAATGCTGCATCCTGATCGCCTCTCACTTCAAAAGTTCAATAATTTGAAGCAATCATAGCGCGGTTTTCGGAATCTGTCAAGTGCTGACGGGGTAGACGGCCACCTGCTTGTTGGCATCGGCCACGGCGAGAAACACCTCGCGCGCGCTGTGGTAGCCCTGCTGGCGCAGCTGCCTGAGCAGCCACGTCTCGTCCACGCCCATGCGGTGCAGGTTCTCGCCGAGGACGCGGCCGTCCATGACGAGCTCGGTGAAGATCTGCTCCTTTTCCGGGGCGATGCCCATATCCTCCGGTGTGGCCGGGCGGCGGGCCGCCACGGGCAGGATGGTCAGGCGGCCATCGGGCTCATAGACCGCCGTCTGGATGGCGCCAAGGTCGAAAAAGCCCTGCTGGCGGCACTGGATGAGAAACTCGCTCAGATCGAGGCGGGCCTTTTTCATGTTGCGGCGGTAGAGCTTGCCGTTGTCAAAAACGATCGACGGCGAGCCGCTGATATATTTGCGCAGGCGCGGGCACTTGCTCGTCAGCGCCTCGAGCAGCCACACCAGCAGCGCCCAGACCACCATGGCCGCGAGCGGGCGCAGCGGCTTTTCCAGCTCCGTGGCCATCTCGGCGGCAATGGAGCCGATGGTGATGCCGTTGACGTAGTCAAAGACGCTCAGCTCCGAGATCTGGCGGTGGCCCATGAGCTTCGAGAGCAGAAACAGCGCCGCAAACGCGCCCACGGCCGTGACCGCCACTTGCAGCAGGTCCATCCGAACCACTCCTTTCGATATGGGCTAGTGTGCCCGGGGCGCAGAAAATCATGTGCCGGCGCTTGACTTTTCGGCCGGAATCTGCTAAAAAAGAACTGGCTCGTGTAGCACTGACACAACAGGAACGCAAAGCGTGCAGCATCCGGACACCGGACGCTGTGCGCTTTTTTGTTTGCCCGGCGCAAAGCAGCCGCACATCAAAAAAGGAGGTCTGCATGATGCCGCAGACAAAAACACAGGGTGCGGTCTTCGGACTGCTGATGTCGTATTTTATGGCGCTGGGGATGGAGGTCGCCAACGTCGCGCACAAGCTCGGCGCAATGTCCAACGCGGTCTTTCTGCCCGCGCTGAAGGAGACCGCGTTCATGGGCGCGATCGTCTTTGTCGTCTCCATGCTCTATGGCAGCCGCGCGGGGCAGCACATCGCGCACAAATTCGTCCGGCCGGGGCGCGACAACCCGCTGCTCGTGACACTGGGCGTGTCCGGCTGCACGGTCATGGTCATGTGCCCGTCGATGAGCCTGATCGCAACGGCGCTGTTCACGGGTATCGACGCGGGGTTTTTCGCGCGCTTTCTCGCCACGCTCTACCGCAACCTGCCGTGGGCGCTGCTGTGGCAGATCTTTGCCGCGGGGCCGGCCACGCGCGGGGTGTTTCGCGCGATCTTTCACAAGCAGCTCGTGGAAAACGACCGCAAAGCCTTTTCTTCCGGCACGGAATGTGATAAGATGGACGCCTGAGAAATCGAGGTGTTTTTCATGTATGACGAACTGACGGAAGTCGACATTCAGAAGATGAAAGACGAGATCGACTACCGCACGCTTCAGCTGCGGCCGAAGCTGATCGAGGAGGTCAAGGTGGCGCGCGGCTTCGGCGACCTGAGCGAGAACTTCGAATACAAAGCCGCCAAGCGCGAGAAAAACCGCAACGACAGCCGCATCCGCTATCTGCAGCGGATGGTGGACACGGCGAAGGTCATCTCCGACCACTCGTCCGGTGACGTGGTGGGTCTGTTCGACAAGGTGGTCATCTATATCCCGGACGACGACGAGGAGCAGACGATCCGCCTCGTGACGACGCTGCGGCAAAACGCGCTCGAGGGCCTCATCAGTAAGGAGTCTCCCGTCGGCAAGGCCGTCATGGGCCGCCGCGCGGGCGAGACCGTACATGTGCAGGTCAATGAGAACGTCGGCTACGACATCGTCATCCGCTCCGTGGAAAAGGGGCAGGACGACGACTCGCTGCCTATCAGCGCGTACTGAGCGCACCAACATGCGAAAACCGGCTGCGGGATTCCGCAGCCGGTTTTTTCTGCCCGCTCACAGCAGGTATTCATAGAGGCCGTAGTCCGTCCAGCCGGTGTCGGCATAAAACATCCGCACCGTGCCGCAGCGGGCAAAGCCCTGCCCGGTGTCTGCTGCTTCCGATTCAGATTTGCAGGCATTTTGATGTTTCTTGCCTGTGGCTTC
>OLRH01000944.1_pt1 | contig 15097 bp, 9 predicted proteins | sample 1672321 | NCBI WGS metagenome assembly OLRH01 (sample SAMEA3136671, study PRJEB25190) | human gut metagenome | reverse complement strand
TGCGATTGTGTGCGGCATCATCCTGGGCTGTCGAATACTTACATTTCATGCCCTTTTCTGTCCAATTTCTGTAGTGCCATATCGTTACGGCTTCCGTAGTAGGGGCGTGCGACAACCAGCTTCGGATCGGATTTCAAAAGTTTCTCCGTCTCTTTTGCCACATGGGCTGCGTTCTTGGCTTCCAGACATTTGCGGTTGGTGCAGTGTCCGCACCCGTTATGCTCGGCAAAAAGGTTGTAATTGGCTGCGTTGTGTACGCATGTCTTGCATTCCGTCTTGTCGAACTTGTATTGCCCAAGGTCGGTGGTATAGTATTTTTCAAAGTACCTTTTGAAAAGGTTCAATGTATATCCCGTCCAATCCTCACCGTTCCCCTCTTTGAGGTGCTTCTCGTACACGTCCTTTTGTATATCGGGTTCATAGGTGCTTATCTCCTCGGCTATGCTGACAGTGATTGTTTCATTGTCCAACAGTTCACCGATAGGCGCATAGAGTTCGTTCAGTTTCAATCGGGTATAGATATATTTCTCGCTCCGTCCGAAACGGGCGGTCAGTGAATACATGTCATATCTGCCCTTTTCAAGCAACCGCTTGAACGCTTTTGCTTCTTCAGTGGGGCGTACCTGCTCACGCTGCAAGTTCTCGCTTAACGACATGTCTTCCGCTTCATCGTCCGTCACATTGTTATATATGGTTGCCTTTATGGTCTTTGCTCCTGCAAGCAATGAGGCACGGTAACGGCGTTCACCGTATATGATTTCATAACTGCCTTCCGTGCGTGGGCGTACCGCAATGGCCTGCAAGATTCCCACTTCCCGAATGCTTTCCGCGAGTTCCTGCAATGATGCGTCTTTGAACGTCTTGCGGTGGTTGTCTGCGCTTGGGTGTACGGTGGTAATATCAAGGTCTGTTTCGGCTGTGGCCGTTGCAAGCGGTGTCTTGAACACGGCTTGCTGCGGTGCTTCTTCCGTAACGGTGGGAACGGTTGCCATTTCGGGTACGGCTGTTGCTGCTTCGGGTGTTTCCGTCACTTCGGTAGCCGTGGGCATGTTCTGCGATGTGAGTAACTTCATCGGCTTCGGGATGATTGCCAAAGCGGTTACTTTTACTGCTGTTTCTTTCTCTGATTTCTGTACGTTGTTCTTCTGTACTTTTTTGTTCGTCTTCATAATGGTAAGTTTTTAAATGTTAATAATTAATTGAATAGTTTTCCGTCTGAAAGGTATTCCCAACCGTTGGCGTTGCTTTCTTCCGTGAAGTATTCCAAAGTCTGGGTGCTCTCCATATCATCCCGACAAGCACGGAAAAAGCTGTCGAGACATTCGTCCATAAGGTTGTCAAACGTGACATTCTCGGTGGGGGATTTCAAGAACCGATAAATCGGATCGAGAATATCGTTATCAATACAATAGCCTGTAAGGGGACAACAGGTATCTACAAATATCCTGCTTTCTCTCCCTTTCCTTCCGTTCCAAAAATATTTTCGGGTGTATAAGTCGTTCCAATGGTTGTTCATCAGATAGGCCACCAACCGCCAACCGCTCAGGCTGTCTATGCAGTCTTCCTGCCTGCTGCGGTAGTCATAGCTATAATTACATGCGTCATATCTCCAATTACGGCACACGATACCGAAGCGTTCGCAAAAGGCATCAAGGGTTTGGCGGTTCTCGTGCGTCCAACCGTAAAAGTATCCATTGCATAACCACTGATTATACGCCTTTTCTTTGGCTTTCTCGGATAACTCGGTTATCCGAGAAAGGGTGTATGTTCTTGTTTCTGTTCTCATGTCGTTACTTTTTTATGGGTTCATTGATAGGTAGGGCGGATTGCTCCACCCTGCCGTTCATGCTGTCATACACAGATGCACGTGGCGAGTGCTTCCCTTACTTTCAGCTCCTGCTTCTTGGAATATATCCACCCTGCACGCCTTTCGCCCTTATAAGTGAGGTTTGCACGGAACAGACCGTTCAAGTTTTTCAGAACGTCCTTTATCGGCTTGGTGTCACCGAATACGGCTATCGCCTTTTCGCTGTATTCCACGATTTCAAGACTGAGGGTTGAAAGGTCTGCGGTTGCTGTGGATTGTTCTGCCGTATCACTGTCCGTCTGCGGTGCTTTCATGCAAAGGTTGGCTTCATCCCCTGCGGTGTGCGCATACCGTTCTATGAACTTTTCAAGGTCACAGATAGGCTCTTTCTCAATCGTCCAACCGCTGTACTTGTTCCTGCCCAAATACATGCCGTCCCCCATGCTGTAATTTTCACGGTGTTCGTAATCTGCGTTATATTCTGCCAAATAGGCCGTTCCCTCAAAATTGGCGGCATGCTTGCGCATTTCTGAAAAGAGGTTGCGTGTATGTTTGGAAAAGCCTAAGATGACGGTTCTTACTATACTATAGTCGTAATAGTCCGTATAGCTATCGCACTCGCTTACCCGTAACGTGCCGATAATGGCCGCCTTTGCATCTGTCGGGATAAGGGGGCGCAAACGTTCCGCACCGATTTTTGCGATACGCTCGTATTCTTCCCTTGCTTCCTTCACTTTCCGTTCCGCTTCGGCTTTCTTCTCTTTCGCTTTGGTTAGTAAAGCGGCTGTTTCCAACGGATCCAAAAACTTGGGGTTCGCATCATCGTAATAGATGCCTATTCCGAATTTCTCCGATAATGGCCGGATAAGGTCGGAAGTGTGAAACTCGTGTGTTTCCAAATTGACAAGATGATAGGTTATTCCCCACTTGTCACGGGTTACTTCATACACAACATAGCTGTCATAGCTGTAGCCTTCCAATACTACCACTTGATTGACTGAAACGGTTTGAACGTCTCTGTCGTAACTTCTGTTAGCTCCTAATAAATGTACTTTGTTCATAATGAGTTGTTTTAATGATTAATATTTAGTTTCAGAGTATCACGCAAAGAACAAGGATGAAAAGAGCGAGCACGCAAAGGGAAAGGAAAGCGGAAAGGATGCGCCACACGGAACGGACGAGGAAAACCACTACCGCCAAAACTGCCAACATGGGCAACCAACCGCCCCAAAAGGCCGCCACACCACCGACAAAGGCACATACAAAACGTACTGCCACATAGACAACAAAACCGACCGACAACCACTTCACCAAATTTTTAATGCCGGTTGGAGCGGAGCCGAAGCCTCGTTTCAAATCTTGTTGTATTTCAGTTCTCTTTTTCATAACATTGACTTTTTTTTTATGCCTTGTCGGTGGCCTCACCTTGCTCGTTTCAGGGGGCAGATACGGACGGGGAGAAAATATGCAAGGCTTTTGGTGAAAAATTTTCAACCGCCCGGCTGGACGGATTGAAAAATTTTCGCCAAAACCCGCAGGGCGCGAAGCGGGCTTGCAGATTTTTAGGGGCCCCGTACGTAGCTTCGCACCCTGAACCACGCAAGGTGGAGCTACTGACGGGATAAATAAAAACGGGAAAATCGTTATATGGGAAAAAGAGAATTGAAATATGGCAGGATTCGTAGTCTGTTTAAACAAGCATAACTATCGTATTTATCACAGCTCAATATAATTTTTGGAAAATACATTTATTGTCAGAGTAAAACATATTAATAATTCTATGTTATAAGTTTAACAGATATGGCTTTGGTAATAAATTGTTAAATAAAGCCATCGCAATACGCTATAGTATTATTTTTTTAGACTAAATAATGTGTGAACATATACTGTATGAATATTAAAATAATTCATATAAAGGAGATAAATTCTTTTGTATTTTAGTTACTTTTGCGTAAAAACTTTCAAATATGGAGTTTTTGATTGATATGTTAAGCTATGAAAAGTATAGTTGTATTTTGGTGTTTTTGCATCGTTGGCATATGTTATGTTTATGCTATAGACAGTAACCGAGTCGATTCTTTATTGCTGAAATTAGATCAGTCGATAAAGAAACGTCCTATATATATGGAACAAAAAGAGTTGAGACTGGCAAAACTGAGAAGGCAGTTGTTACAGTTAATATCGGAGGAAGAGCATTTTGCCATTCTTGGTGCATTATTGGATGAATATCGTTCATTCAATACGGATTCAGCATTTTATGTGGCTGAGGAGAGGGAACAGATAGCTATGCGTCTTGGAAACCGAGAATATATAGATAATGCCCGTATGAATAAAGCTGATGTCTTGGGAATGACAGGCATGTATAAGGAAGCAATGGATTTGATGCGAAATATTCATGCAGAACGGTTGTCGAAAAACCTCCGTCCCTATTATTATCATATCTATCGCACAATCTATGGACTTATGGCTGACTATGCAGTTACAAAGTATGAAAGGAAACTTTATACGGAACTTACGGACAAATATCGTGATTCATTGCTACTAGTCAATAAGGATAACCTTTTGATACATACCTTGATTCAGTCCGACCAGTATAATGTACGCAATGAATACGATAAAGCCATTTGCTTACTGACAGATTATTTAGCCCAGCAGAAGGAATATGAACATGATGTTGCAATTTGTGCCTATACTTTATCAGAGTCCTATCGTCTGAAAGGGGATAAAGAAAAAGAAAAAGAATTTCTGATTGTTTCTGCCATAGCAGATATGACAACCGCTGTCCGGGAATACATTTCTTTGCGTAAGCTAGCCATATTGCTTTATCAAGAGGGGGATATCGAGCGTGCCTATTCTTATGTAAAGATATGTATGGAAGATGCCGCAGCTTGTAATGCTCGGTTGCGCAAATTGGAGATTTTGGAGATATTTCCCATCATTAACGATGCTTACCAACAAAAGACAGAGAAACAGCAGGAACAAATGAAATGGACATTGGCATCTATCAGCATGCTTTCATTTTTTCTATTGCTTGCCATATTTTATGTATATAAACAGATGAAGAGGTTGGCTGTCGCTCGCAAAGAAGTGATTGACACCAACAAGCGGTTAAAAGAACTGAATGAAGAACTTCACCTTTCGATGCACAAGCTTAAGGAGGCTAACCACAGTATTGCAGAGAATTCTTATCTGAAAGAGGAGTATATTGGTCGATATATGGATCAGTGTTCGGTATATTTGGAGAAGATGGACAATTACCGCCGGTCATTAGGTAAGATTGCTGCTACTGGGAATGTGGAAGAACTCTACAAGAACATCAAGTCTTCCAAATTTATAGAGGGGGAATTGAAGGAATTCTATGCGAATTTTGACAATACTTTCCTGCAAATGTTCCCTACTTTTGTGGAGGATTTCAATGCCTTGCTTACCAATGATGAGCAAATATCCTTGAAAACCGGTGAACGGATGAATACAGAGTTACGCATCTTTGCATTGATACGCTTGGGTATTAGTGATAGCGTGAAGATTGCTCAGTTTCTACGCTATTCTGTAACCACCATTTATAATTACCGCACGAAAGTTCGAAATAAGGCCGCTGGTGACCGTAACCTACTAGAACAAGAGGTAATGAAAATTGGAAAGTCAAAAGACTAATAGAAGTTTACGATTCAGAATATTCTTATTTTACACTTATATTTTTACTACTTTTTTAGTTTTACTACACGTTTTTATATTACTAATATACAGTAGATTATACATTTTCCATTGATATAAATCACTACTTTTTCACTCTTTGATTCATAATTAGTATTTCTTATCTGATATTTTTGCGTTGTCTCTTTTCCCAAGAAAGAGATAGTTTGTAATTTATACTTTTTTATCAACTTTAAAATCTTATATTATGTATGCAAAAGAACAATCTAACTAGAAAACAAAGGGTAATAATTCGAATAGCCAACAAGTATCCAGACCCGCGATATGTCGTTCTGCTTAATAGGCTGTTATATTGTAATCAATGACGTTAATCTTTTAATTTAAAAAACTATGAAAGTAAAAACTACTATTCTGGCGCCACTATTTTTGTGGATAGGATTCTTTCCAGTTTATGCTGACGAGTCTATGGCAGAAAGTATTATTGTCCAACAGCAAGTAAAAGGTATCCGAATTAGTGGAACCGTACTTGATAAAGAGAAATCTCCACTTCCAGGTGTTAATGTGACAGTCAAAAATGAGCCAGGAGGGGCTATAACTGATGTGGATGGTCACTTCTATATTGAGGTACCGAATAAACAGAGTGTATTAAATATAACTTACATAGGTTTCAAGTCTAAAGAAATCGTGGTTGGAAATGAAATCAACTTCAATATTATACTAGAAGAAGATGTAGAAGCTTTGGATGAGGTTGTGGTAGTAGGTTATGGTAATCAAAAGAAACTTTCAGTTATTGGTTCGGTACAGACTATAGAACCTACCAAGTTGCAAGTCGGGTCCTCCCGTTCACTCAGTAACAATTTAGCCGGACAGTTAGCGGGTGTGATTGCAGTACAGCCATCTGGCGAACCCGGATATGATAACTCAAATTTCTGGATTCGAGGCATTGCTTCTTTCAGTGGAAATACTTCTCCATTAGTATTGGTAGATGGTGTAGAACGTAGCTTAAATGATCTTGATCCTGCTGAAATTGAATCTTTTTCTGTTTTGAAAGATGCTTCAGCCAGTGCTATGTATGGCGTACGTGGAGCGAATGGAGTCATTATTATCAATACAAAACGTGGAACGATAGCCGCTCCTTCTGTTAATGTACGTGTAGAGCAGTCCATTCAGGCTCCCACCAAACTTCCTGAGTTTATTGGAGCTGCTGAATATATGAGTTTACTTAATTCTCTGGAAAGTGATCCCAATAAACGTATGTTTACAAAGGAGCAGATACTTAAAACTTATTATGGCTACGACAAAGATTTATATCCGAATGTAGACTGGATAGACGCCATTACCAAAGATTATGCAACTTCCACTCGTGCTAATCTTACAGTAAGTGGTGGAACAGAAATACTCCGTTATTCTCTTACAGCATCTCTTTATCATGAAAATGGAATTATGGCTTCCGATAAGAGTTTGCCTTATGATACCCAAAGCAAGTTGAACCGTTACAACATACGGGCAAATGTAGATCTAGACTTGACAAAAACTACCCTAGTTCGTTTTAATGTAGGTGGTTACTTACAGAATCTACATAAAAGTCGCAGTGGTACGGATGAAGTTTTCAGTGCTGCTTTTGAAACGCCTCCTTTTGTACACCCCGCTGTTTATTCAGATGGGACTATTCCTATTGCCAGTAGCAACCGTCCTAATCCTTGGGCTATCAGTACACAGAACGGTTACTACCGTAGCGGACGAAGCAAACTAGAATCTTTGTTTGCTGTTGAGCAGAACCTTAAAATGATAACTCCGGGACTAAAAGCTAAGCTCACTTTTGCATTTGATACATATAATGAGAACTTTGTGACACGTGGTAAGGAGCCGGACTATTATAGCGTAGCAAAATCACGCAATGATGAAGGTGAACTAGTACATAGCATCTTGAAATACGGAAGTGAGTTTCTTGACCATTCCAGTAATGCAAATTACGGTAACCAGAGCGTTTATTTGGAAGCGGCACTCAGTTATAATCAGACGTTTAATAACAGACATATGGTAGATGCACTTCTTTTGTATAATCAACGCAGCTATGATTGGGGCGATATACAGCCGAACCGGACACAAGGTATTGCAGGACGTTTTTCATATACATTTGACCGCCGCTATATTTCTGAATTCAACTTTGGATATAATGGTTCGGAAAACTTTGCGAAAGGCAAGCGTTTTGGTTTTTTCCCTTCCATCGCCTTGGGGTGGCTCGTTAGTGAGGAGCAATTCATGGAACCTATACGCAATGTGATAAGTAAACTGAAACTCCGTGCCTCTGTGGGAACGGTAGGAAATGACAATATCGGTGGACGCCGTTTCGCCTATATCACAACCATCAATTCAAAAGCTAATGGTTACAATTGGGGATATACAGGAGATACTTATCGTGACGGTGTGCAGGAAGGAGAAGTCGGTGTAGGAAACCTGACCTGGGAGAAAGCGCTTAAAACGAATATAGGTATAGAAATAGGTCTTTGGAATGAACTCGATTTTCAACTCGATCTATTTAAAGAACGCAGGACCAGCATTTTCATGCAACGTGCCACCATTCCTACCCAAACCGGGTTTATCAACAATCCATATGCCAACTATGGCAAGGTGGACAACAAAGGTATCGATCTGTCACTGAATTACAATAAGCGAATCAATAAGGATTGTAATATCAGCGTAAGAGGAACTTTTACTTATGCTAAGAATACAATCATCGAACGAGACGAACCAGAATCAGTCAAAGGAACTTATCGTTCTATTACCGGGCATTCAATCAATACGCTGTGGGGGCTGCAAGCCTTAGGACTTTATACCGATGATGATTTCGTAGATGGAAAGCTGAAAGAAGGAATTCCTGTTCCACAACTGGGCGGTGAAGTGCGTCCGGGCGATATCAAATATCGTGACATGAATAACGATGGCTATATAACTAGTGCTGACGAAGGCTATATTGGTAGTACTACTGACCCGAGAATCGTTTATGGGTTTGGCGGAAATATCAATTTCCGTAATTGGGATATGAGTTTCTTCTTCCAAGGAAGTGGTGACACTTACCGTATTATCGGTGGGTCGGATTATTTCATTCCCGGTAGCGGAGCCGGTGTATTAGGTAATGTCTATACCAACTATACAGACTGCTGGACTGAAGAAAATCCTTCTCAGGACGTTTTTTGGCCACGTCTTTCTCAGAGTACTAATACGAACAATAACCGTGCCTCGACTTTCTGGAAGAAAAATATGAGTTTCCTCCGTTTGAAAACACTTGAAATAGGCTACAGCCTACCTAAGAATGTCGTTAATAAAATTAGCGCGAAGAGTATCCGATTCTTTGCCAGTGGGAATAACTTGTTCTACATTTCCAAGTTCAAATTATGGGACCCGGAACTGGCCACCTCTGATGGTTTAAAATATCCGTCCATGCGTTCTTTGATGTTGGGGGTAGAAGTAAATTTTTAATATAGAATGAACTAAAGAAAAAGAACAATGAAATTTATAAAAAATATTCTTATAGGATTTATAGTCACAGCTTCATTGATGTCTTGTGTTGACTATCTTGACAAAGAAACTGATACAGAATTAACTCTTCCTTTGGTCTTTGAAGACAAAACCCGTATTGAGGGTTGGCTTGCCAATGTCTACTCGGCTATACCCGATCCTTATTGGGGTTATACTAACACATTGGGTTGGGAAGTCCTAGCTGACGATCTGACTCCGTCCGAACGTTGGCGGCAGTGGGGGTGGAAAGTCATTCCTTATATATTGGGTGAATGGACACCTAACAGTGATTGGGAAGGAAATTACTGGAAGCTTCTTCCGCAATGTATTCGGGAGGCTAATATTTTCCTTGAGAACATACACCCACTACCAGCACAGGGTATAAGTGCAAAAGAAGTAGAGTATATGAAAACGGAGTGCAAATTCATGAAAGCCTATTATTATTACTTGCTTGCCAATACTTATGGAGCTGTTCCGTTTGATCCTGATTATATTGCTCCAACAGATTTTGTACTGTCGGACTTGATGAAAGGACAGGCTCCTTATTACACTGTGATAGATTGGGCTGACAAGGAAATGCTTGAGGCTTCTATGATACTACCTCCTAAATATACTGAAGCGCGAAAGTATGGGCGTGTTACCAGTATTATGTGTTTGGCAGTGCGTGCACGTATGTTACTTTTTGCTGCCAGTCCATTGGTAAATGGGAATACGGATTATGCGGATTTCAAAAATGAGAAGGGTGAAAATCTTTTCAGTACCGTTTATGACCCGACACGTTGGAAAAATGCAGTAGAAGCGTGTAAACTATTGATTGATGAGGCTGATAAAGCCGGATATAAGCTTTATGTTGAAGAAAATGCAAATGGAGAGATTGATCCGTTTATGTCTTATCAGAACTTGTTTTTGAAGCGTTTTGATGAAGGGAACACCGAAATTCTGTTTGCGCGTCCAAGCTCTGATTATGGTTCATACGAAAAACATGCAACACCGGCTGCCAGTGGCGGTAGCGGCGGGTTAGGGGTAACTCAATCTTTGGTCGATGCTTTCTTTATGCAAGACGGACTTCCTTATGACGGTTCGAATGAAGAGGGATTTTCCGAATCGGACGTAAAACTTGATAATACAATCTGGGACGAAGAAGTAAATGGAGGAGCTGTTACTTATGCAGGTACATATAATATGTATTGTAATCGTGAACCGCGCTTCTATGTATCCGTAGCTTTTAATAACTCTTATTTCCCTACCGAGAAACGTAAATTTGAGTTTTTTAACGGGCAGAAAGACAATCCGCATACGCACGATGCGCCTCAAAATGGTTATCTTATCCGTAAACGGGTGTCTCCTAAGACGAATGTTAAAGAGAACAATTACCAGTATCGTCCCGGTATTGTTTACCGCTTGGGAGAAGCATTTTTGAATTATGCCGAGGCATTGAATGAGTATAAAGATGAACGTACAGTTCGCGAGGAAGCTTTGAACTATGTGAATAAAATTCGTACACGTGCTGGTATTCGTACTTATACGTTTGGTAATAGTGATGCCCAGAATATCCATGTGGACGATAATCAAGAGACTGTGCGTAAGATTATTCGTGCCGAACGCCGTGTCGAGCTTTGTGGAGAAGGGGTGCGTTATGACGATTTGCGCCGTTGGAAAGAAGCTGAAAAAAAGCTGAATGGAGATATGTACGGAATGAATTATAGCGGAAAAGACGCTGAGGCTTTTTATGTACGTACACCTTATCAGAAACGTGTGTATAATCCTGCTTATTATTGGTTCCCTATCCATCAAAGTGAAATGGATAAAAACGAGAATCTGCGACAACTTCCATTTTGGAGATAATTCCCATAAAATCAAGCAAAATGAAAAATAAAATCTTTTTTTTACTTGCCATGCTTTCTTGTTTGATAGTAGGCTGTAAGGATGAAGATATACGTTATAGTATTGAGCGTCCCGATGATACCATGCACTTGCAAGTATCGAATGAATATGTAGAATTGAATCAGAAATTTGGAAAGGAGGAGGCTGTTACTTTTTCATGGAATGAGGTAACCAATGCCCCTTTGGACTCTAAAGTGACTTACTATTTTAAGTTGGACATTGCTGACAATGATTTCGGCACTTCTATTGACAAAATGAGAATTCCGGCCGGCGAGCACAGTGTAAGCTTTACCCATAAAAAAATGAACGCATTATTGACGAAATGGAAAATAGAACCCGGTGAAAGAGTAACATTGGAAGCTGAAATTATCGCAGAAATAGAAGAGACCGACTGCTATGTGAAACCGGAACTATCAACTGTACGTTTTGACGCAGTGGGGTATGAAATACAGCCATACGACATCTATGTCATGGGAACAGCACTTGAAGGAGCTACTGACCCGGCCAATGCGCTTAAAATGACAGAAGAGATATCGGAAGAGGTATATACCTGGTACGGGGTGATGAAAGAAGGTGACTACAAGTTTATTTTGAATACCACCGGACAGTCACCTTCGTATACACAGGGTAGCGACGGCAGTGTGGTCTTTAATGAGCATGAAACCGGTAATGAAACCCCCTTTACCATTAATAAAGCAGGATTTTATGTGTTGAAATTGAACATTGAAGCCGGAACATTGAATGCAGATTACCCGACTACCGACTATAATGATGTTTGGATGGTAGGAGAAGCAACCCCTGCAGGTTGGAACATCATGAGTTCCACAAAACTGACGAAAGATCCAGTCAACCAAGTGGCTTTCTATTATGAAGGTCTCCTGAAAACCGGAGATATGAAATTTCCATTGGAACTGAAAGAAGACTGGAATGTAGCATGGCTGATGCCAATAGAAAACGGAACGCATGAATTTGGAGATAATCGTATGGAACACATCGAGGCCGGTATACAGGGACATGACTACAAATGGAACATTACCAAAGAAGGCAACTACCGGGTGACACTGAACATGTACACCATGACTATTGACTTCAAGCTGTTACAGAGCATTCCTGATGATCTGCCCTGCAAAGAGATATGGATGTTAGGTGATGCAACTCCTGCCGGTTGGGAGCAAGGGAAGGAAGCTTTCGTTTATGATTTCAATGTTGATAAAGGAACATTCTATTGGGAAGGAGAATTAAAAGCTGGTAGCTTTAAATGTCCGATAAATGTAGATGGAAGTTGGGCGATCACTTGTTATATGCCCAAGCAGGCGGGAGAAGACGGAAAAGCTTCTCTTAACATGACTGATGTGCAGTTGGTTCAACCGAATGGTAATGACTACCAGTGGAAAGTGGAAGAAAGTGAAGCCGGTCAGTATCGTGTAGAACTGAATGTATTGACTAATAAGATTAAATTTGAAAAGAAAAATTAGTAATCCTACGAGTGCGGACAATTTAATTCCGCACTCGCTTAGAAATGAAAAAGTAGTATGGAATATAAGAAAATAACATTGTTTTGCTTGTTGATGATAGGAATATTTACTTCCACAAGCTGTAAGGACGAAGGAACAGGGTGGACTCCGGATATGATTCCCGATGATGAAGTGGAAGTGCCGGATTATGACGAAGAGGTGGATATTAGCAATATCCATAAATTCAAAGCCCCACTCTATTGGAGTGTATATGAGTTTTGTATGGAAATGGCTGATAATGGTATTCCTGAATATCAAATGGATATGAATGCAGAAGAGTGGGACAAAGCTATTGACTGGGTTGCCGAGAATCTGAAACCTTATGGTTATGATATGCTTTGTACGGATGGATTTATTCCTATGCTTTGTGAAAAGAATGAATACGGCTACATGGACAAATATGGTAGCATGTATTTGAAAGATCTTGTAGCTAAATGTAAGGCAAAAGGGTTGAAACTAGGTGTGTATGATAACCCGTTGTGGTTACACGGAAAAGATGAAACTCCCATTCAGAATACCAATAACATTACATTGGGACAATTGAAGTATGATGCCGAGAGTGATGTTGTAGCGCATCCGGACGAGCCGGATAAGTTCTTTACTTATGTGGTTGCTACCCATAAAGGAGCAAAAGAATATATTGACGGCTTTTTCAAACATTATAAGGAATTAGGAGTAGAATATATTCGTATGGATTTTCTCAGTTGGTATGAAGATGGATTTGACCGTGGCATGGAAGCCAATTGGGGAAATGGACTTGTGGGCAGAGGCTATGGAAGAGAATGTTATGAAAAGGCATTGGAGTATATCTGTATTTCGGCCACTCGCTATGGTATTTTTACTTCATTGGTTATGCCACATCTTAAAAATAATGCCGAGTTGGAAAGGAAATATGGTAATATGGTGCGTATTGTAGCAGATACAGGTCAAGGTGGATGGAACCATTTTTCTGACGATAGCCGAGGCAAAGTGTATGAAGGCTGGCCCAACAGCATGAATATGTTTGATGGATTTATATATTGGTCGAAAGTAACAGGACGTAATCAAGTAATTCCTGATGGCGATTTTATCCGTCTTAATACCTTTAATACTGATGCGGAAAAAGAGTCGGTTATTTCTTTGCAGTTGATAGCAGGAGGGCCGGTAACGGTAGCTGACCGACATAATACCGTAGGAGATAACCTGAAATTTTATCAGAATGAGGAAATGTTGGCACTGAATGCCGACAGATTCGTAGGAAAGCCTCTTTCGGGTGACGTGACCGACACTGAAAAGAACCAGATTTGGTACGGACAGATGTCTAACGGTGATTATATAGTAGGACTTTTCAACCGCGACAATGAACAGAAAACATATGAACTACATCTTTCGGAGATTGGTATAGAAGGAGAAGTAAGCGTACGCGACTTGTGGAAACACAAAGACGAAGGCAAAGTATCTAAATTGAGTGTTGAATTAGGGCCGCGGGCTTGCAAGGTTTTGAAACTGACCAAATAATTTAATAACAGTACATTTATATGAATAAAAAAAGAATAATGAAGTGGATAGGATTGGCGGTGATGCTAAGCATGGCACCATTTGTTCGAGCTACAGTTGACAATAATAATCCGATAGCAAATTCCAAGGCAGTGGTTATATGTGGCAATGCACGCTTCACAGTACTGACTCCAGAAATGATTCGTATAGAATATAGTGAAAAAGGCATGTTCGAAGACCGTCCTACATTTACAGTTGTCAACCGTAATCTTGAATTGGTAGATTTCAAGAAAAAAGAAGATGACCGATTCTTGTATATCCAGACTGATAAAGTAAAACTCAAATACCGAAAAGGAACCAATCCGAAAACAAGTCCGGCATCTCCGGAAAACCTCACTATTACCATTGAAAACCATGGCTGTGAAACACTTTGGTATCCAGGGAAAAAAGATCCGCTAAACCTTAAAGGGACTTGTCGGACTCTTGACGGTAGCAATGGAGACAATAAACGGAGTGAATTGGAAAACGGATTAATATCCCGATCCGGTTGGGCTGTAATAGATGATTCATGGGAAGCAACACGTGCTGACGGGAGTCACTCATTTGCACTTGAGCCAAATCCGGAGGTTGGATATGACTGGTGGGCATATCGTAATGACCCTCAGGCTATTGACCTGTATTTTATGGGCTATGGCAATGAATATAAGAAAGCTATCGGAGATTTTACCAAAATAGCCGGTAAAATTCCTTTACCACCGGCATACGTTTTCGGCTATTGGTATAGCCGTTACTATTCATATTCAGCCGATGACTATCGGGAGATTATGCGAGAAATTAAGAAGAACGATATCCCTACCGACGTAATGATTCTTGATATGGATTGGCATTGGAATGGCAAGGCATCAAGTGAGTCGGAGAATATCGGAGGTTGGACCGGCTGGTCTTGGAATACCAACTTAATACCTGAACCGACTAAACTTCTTCAGGAAATCCATGACAACGGTTACAAAATCGCTTTAAATCTCCATCCGGCAGATGGCATTGACAGTATCGAATCTCCATCCTATTACAAAGCAATGAGTAGGGAACTTGGCGGTAAATATGGTAGTAACGGCAAAATTGCCTGGTATCTTGATTATCCGGATTTTACAAAGTCATTCTTTGACAACGTAATCCGTGACCATGAATCTGAAGGTGTGGATTTCTGGTTCCTCTACAGAGAAATTGATGTTTTTCAATGCCT